>Ga0310123_10001836_pt1 | contig 17326 bp, 12 predicted proteins | sample CB6_AW_1057_MG_FD_203505 | JGI IMG/M metagenome (GOLD analysis project Ga0310123, IMG submission 203505) | Marine microbial communities from Western Arctic Ocean, Canada - CB6_AW_1057 | ecosystem: Environmental > Aquatic > Marine > Oceanic | place: Canada: Western Arctic Ocean | collected... | reverse complement strand
CCGAGCCAGTTGCTCGATCCGGACGCACGGGCGAGGAACGGCTGGGCGATGCTGCACGTGAGTTCGCTGGCGCTCGGTTCAGCGGGCGTGCTGGTGGGGATTGTGCTGAGCCTGATGTACCTGCTTCAGCACCGCCGGCTGCGTCACAAGAGCAGCACATCGCCGGGCCTGCAGCTGCCGAGCCTGGAACGGCTGTCGAGAATGAACTGGTGGAGCGTGGTAATCTCGGTTCCGCTGCTGACCGTGGGGATGGGCACCGGGCTGGTGCTGCTACTGTCGGGATCGTCAGGCCCCGGAGAGTTGACGCTGGCTGATCCGGTGGTGATCGTCAACGGCCTTTCGTGGCTGGTCTTGGCGGGGCTGTTTGGCTGGATGCTGCTGAGGCCTCGTGCCACCGGCAAACAGGTGGCCTGGCGGACACTGCTGGCCTGCGGACTGTTGCTGGTGACGGTGGTGGGTTTGAGCGTTTTGACCAGCAGCGGCCGGTTGTCGTCGGGACATGCCGACCGGACCTCCCCGGTTTCGAAGCGTTGCCTGGTTGTGTCGGGAGGTTACCGATGAACCTGCAGGTGATTTACTGCAATCATCAGACCTCGAGCCTGGACCTGCGAGAACGGCTCGCGTTCACCGGTGACGAGCAGTTGGCCGCGGCCTATTCGCAACTCAGGAATGCATTTCCCGGTAGCGAGGCGGTGGTCCTCTCGACCTGCAACCGGGTAGAACTCTATACAGCCCAGGACAACGACGGGGCGCCGCCGACACAGGAGGAGTTGGCCGGGTTCCTGTCGAGCTTCCACGGAGTGCCGCTCGAGGAATTCCTCGGCGACCTGTTACTACAGAGTGGTCCCGACGCGGTGGGCCACCTGTTCCGCGTCTGTTCGAGCGTCGACAGCATGGTGCTGGGTGAGCCGCAGATTGTCAGCCAGGTCAAGGAGGCCTACCGGCTGGCCGAGCAGAACGCGGCGTGTGGACCTCTGACCAACGCGTTGTTCCAGGGAGCGATCCGCGTTTCAAAGCGGGTGCGGACCGAGACCAGGCTGGCCGAGGGCCGTGTCTCGGTCGCCAGCGTGGCGGTAGGCGAGTTCGCCCGCGGCATCTTCGACCGCTTCGACGACAAGACGGTGCTGGTGATCGGTGCCGGAGAGATGGCCGAGGAGACGCTGCAGTATCTGAAGGCCGACGGAGTGCGGGAAGTGCTTGTGGTCAACCGCAGTCCCGACCGGGCCGAGGTCCTGGCACAGCAGTGGGGTGGCCGCGGATACGGCATGGATCGGCTCGGCGAGATGTTGGCCCGGGCCGACGTGGTGGTGGCGGCCACCGGATCGGATCGTCCGATCGTCGATCTCGGGATGTTCACCCTCGCCCGCGCCGGGCAGGGCGACCGGCCGGTGTTCATACTCGACCTGGGAATCCCGCGTGACGTTGATCCGGCGGTGGCCGGGGTGGATGAGAACGTCTTCCTGTACGATGTTGATGACCTGCAGGAGACCTGCGAGCGAAACCGCAGCCAGCGATCCGGCGAGATCGAGCGGGCGCTGGCCATTATCGACGAGGAGTCGGAACGGTTCATGCAGGACATCTACCACCGCGCGACCGGGCCGATCGTAAAACGGCTCCGCGAGCAGTGGGCGGAGGTGAGCCGCGCGGAGTTGGAACGGCTCAGGAAAAAGCTGACTCACCTGGGCAACGACGACATGGACCAGGTCGAACAGAGCCTCTCTCGGATCGTCAACAAGTTGTTGCACCCGCCGCTGGAAGCTCTCAAGGACGAGGCCCGCGACGGGACTCCCCACGGGCTGCTCGATGCACTCAGGCGGCTGTTCCACATCCGCGATTGAGCTGCGGTTTCTGGTATGCTGCCTGCCGGTCGAGCCGATCGTCGAACGGGGCAGGGCAGTCATGAAGCGGCGTGTCTGGGTAGCGGTCAGCCTGGTGGCGGTGGTGGTCCTTTTCCAGCGGCCGGGTTGGACGGCTGAGCCGCCTGGCAAGAGTCCCGCGAGCCCATTGGGGAGTGTGGCGGCCCTGGCGGAATTTCAGTTGCACCCGGGTTACCGCATTGAGGTGGCCGCGGCCGAGCCGCAGGTCATCGACCCGGTGGCAATGCGTTTCGATGAAAACGGGCGGATGTGGGTCGTCGAGATGGGAGACTATCCGAATGGCCCGGCAAAGGGCGGCCGACCATTGTCGAGGGTCCGCTGGCTCGACGACACCGACGGGGACGGGCGATACGAGACATCGCGAGTGTTTGCCGACGGGCTGCTGTTCGCCACCGGTATCCAGCCCTGGGATCGGGGCGTGCTGGTGACGGTCGCCGGCGAATTGCTGTACCTGGTCGATACCAACGGGGATGGTGTGGCCGACCGGCGTGAGACCTGGTACTCGGGTTTCAAGCAGGAAAACCCCCAGTTGCGTGCGAATCATCCGACCTTTGCGATCGACAACCGGATCTACGTCGCCAACGGGCTCAGGGGCGGCGTGGTGGCCCCCAAGCGTGCGGCGTGGGTGGGGAAGTCGGAGCCGGTGGCGATCAGTGGTCGGGACTTTCGCTTCGATCCTCGCAGCGGCGTCTGTGAAGCGGTCAACGGCAACGGGCAGTTCGGCCTGACATTCGATGACATGGGCCGCCGGTTTGTCTGCAGCAACCGCAATCCGTGTCGCCACGTGGTATTACCCGGTGAGTACCTGGCGGCCAACCCGCACCTGGCGATTTCGGAGGTGATGCACGAAGTGGTCACTCCCGGAGCCGCCTCGCGGATTTTCCCGATCTCGAAGATCTGGGTCACCTCGAACCTGCACGAGGGTCAGTTCACCGCCGCCTGCGGGGTGACCGTCTACCGGGGCGGCTTGCTGGGGAAGGACTTCGCGGGCAACGTCTTCACCTGTGACCCGACTGGCAACCTGGTACACCGCGAGGTGCTGAGTGCCCGGGGTGCGAGCCTGCACGGAAAACCTGGTCGGTCGCGGGTCGAGTTCCTGGCATCACGGGACGAGTGGTTTCGGCCGGTCAACATGGAAGTGGGCCCCGGCGGTGCGCTTTATGTTGTCGACATGTACCGCGCGGTGGTCGAACACCCCCAGTGGGTGCCCGAGGAGTTGAAGCAGCGACCCGACAATTACTCCGGAAACGACCGGGGTCGGATCTACCGGATCGTGCCAACTGAACACGCCACCGGCGACCGAAACGACGTGGCGCCGGCCCTGGGCCTGCTGAGTTCAGCACAACTCGTCGAACAGTTGAGTGCCAAGAACGGCTGGAGACGTGACACGGCGGCCCGGCTGATCTACCAGCGGGAGGACCAGAAGGCAGTTGCTCCACTCGAGCGGCTGGCACTCGACCAGGAGGCCGTGATCGGTCGCATCCATGCCCTGTGGGCACTGAGGGGCCTGGACGCCTTGTCTCCCCGGGTGATCGCAGAGGCGCTTTCGGCCAAGGATGATCGCGTGGTGATTCACGCCTTGCGGCTCTGCGAGCCGCACCTGGCGACCCATCCACAGCTGCTGGATCGGGTGGACTCGAGACGGCTCGAGGCCTCGGCCTTGCGATACCAGTGGCTGTTGAGCCAGTCGCGGCATCCGGGCTGGTCCAAGGCGGCGACCTCGCGTGCTTTGGCCAAGCGGGCGGTGGCTGCCTGCGTTGCACATCCGTGTGACCGCTGGACACGGCGGGCGCTGGTTGCCGGCTCTGGTCGTCACGGCCTGCTCCTGCTTGACGTCGTGCTGGAGGGCTGGCTGAGTCGGCGACCGGTTCGGTTTGAGGAAGTACGTGAGGTGGTGGGGATGATCGCCGAGGTGATCGGCAGCGGTGCAGATCCTCGTAAGGTGAGCGGTGCGCTGGAGTTGCTTGATCCGGGTCAACCGATCGCGGCGGGTCAGGAGTGGATGGGGGTTCAGCTGTCCGGCCTGGCCGGCCTGGACACCGGCCTGCGTCGTGGCGGTCGATCTCTGAACAAGCCGCCGGGGGCATTTGAGGGCGAGCGTCTGGCGGCGATGTGGCGGAAGTTGGTGAAGTGGGCCAGGCAGCCGCCGCTAGCCTCCCAAGCTGCGGTGGCGACTCGCCTGTTGCGATCCGGACCCGAGGCAGTGGTCGTGCCGGCGTTGTTGAGCCAATTTGCTCGAGGCGATCTGGATGCGTTGCGATCGTTGTCAGGTTTCGAGGGAGAGGAGATTGGCCCGGGCGTCCTGGCGAGGTATTCGGGGCTGACCGCCACGGGCCGGCGGGCAGCATTGGATGTTTTGATCGCCAGGCCTTCACGGGCAGAACTGTTGATCGATGCGATTGGCCGCGGAGCGGTTGCGCGAGCCGACCTGGATCCGGATCGAGTCCAGAGGTTGCGACGTCACGTCGATGCCGCGGTGCGTCGTCGGGCCGAGGTGGTGTTGGCGGGACTGGTTCCCGAGGCGCGACGCACCGTGCTCAAGCAGTACCAGGGTGCTTTGGCTGCTGAAGGCGATCCGCGGCGTGGGCGCGAGGTCTTTCGAAAGAACTGCACCGCGTGTCATCGAGTCGATGGACTCGGAGTCGACGTGGCCCCGGACATCTCCGATACGCGGCGATGGTCTCGACAGCAACTGATGCTCTCGATCCTCGATCCCAACCGTGCTGTCGACAGCAATTATTTTTCGTACAGCCTGGTCACCAGTTCGGGAAAGGTCCACACCGGGTTGGTGGCGTCAGAGACACCCACCGCGGTGTCGTTGCGACAACCTGAGGGAAAGAGCGTGCGAGTGTTGCGCGGGGACATCGAGGTGTTGAAGTCCAACGGCGTATCACTGATGCCCGAAGGATTGGAAAAGAATGTCACGCTCGCCCAGATGACGGACCTGTTGAGCTTCCTGAAGAACTGGCGTTACCTGGACGGCCGGGTTCCCGTGAAGTTGCCGGGCCGAACGGGGAAGTGACAGGTCGCTCGGGTTATCGGGTGGGAACCAAAATGTGCCAGGCCGACGCGAGGTCGACCTGGCACGTGGGGCTGGGTCCTGGAATGGGGCAGGGTGGTTACTGCCGGGGCACGACCGGGTTGAAGTTGGCCTTCCCGCGTTTTCCGAACGGCTCGACGTTGGTGCCGGAGCCGTTGGGGTTGATCCGCATCAGGTTGGCGAAGCGGGCGAAGTTGCCGGCGTCGCGACTCCGCTGTTCCTGGCTGCTTCCGCTGCCGAGCATGTCGGAGTAGCCGACCACACCGACGGGGTTCCAGTTGCCTTCGTCGTCGAGGAAGTTCGAGGACTGGTACTCGGCGAAGGACCTGACGATGTTCTGCCACTGGCGGAACCCCTTGTTGCTCTTGGTGCCGGTCACCGGGTCGGCAGTCTCGTTGACCTTTTCGATCTCGAGGATCGGGTTGCCGTTGGCATCGGTCAGGATGGTGCCGCCGGCGGGGGTCCGCTCGCGACGAGCGCGTTCACTGATCGAGTCACCCGCGACGCTGCTGTCGTAGAATTCGCCGTCGTGTTCGATCAGTGGGACTCCGTCCTCGTCAAGTCTCAGGAAGGCCTCACCGACGTACTGGTTCCAGTGGTCGTCGAGACCTCCAAAGACGGTTTGACGGTTTCGGAAAAACGCGCTGTCTCGATCGGTGGCTCCGTCAACCGGGTTGCGGGTGTCGAACTCGAGAGGCAACTCGTTGTCCTGGGTCCACATCAGCGGGATCGGCTTGGTCAGGTCGCCACCGAAGAAGACATCGTCGCCGTTGCGGTCGACAAGATTGCGGTTGGCGATGTCATAGAGCCGGTCGAGGTGATAGTGGGAATCGGAATTCGAGAGGCCCGCTTCGCGGAACCGACGGTCGGCCTGTAGACCCTCGGGGATCAGCGGGAAGTCGTTCAGCGGGTCGAGAGAGGGGATCAGACCGTCGCCGGCGGCGTAGAGCTGGTTGAAGTCGTTGAAGCGACCGTTGTAGAGGATCTCCTGTCCAATTTCGGTCTCGTCGTTGGGGTCGCGGCCGGCGAGGGCCACCTTGATCGCCTCGAACGTCGCCAGCACGTTTTCGTAAAGCGTCGGGTCGGCCTGAGTCTCGAAACGCAAGACGCGGTAGATCACCGCGTCGTCGAGATCGACCGGGACCGGATCGTCGTTGGGGTCTAACTCGATCTCCTGGTCGTCGTAGTCGTCTTCCCAGAGGATGTTGTAGACGCGACGGACGTAGCCTTCGTCGAGTGTGCCGTCGGGGAGTTGCTCGGCGATAAAGATCCAGTCGCCCTTCTTGAGATGTGAGCGGAAGGCCACGGAAGGCGGTTCCGGCGGAGAGGGCGGGCTGTCACCAGCATCCTCCTGCTCGATGATCCAGTCGTCCTCGTCGATGTCGCCCCAGCCGGAGATCGGATTGGGCGACAGCAAGGCCACTTCGGTCATCTTCGTGATCTCACCGTAGACCTCGTTCCAGAACGGGTCACTGCCGGCAAGGATCTGCAGGCGATTGGACTTGAGATAATCAATCGCAAGATCGATCTGCTGCTGGGCGATCCGGTGAGCAATCAGTATGTCGTGCGCCCGCTCAGGAAGCGATGTGAAATTGCCCTGCGGGGCCAGGTAGTCGTCAAACTGGATCGCGTTGCGGTACTTTCCCGGCACCAGCAACAGTGGATCCTGCGTAAAACGCGATTGCAGTCGGATTTGACCGTTCAGCGGTTGGGGCTCGGCCAGTCCCATGCCGGCTACCAAGCCAGCCACGATCGTAAGGCGGAGGAGTTTCATGTCACTTGCCTGCTGTTGTCGACTGTCGACGAGACTGGGAACGCCCGCTCCTTGGCATCCAACTCCCTGTAGGGCCCCCATCTTATCTGCAGTGCCGACCTTGCGTCAAAGGCAAATCCGGACCGTTGTGCCAAGGATTTTCCAGAGGGGTTCTCTGGACGACAGAACCGAACCAGCCGGCGCATTCGGCGCTACAAAATCAGCATCGCATCACCGTAACTGTAAAAGCGATACCGCTTTGCGATTGCCTCGGTATAGGCCCTCTTGGCCAGCTTGACGCCACAGACAGCACAAACCAGCACAAACAGGGTCGAACGAGGAAGATGAAAGTTAGTCAGTAGTGCGTCAAACGACCGGAAAGTGTGACCGGGCCGGATGAACAGATCGGTGTGACCCTGGAAGGCTTCAATCGGGCCATTTGCCGCGGCGGTTTCGAGAGTGCGGACGACAGTCGTCCCGACAGCGACGACACGATGTCCGGAGCGGCGGACGTTCTCGAGTGCCTTCGAGGTTGATTGGGTGACTTGGCACCATTCGGAATGCATGTGGTGCTCGTCGAGTTGCTCGGTGGCGATGGGCCGAAACGTTCCAAGACCGACGTGCAGTGTAATGTGCTGGAGTCCGAGTCCGTTTTGGTCGCAGTCATCGAGCAGGTCCGTGGAGAGGTGCAGACCGGCGGTGGGTGCGGCGACGGCACCGGGGTGGCGGGCAAACACGGTCTGGTATCTCTGTCGGTCTTCTTCGGTGGCGACCTGCCGCTGGATATAGGGTGGCAGGGGAACGGTGCCGAATTGCTGAAGCACCTCAAGCGTGTCACCGGCCGGGTGCAATTCAGCGAGCCAGACCCCCCCGGCCCCCTGTTCGAGCAGCAGAAGTTCCTGGAAGGCTGAGGTTGTGCTCGACTGATGCACAGCTTTCAGCGCGATTCTCTCACCAGGTTGCAGCTGCCCCCGGGTCTGCCCGATGATCCGCCAGGGCCCCGACGGGTGAGTGTCCAGGTAGAGACCCTCCCAGGCTCCACCGGTCGCGACACGATGGCCGAGCAGTCGAGCCGGCAGGACGCGTGTGTCGTTGACGACCAAGCAGTCGCCCGGATCGAGCAGCGAGGGAAGTTCTTCGATCCTCCGGGAATCGACTCGATCGAGCTGTCGATCCACGACCAGCAGTCTCGAGTCCTCCCGTCGTGGTAACGGTTCCCGGGCAATCAGTTCATCGGGCAACTCGTAGTCAAAGTCCGAGAGTTGACTGGATGACTCGGGTTTACTCATCACGCTTCAGCCGATAAAAACTCGCCGCCGCTCCCCAGCGGTTGCACGATTGAGGCGTATTACAGGAGTCGGTCGCTCGTGGCAACTCCAAGCCGGGGCGTGGTTGGCGAGGAGCCCAGGGAGCTGGTGTGACGGTGACGCCGATCCGATTGGCCTGTTGCATCACCGAGCTCGATCCCGGTGGCGCCGAGCGGATGTTCGTCGAGTTGGTCTGCGGTCTCGATCGAGCTCGCTGGGATCCGACGGTGATTTCTCTGGGAGACGAGTCCGAGCCCCTGGTGCAGCGGTTGCGGGACGCCGGTGTCGAGGTCCGCTGTCTTGCGGTGAAACGGCGTTGGGACCTCTCGGCCATCGGCCGACTGGCTCGCGAGTTGAGAAGCCTGTCTCCGGATCTCCTGCAGACCTGGCTGTTGCACGCCAACGTGGCCGGTTGCCTGGCGGCGGGTCGAGTGGGCCTGGAGCCGGTGTTGACCGGGATTCGGGTTGCCGAGCGTCGAGGTCGGTGGCGATTGTGGCTCGAGCGGTTGTGTACGCGCCGTGCTCGACGTCACGTCTGTGTAAGCGGTGATGTGGCTGATTTCTCGCGTGATCACACAGGCCTGGACTCTTCGAAACTGGTCGTAATTGCCAACGGGGTCGACGTAGCGGGGCTGGCCGGTGCAGATCCGGTCGACTTGTCGAAGCAGGGGATTGCGGCGGGAGTCCCGGTGGTGGCATGGATCGGTCGGCTCGAGCCGCAGAAGGACCCGCTGGCGGCGGTCGAGGTGATGGCTCAATGTCAGGCGTCGCAACCCGAGTGCCACCTGATCTTGGCCGGTGAGGGGCCTTTGCGGAGTGAGGTCCTGGGGCGGATCGCCGGGTTGGGGCTCACACAACGGGTCCACCTGTTGGGGCAGGTCTCAGACATTCCCGCGCTACTGGCTCGCAGTTGCGGACTGTTGTTGACATCGCGCTGGGAAGGCATGCCCAACGTGGTGCTCGAGGCAATGGCCGCCGGGCGACCGGTTGTGGCGCGGGTTGTTGAGGGCGTGAGTGACCTGGTCGAGGACGGAGTGACCGGTTGGCTGGTCGGCGACGATCAGATCTCGAGTCTTGCCGCGGCTCTTGAGCGGCTACTCGACGACAGGGGCGGTGCCGAGTTGATGGGGGCGCGGGGTCAGCTGAAAGTGTCCGGGGAGTATTCGATCGAAGCGATGGTGGCCGGCTACGAGGCGTTGTGGATTCGTGAGCTTGCCAAATCGGCGGCGTGATCGTCCCGGTGGGGGACCGCGGCGGTGTTTTTGGAATGGCAGTCTGAAAGCCGTCTTCGCGCCGAAAGTGCAAAGAACTACAAACACGCCCGTGTGGAAGCTGGAACCGTTGGTCCATGAACGAGCCTTCTCGTGCAGACGACCTCCCTCGCTCGTGTCACGTCGCGGTCCTGGTGGCCGAGGTGCTTGAAGGGCTGGGATTGCGTCCCGGTGGGACTGCGGTCGACGGGACGGTGGGCGGAGGTGGCCATTCGGCGAGGATTCTCGAGAAATTGGGCCCTGCGGGACGACTCTTCGGCTTGGATCGCGACGCCAGGATGCTCGAGCGAGCCGCGACGGTACTCGAGCACCCCGGTTGCAGTCTGCACCAGGCCAGCTACGCCGAACTCGATGAGGTGCTGTCGAGCGAGGGTCAGGCGACCGGATCGATCGACGCCATCCTGCTGGACTTGGGCCTCTCGTCAGACCAGTTGGAAGACTCCGGCCGCGGATTCGGATTCGCTCACGACGGACCACTCGACCTGCGGTTTGATGTCTCGGATGGCCAGCCGGCGTGGGAGTGGTTGGCGGGGGTTCAGGAGGGCGAGTTGGAGCAGTGCCTGCGGGTTTGGGGCGAAGAGACCGAGAGTCGCAGGATCGCCGCGGAACTGTTCCGAAGACGGCGCGAGACTCCGGTCCGGACCGGACGGGATCTTGCCGAGGCAGTGCAGGCGGCGGTGGGTCGGCCTCGAGGCCGGCGGCATCCGGCGACCCGGGTCTTCCAGGCTCTGCGGATCGCTGTCAACGATGAGCTGGTTCACCTGGAACGGGCCTTGGCCGACGCGTTGCCCAAGAGCCTGGCACCGGGCGGTCGACTGGTCGTCATCTCGTTCCACTCCCTGGAAGACAGAATCGTCAAGCATGCGTTCAGGAACCAAGACACATGGACGGCATTGACTGGCAAACCGATTCGACCGAAGCCTCGCGAAGAACGGGTGAATCCCCGGAGCCGATCGGCTCGGCTGCGGGTGGCGACGAGGGTGTGATTGACGCAACGGCGGGACTCTCGGATCACGACGCGTGTTTTGTTGACCAGTGGGACAAGTCAGAGGGAGAAGTAGGGATAACGCACATGTTAAAAGACATTTTCGGAGCGAGGGTGGTTCAACTGGGGATGCTGGTGATCGTCATCGCGGTGATCGCCGGTGTCTGGTGGCAGGGCGAGAATCCTCCTGATCCCGTTGACAAGACGATTCAGAGCGGTGAGGGATCCGAGCCGGGGACGGTCGCGGTTTCGGACGAGAAGAGTATCGAGGCGGCGGCATACGCTGAGCCGGATTCCGAGTTGGGAGCTGATGGGTTCGGCTCGACAGTGTCGGCGCGGCCTTCACTGGATGGTGGCCGTCCGGAAATGGGGAGTGCTGCGGTGGGGAGTAACGGAAACGAGCTGCGATCGATTCCACAGAGCGAGCCGGAATCTCTGGCCGAACCTCCCTCGTTCGACGCGACGGCTGCGATTGTCCGGACACCGCCCCGACCAGTCGAAACGGGTGGCCTGCCTGATCTGGGGGGGGCAGGCTCGACGCGGCGGCACCCGCTGCTGGGAGTCGGAGCTGCCGATGTCAGTTTTCCGCCCCCGGCAGGGGCAACCGGTTCCGAGCCACCGCCGGAGTGGCCCGCTCCTGCGACGGTGTCCTCGTCTCCATCGATCCCGGCGACAGGTGCAACAGGTGGTCTGGAGGGGTCGGAGCGAGGATGGGAGTACTCCAGGAGCGGCCGGTTGGCCGGTGGCAACTCGGGGGTCGCTTTTGGTCCGCGGACCCTGGAGCCCTCGAGTCGGGCTCAACCGATCGCCTCGGAATCGCCTGCAGCTCGTCCGTTTCTTCCGGCAGAGTCGGGCCCGACGGACCCGCTCCAACGGATGCACTCGATTCAGAGCGGAGATAGCTACTGGACGATTTCGAGGCAGTATTATGGGACGGCCCGGTATTTCCAGGCACTCTCGGCCTTCAACCGCACGCGAATTCCTGACCCGCAGCGCATGCGTCCGGGCATGAGGGTCGCGGTGCCTTCACGTGAGCTGCTGGAAACACGCTACGCGGCGTTATTGCCCAAGCCGGCGGCTGCTGCCGGGGCGACTAGGACCGTCGGCATCCAGATCGACGCCAATGGTCACCCGGTCTACGCGGTAGGAGCCGACGACACGTTGACCGGAATCGCCCGGACTCACCTGGGCCGTACGTCGCGGTGGATCCAGATCTACCGGTTGAACCGGGATCAACTGCCCAGTCCCCACAAGCTGAAGCCGGGGACGGTATTGCGAATGCCGTCCGACGCGGCGCGGCTGCAGGGTAATCTGCGCTAGGTCGTCCGGACGATGGAGATGACGAGCGGGTCTCTGTTGGGTTGGAGGCCCGGGTCGGGATCGGGATCTGCGCAATGATCTACCGTCTGTTGGGGGCCGTGGGCTTGGTGCTTTTCGTCTGGCTGGTCGGCGTGGCGGTCGAGATCCGTATCGAGACGACTCGAGTTCGCATCGAACGTCAATCGGAGCGGATCAGCGAATTGGGCGAGCGGTGCCAGGTCTTGCGTGATCAGACTCGTTCTCTGGGTGCTCCGGAGGGGATGCTGCCGCCAACGCATGCGTCGCGAGGTTCCATACAACGAGTCCGCTAAGCCTGATTACGGGTCGCTTTGGCGGGTCCGGATTGCAGTGGCTTTCACGCGGGTTGAGGTCGGCATAGAATACGCCGACCATGGCCGCGTCCCCTCCCCCTCCGGCTGCACGTTCGACCGTCGCGGTCGAGTTGCTTGAGCGTTTCCGCGGCCTGCTGGGTCCCGACGCCGTATTGGCCTCCGACGACGAGTTGATGGTCTACGAGTGCGACGGTTACGTGGTCGAGAAGAAGGCCCCCGACGTGGTGCTGTTGCCCACGTCGACGGCCGAGGTGGCCGAGATCGTCAAGACCTGTAACGAGTTTGATGTCCCTTTCGTACCTCGTGGTGCGGGTACGAGCTTGGCCGGTGGCTGTCTTCCGGTTGGCGGCGGGGTGATGATCGCCCTGACGCGGATGAAGCGGATCGTGGAGGTCAACCTGCAGGACCGGTACGCGGTGGTTGAGCCCGGCCTGGTCAACCTGCACCTGACCCGTCACCTCGCCGGCAGTGGATATCACTACGCTCCGGACCCGTCGAGCCAGGGGGCCTGTACAATTGGAGGCAACGTCGCCACCAACTCGGGCGGCCCACACACCCTGAAGTATGGCGTGACGGTCAACCACGTGCTGGGCCTGGAAGTGGTGATGCCCGACGGGCGGGTGGTACAACTGGGTGGTCCAACCGAGGGCCTGGCCGGCTACGACCTGGTCGGCTTGTTTGTCGGCAGCGAGGGGACCTTTGGGATCTGCACTCAGGTGACCGTCCGCCTGACTCGTGACCCGGACGCCTACCGAACGCTGCTGGGGATCTTCGAGACGGTTTCGGACGCCACCCAGGCCATCAGCCGGATCATCGCCGCGGGGATTGTGCCGGCGGCCCTGGAAATGATGGACCAGGGGATCGTAGAGGCGGTCGAGGCCGCCTACGGCTTCGGCTTCCCGCTGGATGCGGCCGCGGTGGTCCTGATCGAAGTCGACGGCTTGGAGGTGGCCGTTGATGACGAGGCGGAGCGGATCATCGGGCTGTGCAACGAGCAGGGTGCCCGGGAGGTCCGGCGTGCCGAGTCCGACGAGCAGCGGGCTCTGTTGTGGAAGTGCCGTAAGCAGGCCTTCGGGGCGATCGGTCGCCTGAGCCCCAGTTACTGCACCCAGGACGGCGTGGTGCCACGCACCAAGTTGCCCGAGATCCTCGAGTTCATCACCGAGTCGGGCCAGCGGCACGGGATCCGCATCGTCAACGTATTCCACGCCGGCGACGGGAACATCCATCCGATCCTGCTGTTCGACGAGCGGGACGAGGACCAGGTGGCCCGGGTCTTTCGGGCCAGTGACGAGATTCTGGGCAGGTGCATCGAGCTCGGCGGCAGTGTGACTGGCGAGCACGGGATCGGAGTTGAGAAGCTCAATTTCATGAATCGGTTGTTCACCGAGGATGACCTGGTGGTGATGGCGAGTGTCCGCCAGGCGTTCAATCCGCAGGGGACCTGCAGTCCGGGCAAGGTGCTGCCGACGGCAGGCGCGTGCGGGATGGAACAAATCGAGCGATCGCATCCCGGGAAGCAGGCTGCATCGTGAGCGAGCGTCCCAGAGCGACGGATGACGTGCCCGAGGAACTGGTGCCGGCGACGGTGTCGGAACTGGTGCGGTTGCTGGCGGCCAACTCGGCAGGCGCACGGCGGCCGGTGTTTCCCGTCGGTGGCCGCACGGCTCTGGGATTCGGGTTCGGCGTGGATCCGGCGAGCCTGGAGCTGACGACCTCGCGATTGGATCGTGTGATCGACTATCCGGCCGGCGACATGACGGTGACCGTCGAGGCCGGTTGTCGCGTGTCGGAGCTACAGAATCAACTCAAGCCCGAGGGTCAGCGATTGCCGGTCGATGTCCCCCTGGCCCACCGTGCGACGCTCGGCGGGGCCATCGCCTCGGATGCCGCCGGGCCGCGTCGCTTTGGGCTGGGGACGTTGCGGGACTACGTGATTGGGATTGGCTGTGTCACGGTCGAGGGCCGCAGTTTCAAGGCCGGCGGACGGGTAGTCAAGAATGTCGCCGGTTACGACCTGTGCAAGTTGATGGTGGGGTCCGGCGGGACCCTGGCGGTGGTGACCGAGGTCACCCTGAAGCTCAAGCCGCTGCCTGAGGCTTCGGCGATCGGCTTCGCCTGCTTTGACCGAGGTGAGACAGTACGGGACCTACTGGGGGACCTGGCCACGTCACGAGCCCGTCCGGTGGCGATCGAACTGCTGGGTCCCAAGGCGAGCCGGCAATTGGCTGCCGAGTCGCGGCAGGATCTGCCTTGCGGACCCCTGCTGCTGGGGATCGGGCTGGAGGGGAGTCTCGACGAGGTGCAGTGGCAGGTGGAGGTGATTGACCGCGAGATGCACCAGGGCGGGGCCGGGGGCGTGGCCTGGGTCCGCGATTCTCAGGCCGCGAAAGTCTGGTCGGCGTTGACCGATTACCAGGTGGGAGTTGAGGCACCGGTGACGATTCGGGCGGCATTGAGGCCGTCGCGAACGGTGGAATTCGTGGTCGCCGCGATCGACGCCGGGGTTGCCGTGCAGGCACACGCCGGCAATGGCGTGGTGCACGGACATCTACCCGACGACACTCTCGATGCAAAGGCCGCGGAGTCCGTGATCGAGCCGTTACGGGAATTGGCCGCTGACGGGGGAGGCCAGGTGATCGTCGAGCGTTGCGACGCGGGTTGGGTCGACCAGTTGGCGATGTGGGGCCCGCCGAGGGATGACTGGTCCCTGATGGAGGCGGTCAAGCGAGAATTGGATCCCGGGTGCCTGTTGAGTCCGGGACGCGGAGTTGATGGGGCTCTGGGACATGCTGTCAGGGCCGGGGAGGCTGGATCATGAGTAGTGGCACTGGGGCCCGCGGCTCTGCGGCAGTCGAAGCGGGTTCGAGCACGCGGGTCGGCGCGGGGATCGACTACAACCTGTTTCTGGATTGCGTGCATTGCGGTCTGTGCACCTCGGCCTGTCCGACCTACCTCGAGACGGGCAACGAAAACGACGGTCCCAGGGGGCGGATCTACCTGATGCGAGGTGTCGTCGATGGTCGGATCGACTTGACGAGCGGAGTCCGTCGTCACCTGGACCTGTGCCTGGACTGCCGCAGCTGCGAAACCGCATGCCCCTCGGGGGTACAGTACGGCCGTTTGATCGAACCATTCCGGGTCGACATGCAAAAATCCGAACGGCCGGGGTGGTTCCAGCGGCTGGTGCTCTACGGCCTGTTTCCCTATCCCGGTCGGCTCAGGTGGGCACTGGCCCCGGCCCGTCTGATGCAACGGCTCGGACTGGATCGAGTGATCGACTGGACCGGATTGCCGAAGTTGTTACCGGGCCCGCTGGGTCGGATGTACCGCCTGCTGCCGCGTCTGGGGCCGCGAGGCGGGATGTTGCCGGAGGTGTTGCCGGCGGAGGGCAAGCGACGAGCGCGGGTGGGGCTGTTCAGCGGATGCGTGGGCGAGGCGATGTTCTCCGAGACCAACCGCGCCACGGCGAGGGTTTTGCAGGCCAACGGCTGCGACGTGATTGTGCCGCGGGGGCAAGGATGCTGTGGAGCGATCCACTACCACAGCGGTTCGAGCGATCCGGCCGTGGAGATGGCCCGGCAGAACGTCGATGCGTTTCCCGACGACCTCGATGCAGTGATCGTCAACGTCGCCGGGTGCGGGTCGATGCTGAAGGACTATGGGCACATGGGCGAGGAAACCGCGGGGGTGGAGGACTCGGACATCAAATCCCTGGCAGGGTTTGCCGGTCGGGTGAAGGACATATCGGAGTTCCTGGCCGAACTGGGGCTGCGTGATCCCACCGGGGAGGTGCCGTGGCGGGCGACCTACCACGATGCCTGTCACCTGGTCCACGCTCAGAAGGTCCGCGAGGCTCCTCGCGAACTGCTCGCACGGGTTCCGGGCCTGGAGCTGTTGCCGCTGCCCGAGTCGGAAGTCTGTTGTGGTGCGGCGGGGAGTTACAACCTGACAGAGCCGGAGATGGCCGACGCGTTGGTGGCCCGCAAGCTGGCTCACATCGAGAGCACCGGTGCGGACGTGGTGATCACGGGCAACGCCGGGTGTTCGATGCAGCTGCAGGCGGCGCTCGGAGAACTCGGTCGCCGCCTGCGGGTTGTGCACCCCGTCGAGGTGCTTGACCTGAGTTACCGCGGCGGGGCGTGATGGCCGCGGCAGAGCGGGTCAGACGGCGGCGAGGCCGTCGGCCAGTGCCTTGAGGGCTTCGGCTTCGATCTGCCTGACGCGTTCGCGGGTCAGGCCGAGCACGATGCCGATTTCCTTGAGCGTGCGAGGTTCGTCGCCGTCGAGTCCGAATCTCATGCGGAGAATGTCCGCCTCGCGGGGGTCCATCCGCTCGAGCATGCGATATACGTGCTTGAGATTGTCGCTCTCGATGATCTCTTCGTCGGGCCTCTTGCTCCGGTCGTCGACGACCAGTTCTCCCATCGAACAACCCGCGTCGTCGTCGTCGCCGTGAGGCGTGGCGTTGTAGAGCTGAATGGCCTTGCGGACGATTCCGAGCTTTTTGGGGGTCAGCTCAAGGACCTCGGCCACCTCTTCGTGGGTCGGAGTGCGGTCGAGTTCTTCGTTAAGCAGCGCGGTGGCGCGTCGCCACTTGCTGAGCAGTTCGACCATGTAGGCCGGGATTCGGATGGTCTTGGCCGAGTTGACCAGGGCCCGCTTGATCGACTGCTTGATCCAGTAGCTGCCATATGTGCTGAAGCGGGTTCCCATCGTCGGGTCGAAACCCTCGACGGCACGAAGCAGGCCGAGGTTGCCTTCTTCGATCAGGTCCGAGAGCGGCAGTCCTTGACCGTTGTAGGCTCGCGCGATGCTGACCACCAACCGCAGGTTGGCCCGCACCATCCAGTCCCGAGCCTCGAGATCCCCCTCCTCGATCCGAAACGCCAGTTCGCGCTCTTGCTGGGCGGTGAGTAGATCAGTTGCGTTGATCTCTCGCAGGTACATTTCCAACGGTGCCTGGACTCGGGTTGTTCGTTGTGCGGTGGCCGGCATGTTACCTCGGTGCAAATTATGAAGAGCAGATGCGAAAGCGTAGTGACCCGGTGTCCCGTCAAGCTGACGGAGCGATCCGTGTTTGTCCGCGAGGTTCTATCGGCGTCGTCTCCCCTTGGCCTCAAACTAAACAAGGTGCGCAAACCTCTCCGGTCAGGTAACGAGGGTAATTGGCGCAAATATAACGGCCCTTCCGTCTCGTGACGGAAGGGCCGTATCGGTTGTGTCGGTTGTCTGGAAAAAGACCGCGACGGTCAGTCGTCCTTGGGGTCGTCTGCACCGTCCTCGGCTTCCGCTTCGTCCTTGGAGTCGTCTGTACCGTCCTCGGCTTCCGCTTCGTCCTTGGGGTCGTCTGCACCGTCCTCGGCTTCCGCTTCGTCCTCGGGTTCGTCTGCACCGTCCTCGGCTTCCGCTTCGTCCTTGGGGTCGTCTGCACCGTCCTC
>Ga0310123_10001835_pt1 | contig 17326 bp, 17 predicted proteins | sample CB6_AW_1057_MG_FD_203505 | JGI IMG/M metagenome (GOLD analysis project Ga0310123, IMG submission 203505) | Marine microbial communities from Western Arctic Ocean, Canada - CB6_AW_1057 | ecosystem: Environmental > Aquatic > Marine > Oceanic | place: Canada: Western Arctic Ocean | collected... | reverse complement strand
TCGACGGAGTTGGTGAAGAAACTGGTCCGAGTGATCAAACAGGCGGCCGCTTCAATGAAGCCGGTGCAGGTTGCAGCCGGATATGCGCGCGAAGAGCGCCTCTCCTTCAACCGCCGCTTTCACATGAAGAACGGCACGGTTCGATTCAATCCCGGGCAACTGAACCCGAGCATCGTTCGTCCCGCCGGTCCCATCGACCCCGAGGTTGGAATCGTCACACTTCAACTGCAACAGAGCAAGAGAGTGATGGGATCGATCGTTTCGTTTTCACTGCATCTTGCTACGATGGATGGGACCAAGTACTCCGCCGACTTCCCGAAGGTTGTTGAAGACCATCTTCGACGAATTCACGATCCCAACTTTACCCTGCTGTTCGGAGCTGGGACGTGTGGCGACATCAACCACATCGATGTCAAGACACGCAAGGTCCGGAGCACGCAAGAAATTGGCACGATGTTGGGAACAACCATCGAGAAGCGAATTCCGAAATTGACGCCGATCCGAAACGTTTCACTGGCGGTCCGCAGCGCGCACGTCAATGCGCCATTGCAGACTTTTGGCGCTGAACAAATCGCCGCAGCCCGAAAGAACATGGAACGGGCCGACAGCGGTAAGCTATCGTTCTTGGAGCGAGTCAAAGCCTACAAGACTCTGGCCGTACAACTCCGCAAGGGAACGAAGCTGCCGATGGAGGTGCAAGTGTTTCGGTTGAGCCGCGATGTGGCCATCGTCACGTTACCGGGAGAGGTGTTTGTCGATTTGGGGATCGCGATCAAACAGGCTTCGCCGTTTAAGACCACGCTGGTCATTGAATTGACCAACGACGGGCCCGGATATATCCCGACCCGAAAAGGATTTTCTGAAGGGAGCTATGAGACAGTCAATTCGCGGATCAAGCCTGGTGGCGGGGAAATGATGGTCGCAACCGCCGTCCGACTGCTGAAGGAACTCTCATCGGCTCGATCAGAGTGATCGAGCCCGTCGGATAAAAATAAACTGTCAATCGTCAAGTCCAACGGACAATTGATCTTTGACAATTGAATTTGAATAAAGAACGGACAAGAGCCAGGCGACGTATGCCGAGATCGGCTTTCTAGGATTCCGAGAAAACGACCCTCCTGGGCCTCCTCATAGCCGATATCCACAGCGCCCACAGACTAGTAAGCCGGCAACCAGCGCCCGTCCTTGGCGAACCGCGCCACGGCGAGTCTTTAGAGTACGATTCTCGTCGATCTGGGCGACATTCCGTTCGTATTGTTGCCAAGTGATGTACGCCGGATAGCGATCTTTCAGCAACACCTTCCATTCGTCACGAGGCAGGCGTTGCGGAACACTGCGGATACGCCTCGATGTCGGGTTCTGACAGGTTCGACCATAAAAATCGCTGTCGTTCGCTGGTTGCCATCAGATAAAGCTGCCAGTTCGAGAGGACCATGGACCAAGCAAGGGGCAGCAAGCATCCAGGCAGGAATCTTCAGACGAACGCCCTTCGGGTCGATCACCGTTACGCAACCGTCTTCACGACGAGGCCGGAATGCGACCTCCAGTTCCTGTCGGTGAAGTGGGTGGAACGGGTAGTACACCTTGACCGTGGAACCTATGGTCTTATGAGTGCACTTGCTGGCATCCGCACATCCATGTGCTAATCACCTGCGGCGCGTGGACATCCGAGGGTGATTTTCTGGAGTTGGCCGAGTTCGACATGCAGCGGCTGCTGATTGCCTGGCAGGAAGCGGTCTTCGAACTGTACTTGGCCGAGGAGAAGATCGAGCCGGAAGTGGTCGAGAACATGCGCAATTGGCAGCATAGCGGTTTCAGCGTCGATCAGTCGGTGCTCCTGCCTGCGGGCGACCGGGCAGGCATCGAGCGTCTGGTGCAGTACATGACTCGTTGCCCGTTTAGTCTCTCGCGGCTGGTGAAGGTCAGCGACACGGGGCAAGTCGTTTACCAGGCGGAGAAGCAGGCATGCCGCGCGTTCCCTGATCCGAAGGGAGACGGGATAGGCGCCGGAGTGAATCGCAACTTTCAGATCCTCTCGCCGCTCGATTTCCTGGCCGAGTTCACGCAGCACATTCCGCCCAAGGGATCGCACTTGATCCGTTATTATGGTTGGTACTCGAACAAGTCGCGTGGCATGCGGAAGAAGGCGGAAGCCTCGGCCGAGTCATCCGGTGAGGCCCCATCTTCCGCGGCAGCGACTGGCAGCAGCCAATCGTGGGCGATGTTGATCAAGCGGGTTTACGAAGTGGATCCGTTGTGTTGTCCGGAGTGTGGGGGCCAGATGAAGGTGGTGTTGTTCATCGAACCGCCGCAGGTAGACGCGATTGAAGCGATCCTGACGCACTGCGGTTTGTGGGAGTCGCGCTCCCCGAGGGCACCACCTGACGTGGATGATTTGGTCCTCGAGCTGGACACTTGCTATTCGGGTGCGATCGATTCGCCAGCTGAAGCCGACCAGTCCCAAGAGCCGACCTACGTCGACATCGATACCTTCCTGGAGAGCTTGTAATTCATCCCTGACGCAAATCGGCATGGGGACGATGCGCCTTAGGTTTGGAATCGCCTCGTAGTTTTGCTGCAACGGCCTGTATTTTGTGCTTAGGACGGCTCCAATTTCGCTCGCCCTCACAAGAGACGGCCAGGGGTGCGTGTGTGCAAAGGCGGCCACGGCCGCCTTTGCACACACGCACCCCTAGGATTAGGGATTCTCGCTGGTAGACTGGCTGCAAATCAAAATTCCTATCAGCCGGACTTGTTCAGCAGTTGCTCGCACTCGGCTTCATCGCCGAGCGACTTGACCGCGACCGTGGACTTCGAGTTTGCCACTTCGAAACGTTCGTTTCAAAGAGTCGATAAACTTTCCACGAAAGACGCGGCTGAGAATTTTTCCAGGCGCGAAGAACGGCCTGCGGCGTTTGCCCTGTTTGCCGTGAATCCAGCGTGATCCGTCTGCGGACAGGCCGCCACCGGTCACAATCGTATGCACGTGTGGATGATGCATCAGGTTTTGGCCCCAGAAGTGCAGCACCATCAGACAGCCGATATTCGCTTCCAAGTGTTTCGGATCGGTGGCGATTTCCAAGAGCGTCCGGGCCGCCGCGCGAAACAGGATGTCGTAGACCACACGTTTGTTCTGTAATGCCAGCGGTCCCAGTTCGTGCGGCAGCGTGAACACCACGTGAAAATACGGGACGGGAAGCAATTCGCTTTCCCGTTTCTCCAGCCAGACAGCCCGGGCCATCGCCTGGCACTTGGGACCGCCACGAGCGGATTGTCATACACTCGCTACATTCAAGCGCACTGTTCATTCTTGAAGTCGCGGTTCTACAGGCACAAACCGGCTATGCCGGGCGGTTGCGACAGGAATTGTACTGAATCCGTTGGTGACCGCAGTCCTCGCAATATTGGAGATGTCCGCCCAACTCTGCCGTTCGGCAACGGATCACCGCTCGCAGGACCTGACGCTGCTCGCGGGAGAGCATGTGCCCGTACTCGGAGAGAAAGCGGGCCTCTCCATCGCGGAAAACATCGGCGACTTCCAGAGTAGTCCTCATTATGCTGCCTCCTCGTCCGCTTCAGGATTTTCGAGCAGTTCCATCGGGCTGGGAGCTTCGCGCAGTTCTTCGATCGAGATGTGTGTGTAGACACAGGTTGTCAGAATATTTGAGTGTCCGAGTAATCGTTGAATCACACGCAGGTTCGTGCCCGCTTCCAACAGATGGGTCGCAAAACTGTGACGCAGCGTGTGCATGCTGACGCGCTTAGTGATACCGGCTTTGCGACACAGCTTCCTAAGGATGTGCCCCGGTGTGGCGAGGTCATAACGCTTGTGTCGGCAGGCCCCCGGAAACAGCAACGTTTCCGGGCGATAGTCACGCCAGTACTTCCGCAAGAGTTCCAGCAGGCCCGGAGATAAGCGGCCGTAACGATCCTTCTTACCCTTGCCCTGCCGAATGCGGATCACCATTCGTTGACTATCAATGTCTTCCACACGCAGGTTGAGGACCTCAGAGAGCCTCAGACCAGTATCATAAGCCATCATGAACAGGGCTTTGTGCTTGATGTTCTCCACCACGGCAAACAGGCGCCGTACTTCTTCGCGGCTCAACACCACCGGCAGTCGCCGTTCGCGGTTGGGACGCGGCACCGCCTGCAACTCATCCGGTCGTCCCAGCGTGTCGAGGTACAGATGCCTGAGGGCATTTTGCTGAATCACGCAATAACTGCGTGAGAGACCGCGATCCAGTTCGTGAATCAGAAACACCCGCACATCTTCGGCTGCCGACTCGTCCGGCGAACGTCCCAGAAATCGCGCGAACTTCTCCACCGCGTGGACGTAAACCTTGATGGTGCTGTCTGCGAAGTTCTTGAGTCGCAAGTCGTCGATAAAGCGTTGTCGTAATGGAGTCATGAGGCCACCTTTCCAGGCGCAGCATTGCGTCACAGAAACATGGCTCACAAAACCGGGAGGCGCAAATCGATTTGTTCGCTTCAATCGATGCCACCGGACCCCGGCAGACCGTCACGCCGTCACACTCGCAACTCACCAAACGTGGACCAACTCCAATCCATTCCCCCACACCCACCGAGTAGCGGTCTAGTTCATGGACCGATAAGTGGCAGCAGTCCAAATGGATTAGTATCTTCAGGCCCACACTGCAGGCGTGGCGAGCTAAACCCATCGCAGACGTCGAACGAGCGAGTCGCGACGTGCTCTACGATTCTCTTCTTGGTTCGATTTTGAGATACTGTCTGAGCGACCGATCAGCAATTGTCGGCGGCCGTTGTTTTTCCAAGGAGCATACCATGCAGATTCGAGCTCACGCCGCATTGGCGGTTCTTATAGTTGGCCTTTGTAGCACTCTCAGTTCAAAAGCCTCAAATGCCGATGATTGGCCGCATTGGATGGGGCCTGATCGTGACAACGTTTGGAAAGAGTCTGGTATCCTCGACAGGTTCCCTGCAGGGGGCCCCAAGGTCTTATGGCGGACGCCGATCGCAGGAGGTTACTCGGGACCCGCCGTGGTGCATGACCGAGTTTACATCACCGATTACGTGACCAGTGAAAACGTAAAGGTCGCCAACTTCGAACGCAAAAACTTCACCGGAGTGGAACGAGCATTGTGCTTGGATGAGATGTCCGGCGAAGTTTTTTGGAAACACGAACATCCGGTTAAGTATTCCATTTCCTACCCAGCTGGCCCTCGCTGCACACCAGTCGTTGACGGCGACCGCGTGTACACTCTGGGAGCCGAAGGGAATCTAATGTGCTTCGCCGCGAAAACTGGCGAAGTCAAATGGTCTAAGAACCTACCCAGCGCATACAACACGAAAACGGCTCTTTGGGGGTACGCGGCACATCCATTGGTCGATGGCGATCGCTTGATAACGCTCGCTGGTGGTGACGGTAGTCACACGATTGCACTCGACAAGAATACTGGCGAAGAAATCTGGCGGTCTGGTACGGCGTCAGAACAGGGTTACTCGCCGCCCACGATCATAAACTACGCGGGCGTGCGACAACTTATTTTGCTCAGCCCTGATTTTGTCCGCAGCGTGAACCCCGAAACCGGAGCGGAATATTGGTCTGTGCCGTACGAGGCGTCGAACGGCTCGATCATTATGTCGCCAGCCCTATGCGGCGCGCACCTGTACATCGCAGGCTACTCACAGCGCAGCTTGCTGTTGAAAATGACGTCGGACAAACCGGGAGCCGAAGAGGTATGGCGTGACAAGCGCAAGAATGCGATCTCACCGATCAACGTGCAGCCGTTCTTCGACGACGGAGTGCTCTACGGGTTCGATCAATCGGGCGATTTGGCTGCGGTTGCGTTGCCGTCGGGAGATCGACTTTGGGCGACTCCGCAGCCGATAGCCAAACGACGGGTCGGTTCAGGTACTGCGTTCATTGTCAAGCAAGAAGACCGGTTTTGGATGTTCACGGAGAACGGAGAGCTAGTCATTGCCGAAATGGACAAAAACGGATTCCGCGAACTCGATCGAGCCAAGGTAATCGAACCGAGTAATGTTGCCTTCGGACGAGACGTTGTCTGGAGCATGCCAGCTTTCGCCAACAAGCATGGCTACATCCGCAACGATAAAGAGATCATCTGCGTCGATCTGTCGAAATAAGACATCGAGGGCCCAAGAGACATGACGGAAATGAGCTAATTCCTTCAATTCGCCCCGGAATTCAAGGGCCGCCGTTTATTCAACAATGGTGTCATCATACGACCGTATGATGGGACACTCAAGGCGAGATCTACGGTTTCCGCGGTAGGCCTTGGTCTGTGACGTGATGCGATGGTACCGGAGTACCTTCCGGAGCGCCGTACAAATTGAGTTGCTGTTTGTCGCGATGTGTTTTCCAGCGTTTCTCTAGCACCTTGACCGTTTCGTCGTCTGCGATGCCGAATCTCCGCATGGCAAGGATCGTGGCCCGGACGGAGACTTGTGGTGGAGCCGCACGATGCCGTGTTTGACATTTTGGGCACCACATCATTGCAGGCTTTATGTTCCGTTCCTTCCGAAGGGTCTGAAGTTTCGTCGCCAGTCGTCCGGTCAGCTCGATCAACATCGCCTCATTCCATGCTGATTGAAGCATATCAACCAATTCGGGAAACCAGGTTCGATTCGCGTCACCGGCTGGCATGAAGACGAGTGATCTTGGAGGCTGTAACGGGTTGAATGTCCGGCGCCGCGGGAGACGGCGGAAAACGAATCTTGAACAACAAGAGATTCTACCAAATTGGCGCTCGCGATAGAAAGAACGCGTCAAGCGCCGAGGAGCAGCCCAGGGCGCCCACGGGTTGACGGTAAGTCATTCGACACTGTGTCCCGTTTCCCGACCGAAATCTGACACATTTGAGTTCGACCGGCTCTGCGCGCGGCTGGCGTGACGAATGTTGCCACAGAAGAATTTGTTTGTCCGCGGCTTCAACGGCTCGTATTGAATTGGCAGATGCCTGCGTTCTCTGATGGCACTTGAGAAGGCTTACTTTTGACCGCCGGAGTGGTGTTGTTGAATCGCCGAGTTAATCCGCGAATTCTGCTTCCTGACCTGCTCGCAGACTACATGTTGATTTCGTAACCCTTGCGGTTTTCGCATGCGAGGAACGAGTTCGCCTGGGCGTCGTCGATAATCTCTCGCTTGACTGAATCCCACTTGAGTTCGCGATCCAGACGCATGGCGATGTTGGAGAGGTGGCAGATCTCAAGCATGCGGTTATGCGACCAGACGTCGGAAATTGGTTGCTTGCGGGAATTCATGCCGTCGATGAAGTTGGCGGTGTGATTCTCGCTGACCTTGCCGCCGTAAACATCTTCGATGGCTCCTTCCGGCAGCGGATTGTTTTTGAGGTCCTCAGCAGGCTTCCCGACGATCTTGCCTCGGTTTACGAAGAACCGACCTTTCGTGCCCTCGAAGAGAATGCCGTTGTCACCTTCGCTGGTGATAATCATTTCCACATTGCTGGGCATCTCGACTCTGATTTTGAATTTGGTGGCGGCGTTGTACTGATCGTGAACCACCGGGTGTCCATCCTTGTATTTCACCGGCAACGTATATTCGAGCGGCGTCACTTTGCTCGGTCCCGTGTCGCTGGCACCGAGAGCCCAGCAGGCAATGTCGACGTGATGCGCGCCCCAGTCAGTCAGTTTTCCACCGGAGTACTCGTGCCAGTTTCGGAAGGCGTAGTGACAGTTACTGTAGAGCGGTACGCCACCACCGTAACCCTTGCGTATTTCGGGAAGAGCTCGGTAATCAACTTTCGGTGCCGGTCCCAGCCAGAGTTCCCAGTCGAGTTCTTCGGGAACAGGAGCAACCGGTATGACGGGTGAAGCCGACATGCCATTGATGCCGCACGTCACTTTTTTGACCATGCCGATGCGTCCATTCTTCACCAGGGCGATGGCCTGCAGGAACCGCTGTCCCGATTCCGTTCGTTGCATCGTGCCGACCTGGAAGACGCGGCCGGTCTCTTTGACGACCTTTTCAATCAACTTGCCTTCGGCGATGGTCAGCGTCAACGGTTTTTCACAGTAGACGTCTTTTCCTGCGTACATCGCTTCGACCGCGACCTTCGTGTGCCAATGGTCGGGCGTGGCGATCATGACGGCATCAACGTCTTTTCGATCGAGGACTTTCCGATAGTCTTTGTATGCGTCCGGCTTCTTGCTCTGTTTCTGTTCCGTTTTTTCCACGTTGGCCCCGAGGACGTTCGAGTCGACGTCGGCGAGTGCCGCGAAATCAGCAAAACGAAACGACTTCGAAGTAATGGCCCAGCCCTGGTTTCGAAGGCCGATGGTCGCAAAGACCGGGCGGTCGTTAGGTGACTGGTAGCCGAGAGCTCGATTCGCCGAGGGGCGCAAAACACTGGCAGCCCCTGCGACGGCCACTCCCTGGAGAAAACTACGGCGCGTTGTTTGACGAGACGTTGACATCGAGCGAAATCCTCTTTGAAAAATCAAACAGAAGTCCTGCAGGCGAAAGTATGTTGGCATCGCTCTGAGCAATTGGTGCGCCCTGAGAACGGTGCCAATTGCGATCATTAAATATACAAGAAATCGCCCATTGATTACACCGTACACGGGGCCTTTAGAGAGTTTCAATTTTACTGGCCTCTCGTACCTGATTACTTCAGTGCTTTCTCACGCACGGTGGTCGAGCTGCTGCATCGACAAGAACGTTGTTCAACGTAAACGTACCGGCCTGGGCGTTGATGTTGATGTGCCTCGCCTGCGTGTTGCTAATCCGCACGTTCGTGTCTTCGAGCGGACGAGGATCTTCGGGCTCCGGGCGGTCCTTCGCACCATAGTCCCATCCTAGGTGAATGGCGCCGAACTTGCCACCGACAATCTCGACGTTCTCCAACGGACCGTAGAAGAGAAAGGGAGCCGAGCAGACGACGTCGTACAGGCGAACATCGGCCAGGCGGTTTTTGGGGAACCGGTCACGCGGCGCACTGTGGCTGTAGATTCCGTACTTGTCGCCGACATTCGTGATTCTGACTCGTCGCAATTCAATGTCACGCGAGACATCGACCGGTCCATCGGTCCAGTAATTTCGGATGCCGAACGCGTTGCCGCGTGGGACGTCGCTGACCGAACAGTCGACGATGCGCACGTGTCGCACCCCCTCTTCAATCTCCCAGGCGCTACCGGTCGAGTTGGGATCGCCGCGGGCGTGGCAATTGACGAACCGCACGTAGGTTGTAATCGCGCCAAATCCTTTGTCCGCGTCACCACTGACATCGAAGGCGTCCTCGGTCCAGTCTTCAATGACGCAGTCACGCGCTTCACAGTTGCTGGAGCCCGCATCGAAGTCCAGACCGACAAACGTGCGCACGATCTTTACGTTTTTGACAAGCACGTGATTCGTGTGTTCAACGAAAATCGCTCGCGGATTGTAATAGCCTTTTTGTTGGTAGATGTTAGCATCGACGGTCAATCCGTTGATGCCTGCGTTTTTGATTTGTCGGTTCCGCTCGCCAGCCACGCGAATCACGTGGGCCTGACTTTCGGATGTGCGCCCTTTGCTCGTTCTGTTTGCGGCGCCGTCAGCCAGTTTGATCGTTGCCCCATGCCCGGAAAGCTCGATATTGCTCGACCGGGCCTCGATGGTACCGCCGACCATGTACGGCTGCCTGCTTCGGGGAAACCGGACCGTCCCCCCGCCGACACGGCATCAATCGCCTTTTGGATTGGCTCAAGACAATCCGTCCTTCCGTCGGCAACCGAGTCAAAGTCGCTGACGTTAACCCGCGGATAACCGTCGTCGACCGATCGAATCACGATCGATTTCGACAGACCTGCTCTTTCGCCTTCCGCTCCGAACGACACGGCTGGCCGCCCCACGATCAGGGCCAGGCCAACAGTGAACAAGACCATCGAGCGCTGAGCAAGAAGTACGGCTTGTGCGACGGTGTTGCTGGACATTGACAACCTCCTGCTGTGTGGCTCGACCGACGGGAAGTCACAACTTCCGTATGACAGTATTTCGAGTGCTGCGGTGGCCAGTCATGGGCCGAAACGTCTGCAGGCGAAAAAGAAAAGCGACCCGAGGAGGTCACGCCTTTTTCGGGATGTCGCATCAAACCACCGAATTCTGATTCACGGCAATTACGGTCAGAACTGACCAGGCAGCGTAAATACCGCGCAGGTGGGTACGATCCGCTACAACCCGATTTCAGTCATGCGACCAGCGCGGATTAAGATTACAATTAGGCGTCTTCTCACAACGGCGACTGTTCGGCATCAAGAGCATGAAAGAAATATGCCTCACAACCCGAGCTGAGTGGAGCAAATGGCTAGCCCAGAACCACAACAAGGAATCTGGGGTTTGGCTGGTTTTCTACAAGAAGCATACCGGAATGCCCACTCTCGAATACGATGCCGTGGTCGAAGAAGCATTGTGTTTTGGTTGGATCGACAGCATCATAAGAAAACTTGATGACGACAGATATGCACGAAAAATCACTCCCCGTAAGCTCGGCAGTCGGTGGTCAGAATTAAACAAGAAGCGAGTGAAGAAACTTCTGAGACAAGGACTGATCTCGGAATCTGGAATGGCGAAGATTAAAGAAGCTAAGAAGTCTGGCCTCTGGAAAGAATCAGATCGACCACAGATACCATTGGAAATACCTACAGAGTTGAAGAGGGCCTTGACGAAAAACAGGAAAGCGAAAACCTTCTTCGCCCAATTGGTGCCTACTTACCAGAAACAATTCATCGGATGGATTGCTGTCGCAAAGCGACAGGAAACAAAAGACCGACGAGTCAAAGAACCAATTGCCTTGCTGGCGCAGGGGAAGAAACTGGGATTGAAATGATTGGAGAGCCAGTCCATTCACAGATGCAATTGCGCCGTGATTTCAGAGGTGTTTTGATTGTGTCAGAATCTCCATACCTTTGATGGCACAGTCGGTGCGCATCAGAATCTCGTTCGTTTAGTGCGACAATCGACCGATGCGATGCCGAACGCCAGAACCGCTGATTCGCTGCGTCAAAAACTCAACGTTTTTTGGCAAACACTCGTTGGCATTGCGGGACGAGTCAGGGGCTCGCTAGAAATCGCACTCCGCGTTCGCGAAAACGCGGTGTCCGCCTGCCAAGCCACGACCGGTTGCAGCTCCGCCCACTCCATCAAGGCATCCATGCCATCGGGCAGGATTCGCCAGTAATCGACCGGTTTCGTTTGCGCGGCGGCGCCGCCAGATTGGGAGCGTATTCAATCACGGGCCAAACGAGCTGTTGCCACGCCGCATCCTCCGTTCGTTCAGCGCCGTGGATTTGTCATGTAGTAAAGGAAACCGTCTTCGGCTCCGACCAACAGGTCCGGCACGCTGTCTCGGTTCCAATCCACCGTCGTCGGGCTGGATGTGTGCCCAGAGATGTTGTGGGTGCTGAGTTTGCCTTTGTCTTCCAAGACGTTCTTGCTGCTGCGGGTCTCGACGTTGCGTAGCCACGTCGCGCTGGTGCTGTTCACCAACAAGTCGAGCCTCCCGTCACCGTCCCAATCGACAACTGCAAGCTTACGCCGGCCACTGGCCCCCGCGCGTCCTGGATTCAAGCGAATCGGGCTGCCGTCCGGATCGACGAAGATTCGCTGGGGTGGCTGGAGTGTCAGCTCGCCATCGACTCGGTCGCGTGCGAAGAGGCAAATGAACCCCTCGTGATCGAACATCACCCGGTCGGTTAGTTTGTCGCCATTGAAATCGACAACCACGGGAGTCGTTCGCCACTGTGTGACGAGCGCGTTCCCTTGCGGGTTCCACCAATTCCAGGCCGGCTTGGGCGGAGTGCTTTTACACGCGACTTCGATGGGCTGCGCCGCCGCAAGTCGTGGCTTCGTCCTTGAACCGACATTGCGATACCAACCACTTTGCCCCAGATTGAGTTCGCCACGATGTCGGGAAGGCCATCCTGATCCCAGTCGCCGCCCGTTTGCGTCGTGTAGCCCCACTTCGCTTCACACGGCCCCTGAATCGAACCGTTCGGCCCGGCTTGAATGCGGATGATCTCGCCGCCCGCTTTCAACTTCTTCGGAGCGGCCCACTTCGGCGGGAAACCGCCGAGACTCTCGATCAACGCAATGTAACCGGCGGTGTTGCCGCAGATGATGTCGTCGTCGCCATCACCATCCCAGTCGAAACCGCAGGGCGTCGCGAGCGCCCCGAATTCGACTTCCGTGGCTTCTTGCTGGAAGTAGGCGGGCGGGAGGAATTGCGGTAGACCGTCGATAATCTTGCCGTCGTGTTCCACCAACGCCACCCGTCCATCCTCGTCACCCACGATCAAGTCGAAGTCGCCATCCTTGTCCCAATCGAAGGCGACCAGAATGATCATCTGCAGATCCATCGCAATCGGTTTGCCTGCACGCGTCAGCCGCCGCCCTGCTGCGTATTAAGGCTTGGCGCGCGAGCCAACGTTCTCGAAGTAAGTGAACTTGTCGAGAAACTCGCCGCAGAGCAGATCGAGATCGCCGTCGCCATCGAAGTCTGCAAAGTTTGGCGATGGCCAACCAAAGACATCAATGAGCTTGCGACCAGCCTTGAGCTTCGTCGGCTCTTGGTAATCAGGTTCGGCCGTCGTACCCATATTGCGCAGGAGATAGACGTAGCCGTGTAACGGCCCGTTTGTCCATTCGCCTCGCTCGTTGTAGGCGTCATCCCAACCGTACGCGGTCCAATCGCCGATGCCGACGATTAAGTCGAGCTTCCCGTCGGCGTCGAAATCAACGTACTTCCATTGGTTCGCGCGGGTCTTTCCTTGGTGGCCGATCTTCGCGGGAGGGGCCAGCTTCTTCGATATGTCGAGGCCTTTGGCAAAGAAGTCTGCGTGTTCGTGACCAGGACTTAAGACACGCGCCTGGCCATCGACGTAAGAAACCTGAACGTTCTGCAAACCTCGACTGATCCGTCTTGCCGGCTTGAAGACTGGCAGCTTGATGTCGCCAGAAGCGTTCTCGAAAAAATACGTACCATTGTAGGGCTTGTCGGGGCAAACGACCACAAAATCATTGTCGCCGTCTTTGTCGAAGTCTATCGGGAGCGGCCACGACCACAGTCCAACACCAAGATCAACGATCAGCCCAGGATGGTTGTAGTAAATCCGTGCCAATTCTTCGCTGAACACGACGGTCGGCAGGAACAAAATGACAGTGACAACCCAGGCACATGAACGCCTCATGTTTTGATCTCCCAACATGGATATCTCAGCCACGAGTCTACTTGCGGAGAGGCCGGAAGCATATCCAGCAGTCGCTGGCGGGAAACTGGCGTATCGGCAGCGACGCCTTCTTCTCGCTTGGTTTGCGATGTAGACTGATGGGCTTACAAACAACGCACAAACAGAGGCTCAAGCCGTCACCGGGCCATCAGTCCCAGATTGCTCGCGCGGGACGTTAAACGACACCGCTAGCCGGAGGTTGATGCTCTGTCACTGGCGCATCAATCGAACGATTTTTGGGACTGCTTGACGAGGTCGACAACGCTCGCAGCCCTGCGTACATCCTGAGCTGCTTCTCGGCTGTCGGCCGTGCAGCGATATCGAGAAACTGTGTAACACGCCGTAAACTAATCGAAAAACAGACAACCCGATGGTACGATGAACCTTCATTCCAGTAAACTCTATCTGACACAGCACGAAAGGATCTGGAGATGGCGAAAAAGACTTCTCGACGAGACTTCCTCAAGAAAGCTGGCGTCTTGGGAGCCGCGTTTGGCGCCCCAACCTACATACCGGCCGCGGTTCTTGGCCGTGAGGAATCGGCATCTGCCAACGAGACAATCATAGTTGGCGTTATTGGGACCGGAAACCGCGCGCGGCAATTGATGGATCAGCTTTCGAAACCAGCGCGTATCGTCGCAATTGCCGATTGTTACGCCGCACATCTTGAGCGAACACTCATGGAGATGAAAAAGGATTGGCGGACCTATCGAGACTATCGCCACATGTTCGATAAAGAGAAGCTCGACGCGGTCATCATTGCGACTCCCGACCACGGGCGATCGCTACCGTGTATTGTTGCCTGCCAGGCCGGCCTTGACGTTTATGCCGAAAAACCGCTCACTGTGTATCTGAAGGAAGGTCGCGAGGTGGTAGCGGCTGCGCGCAAGTTCGGTCGCATCTTTCAGGTGGGGACGCAGCAGCGAACCATGGAGCTAAATCGGTATTGCTGCGAAGTTGTCCGCACGGGAGGCATAGGCGACATCAAGGTCGTGCAGGCGGTCAACTATACTGGGCCAACCGTTTACCGAGGACTTCCTGAAAAGCCGATCCCCGCAGGAGACAATTGGGACATGTGGTGCGGCCCAACGGAGTTGCGACCGTTTAACAGAAAATTGCAATTCCACTGGATGCAGTGGCGAGCTTATTCCGGTGGCCAAATGACCAATTGGGGAGCACACGGTATCGATCAGATTCAGTCGGCTCTCGGCAAAAGTCACACGGGACCTCGCGAGCTTTGGCCAGAAACGTCTGGACGAAATGGTAAAGTCTCAATGCGGTACGCCGATGGCACGCTGGTTCGATTCGAGCTGAATGGAGGTCCGGTCGGCGGTGCGATCTTCACTGGTTCCAAAGCGAAGATCGAAATCAATCGCAACAAGTTCACGTCCAATCCACCCGATTTTCTTCCGGATTCTCCCGGTCCAGATGTGCAAAAGAAATGGGAAGGTCCTGGTTGGACAGCCGCTCCGCACTTGGCGAATTGGCTCGATTGCATCGAGAGCCGTAAAAAACCAAACGCCGACGTCGAGATTGGCCATCGCTCGGTGTCCGTTTGCCATCTTGTGAACATCACCCGCGAATTGGGACGCAAGCTAACTTGGAATCCGGAACGGGAGTTGTTCGAAAACGACGATGAAGCAAACACACTGCTCGACCGACCTCGTCGGAAAGGATATGAGATGCCTATTGTGTGATGAACACGCCGTTGCCTCGCATTTCGGCGAACGCTCGGTTCTCACTTTCGTCTGCTTCCTGCATTCTGGTGTCTCAGTTTTAGCCCGGATGGCCAAATGCTGGCATCAGGGAGTCGCAGGAATGATAGAACCGTCAGGCTGTGGGATACTCAGTGAAGTACAATATTACAAACAGTGAAGGTGGGGATATCGATAAGAATTCTCGGTCCGTCCATTCCCTCGTTTCGACGCGATTGGGTGATTACACTTCGGGCACTGCACAGTGATTCAACAACCTCAATTGGTCTTATCGGCGATGGTCAAAATCGTAGCATCAAAAGGTGGTTTAGCGGTTCACAGTTCACCTCGACACAGTTTGAGAAGCAATTACATCTCTCCGCTGTGCTTCACCTCATCGTGCCGACCATGGATGATCCGGTCGGAGCAGTCACTGGGCCGCGTTAGAGCAAATTCTATCAGCGGGTTACGCGGATGTCGTTAGTTTCCCAGAATCGAAGGCAAAAACCAACGACCCAAAGATGAAAGATAATGCTCAGAAATCAACAGATCGAACACATCCGCCGCCAGTTCCCGGCGTTGGCCCGCAAAGTGAACGGCAAGTCAGCTGTCTATTTTGATGGGCCCGGGGGGACCCAAGTTCCGCAACGAGTGATCAACGCTGTCGGACAATATCTCGCGCACACGAATGCGAATCATGAGGGCTGCTTCGCGACCAGCGTCGAAAGCGACGCAGTACTTGATGAAGCACAGTGCGCCATGGCTAACTTGGTGGGCTGTGACGATCCGGATGAAGTCGCGTTTGGCCCCAACATGACCACGCTGACTTTCGCGCAGTTTGGCGCACACATGGCGCGAGGGTGACGAGGTTGTCGTGACCCGGTTGGATCACAACGCGAACATCTGGCCGTGGGTCTTGGCCGCTTGCGACTCCGGCGCGACTGTCAAATTTGTCGACTTTCGCAAGAAAAACTGCACGTTGGATTTGGATGATCTGCGGGCCAAACTGTCGGAGCACACGAAGCTTGTGGCCATCGGTTGTGCTTCGAATGCAACGGGCACCATCAATCCGGTTGCTGACATCTGCGCGTGGGCGCGAGAAGTTGGTGCGTTGACGTATTTGGATGCAGTTCACCTCGCACCGCATTCGCTGATCGACGTGAAAGCGTTCGGTTGTGATTTCTTAGCCTGTTCAGTCTACAAGTTTTTTGGACCGCATGTTGGTATACTGTGGGGACGCCGGGAACTTTTGGAAGAGTTGACCGCATACAAAGTTCGTCCGGCATCGAATTTGCTACCCGGGAAGTGGATGACCGGAACTCAAAACCATGAAGGCATCGCCGGCGCACTGGAAGCAGTCGATTATCTTGCGGATCTTGGGCGATTGGTAAGTGCCAACAAGAACTTGAATCGTCGACTGGCGCTTCGCGCTGCGTATTCGGCGATCGGTGATTATGAGCGCGAGTTGTCCCGCTACCTGATCGAAAGCCTGGAACGATTGGACCACGTGAAGATTTGGGGCATAACCGACCCCAGCCAGTTTGACTGTCGCCTGCCGACGGTCTTGATCACGCATAGGAATGTTTCGCCGCGTCAACTGGCCATGCGACTGGCTAAGGAAGGCATTTTTGTGTGGATACGTCGGTCGCGTCCCTTCCAATCCCTGCCCCGGTGGCGGATACGACGGCGTCTGTATCGCCAACCTGCCCCACCTGACATTCATGCCGATAAACCACATGTCTGTGGGTAATGCCGACCGTCAACCTTGTGCCAGCCCTACATCCTAAGCCATCGGCGCGGCTTGTGCCACGGGCGGAATGTCTATTTCAAAAACACCGTAGCACAAGCATCTCCGCTGGTGCAAAATCGAGCCAAGCGAGGACGCTGATACTAGGCGTGAGGTTGCTAAATCTGATGTACATCCCACCCTCTTTGACACGCAAAATCGATCCAGGTACGATGGATGAAGCAAGCCTCGTCACGGATCGAAATTCCGCCAGAGCAAAGGTACCATTCGGATGCTTCGAGACGCCATCGGTTGGACAACTTCCATCCTGGTATTGGTCGCATCAGGGCATCCGATCGCGTCGGCGGCGGACACGCCGGACAAGATCTCTTTCAACCGCGATATCCGTCCTATCCTCTCGAACCATTGCTACGCCTGTCACGGACCCGATGCGCAGCAGCGCCAAGCGGATTTTCGGGTCGACAGGAAGCTCGATGCCTACAGCGATCGCGGCGGTTACCATCCGCTTGTGCCGGGTGATCCGGCGAACAGCGCACTCTATGGACGGATCGCCACCGATGACCCGGACGAGATCATGCCGCCGACAGATTTCGGCAAGCCACTGTCGGGCGAGCAGATCGATTTGATTCGGCGCTGGATTCAGCAGGGAGCCGACTGG
>Ga0310123_10001832_pt1 | contig 17338 bp, 15 predicted proteins | sample CB6_AW_1057_MG_FD_203505 | JGI IMG/M metagenome (GOLD analysis project Ga0310123, IMG submission 203505) | Marine microbial communities from Western Arctic Ocean, Canada - CB6_AW_1057 | ecosystem: Environmental > Aquatic > Marine > Oceanic | place: Canada: Western Arctic Ocean | collected... | reverse complement strand
AGCTCGAGACGCGTCGGGACGACCTCCTCGCTGAGATCAAGGTCCTGCTCATCACGAAAGACCCGAATGACGAGCGGAACGTCGTGTTGGAGATCAGGGCCGGAACGGGCGGTGACGAAGCCGGCCTGTTTGCCGCCGACCTGTTTCGGATGTACAGCCGTTTTGCCGAGACGCAGGGGTGGCGATTGGAAATACTGTCATCGAACGAGACCAGTGTCGGCGCCATAAAGGAGGTCATTGCACTGGTCGAAGGACACAATGCCTACAGTCGACTGAAGTACGAGAGCGGCGTGCATCGGGTGCAACGGGTGCCCGCGACCGAGGCCAGTGGTCGGATCCACACGTCAACAGCCACGGTCGCCGTGATGCCAGAAGCGGAGGAGGTGGACGTTCAGATCGACCAGAAGGATTTGCGGATCGACACCTTCTGTTCGAGTGGGCCCGGCGGGCAAAGCGTCAACACGACCTACTCGGCCGTCAGAATCACCCACATCCCCACCGGCCTCGTCGTCTCACAGCAGGACGAGAAATCACAGATCAAGAACAAGGCAAAAGCGATGAAGGTGCTTCGGTCTCGCCTGTACGAGATCGAGATGCAGCGTCAGGAGGACGAGATCGCCGCAGACCGCCGCAGCAAGGTCGGCACGGGTGAGCGGTCTGAGAAGATCCGGACATACAACTTCCCGCAGAACCGCGTGACCGACCACAGGATAGGCTTCACGACCCATCGGCTATCGCCCATGCTCGATGGCGACGTCAACGAGATGATCGATGCGTTGGTGACGCACTATCAGTCCGAAAAGCTCAAGTCAGCGGATGAGGTCGAAGCGTGACGACAATTCGTAGACTGGTGGGAGAAGCTCAGTCGCGCCTGGTCCGCGCCGGCCTCGAACCGGACGAGGCTGGCATCGATGCTGAGGTCCTGGCTCGCAACACACTGGGATGGGACCGGGCGACCTATCTGGCCGCAGGGCGCGGGCCGGCACCTGCTAGTTTTCTGCGCCGCTACGAGAAGATGGTCACGCGCCGCGAGCGGCGAGAGCCGGTCTCCCTCATCACAGGCTATCGGGAGTTCTGGGGACGCGAGTTCCTGGTCACGCCGGACGTCCTCACACCTCGCCCGGAGACGGAGATCCTCGTCGAGGAAGCGCTCGTGCGACTCAGAGGACGTGCGCCCGGTCGCGCACGCGTCGTCGACATCGGCACCGGGTCAGGGTGTCTCGCAGTCAGCATCGCCCTCGAGTCACCCGACTGCCAGGTAACGGCCATCGATGTCTCGATCGAGGCGTTGAGGGTGGCACGCCAGAACGCGGCACGTCATGGCGTGGCACACCGTGTGCGCTGGGTCTGTGCGCAGCTTTTCGAGGGACTTGCGGAAGCCGGAGACCTGGACCTGATCATGGCGAACCTCCCGTACATCCCGGAGTCCGAGATGGGGTCGCTGCCCCCCGAGGTGCGTGAATACGAGCCACTCTGCGCCCTGGTTAGTGGGCCGGACGGACTCGATGCGATCCGGGCCCTCGTCACAGAGGCCGGCCGTCATCTGAGCTCTGGGGGATGGCTGGTCATGGAGTGCGGAGTCGGTCAGTCAGACTCAGTGTCTCACCATGTGTCCAGCGTCAACGCACTCGAGGTGGTCGAGATTCGTGACGACCTACAGGGAATCCCTCGAGTGCTGGTCGTGCAGAAACACTGAGCACTGATTACTGATCAACGGACATGACCGACTGTCTTTTCTGTAAAATCGTGAGCGGCGACATCCCTGCCACCATGGTCTACGACGACGACCGGATCGTTGCGTTCCACGACGTCAACCCGCGAGCACCCACCCACGTGCTGATCATCCCCCGCACACATGTCTCAACTCTCAACGATCTGACGCCAGAGCACGACGGCCTGGTCGGCGAGATGGTCAGACGCGCGGCGCTGATCGCCAAGGATCTCGGCCATGCCGAGGGGGGGTATCGGACAGTGTTCAACTGCAACGCGGACGCAGGTCAGTCGGTGTTTCACATCCATCTGCACCTGCTGGCGGGACGCACGCTGGGGTGGCCGCCTGGCTAGGCGTGGGGCTTAGGGGCTGAGGACTTCCATCTTCTCCAGCGCGTGGGGAAGCTCCCCCAGCGTCCGGATCACGGGGACGTCAACCTGCGTCTTGACATCGGCCGCGTCGGACCGCGCGAGCAGAACGCCTCTCATCCCAATCTGACGCGCCCCGTGGATGTCGTGGCCGAGGCTGTCGCCGACCATCACGGACTCCTCCGGTGTCGCGCCCACAAGTTTTAGGGCGGCCTCGAAAATGGAGGGGTGCGGTTTCATGTAGCCGTGGTCGGATGAAGACAGCGCAGCCGTGATGAACTCAGCGAGCTCGAAGTGGCTTTGAAACGAAGTGAGGCAGCGGTGGGTGTTCGAGATCAACCCGATCCGAAAACCAGCGCGATGAAGACGCTCAAGTGCAGGCTGCACATCGTCATAGAGCGCAAAGTGCTGGCAGAGGGCCCACTCGTCATAGATTTCCTCTGCACAAGGCAGAAGGCCTGAACCGACGCCCCCCATCTCCTCGAGTACCCGACGCGCATAGCTGACAAAGATATCGGGCCGGTAGATGTCGTCCTGGGCATGGTCCAGCTCTACGGAGGCGGCCGCCACGGCGGTCGCGAAGCGGCCTGAGGACACGTCGACCTTGTGTCGGGCGGCGAAGCGCTGATATCCCTCACCGTTAAACGTGGGTCCTGGGTGAATAAGCGTGAAGTCGACATCAAAGAAGACGGTGGTCGTCACAGGTCGATGCGCCCGCGAGGGCAGCGTCCTGGGTTCAACCGACCTGGTCATCGGTAGAGTCCTGATACGGCCCAGCGATCACGACCGCGGCCCGCTCCGGGGCCAGCGTCAGCCGCGCCGCTTCGTTGACCTGATCACGAGTGACTCGCTCGATGAGGTCGCGAACCCACAGGTCGTAGTCCAGCCCGAGATCGAATTGCTGAACTTCCTGGAGGAAAGCCGCGATACCGGCATTGGTCTCCAACTGTCGGGGCAAGGAACCGGTCAGATACCGTTGGGAGTTGGTCAACTCGCCGTCTGTCACGCCGTCCGCCGCCAGTGAGGCTACCTCCGCATCAATCGATGCCACGGCCTTGTCGACATTGTCCCCGCTGACGCCGGCTCGCACGATCAGCGGGCCAGCTATGACTCCGGCCTCGAAACCGCAGAAGGCGTAGTACGCCATCCCCTGGCGTTCTCGGATGCTCTGTCCGAGACGGCCACCCATGCCGTATTGCCCGAAGATGTTGGACATGAGCCAGTAGGCGTAGTACGCAGGGTCGGCGCGAGTAACCGTCGTGAAGCCGTAGCCGATATCCGACTGAGACTTGTTCATCATCGGTACGACAACCCGTCGACGCGTCGTGGCGCCCACCGCGATCGCGTTCATGGGTCCGATTATACAAGCGAGGCTCTCGAACACCGACCGGCTGGGACCGCGGGCTTTGAACTACAATGAAGATTGCTCATATCCATGTCCGACTGGAAGGACACCCTCAACCTCCCCAGGACCGGCTTTCCGATGAAGGCCAGTCTGCAAGCAACCGAACCCGCGGCCATCCTGCGGTGGGAGTCAGACGATCTGTACGCTCAGATCCGTAAGCGCCGCGCTGGCGCCCCTCGCTACGTTCTGCACGATGGGCCACCCTACGCGAACGGACGGATCCACCTCGGCACGGCGTTGAACAAGATCCTCAAGGACTTCATCGTCAAAGCGCGGACGATGGCGGGGTTCGATGCGCCCTACGTGCCAGGCTGGGACTGTCACGGCCTACCGATCGAGCTTCACGTGGACCGCGAGCTCGGCAAGAAGAAGCGTGAAATGAGCGTGGCCGATTTTCGGCTCGCGTGCCGTTCGTACGCTGACAAGTTCGTCGGCCTGATGCGCGAGGACTTCAAACGACTTGGGATCCTCGGGCAGTGGGACGCGCCCTACCTGACGATGAACTTCAGCTACCAGGCGACGATCGTCAGAACGCTTGGCGCACTTGTCGACAAGGGGATGGTCTACAAGGGCAAGAAACCCGTGCATTGGTGCATTCGATGCCGGACAGCGTTGGCCGAGGCCGAGGTTGAGCACGAGCCGCACACCTCGCCGTCGATCTACGTCGAATTTCCGCTCGCGCCAGACAGCCGAGAGGCCATGGAGCAGGTGGTCCCCGGACGGGGCGACACGCCGGTCTCGGTACTCATTTGGACGACAACGCCGTGGACGATCCCGGCGAATCTTGCGGTGGCGTTTCACCCGGAGCTCGAATACGCAGCGTATGAGACCCAGGGCACCACGGTCATCATGGCCGCGGCCCTGGCGGCCAGGGTTGGAGAGGAGATCGGACGACCGCTGGGAGAGCCACTGGCTCGATTCACGGGGCGGTCGCTCGAGGGTCTTCGCTTCCGACACCCGCTGTACGACCGTGACTCGGTTGCGGTGCTGGCTGACTACGTCACGCTCGAGCAGGGCACCGGGGCGGTTCACACGGCGCCAGGTCACGGCTCGGACGACTTCAACACCGGTGTGAAGTACGGACTCGACATCTATGCCCCCGTCGGACCGGGTGGACGATTTGCCGATGATGTTGAGCTGTTCGCCGGCCTCAAAGTGTTTGAGGCGAACCCCAAGGTGGAGGAAGCGCTCCTCGCAGCGGGGCGTCTGTGGCACCGGACCGACCTCGAGCACACCTATCCCCACTGCTGGCGGTGTCATCACCCGGTCATCTTCTTGGCGACGCCTCAATGGTTTGTCTCCATGGGCAATGACGCCAACTCCAGCGGCGGTCCTGACGGACTCAGGCAAGGGGCGCTCGACGCGATCACCAACGTCGAGTGGTTCCCGAACTGGGGAGAAGAACGTATCCGCAGGATGCTCGTCGATCGACCCGACTGGTGTATCTCGCGTCAGCGGTCCTGGGGCGTGCCGATCCCGGCTCTCCGATGCACGGGGTGTGCGGAGCCATTGTTGAGCTCGGCGGTCATCGCGCGCACGGCCAGCGTGTTCGAAATCCACGGCGCAGACGCCTGGTATGAGCAGGACCTGAGCGCCTTTGTCCCAGAGGACCTCAGCTGTCCGTCGTGTGGTGCACACGAGTTCGAGCGGGAGCAGAACATTCTCGATGTCTGGTTCGACTCTGGGTCGAGTCTCGAGGCCATGGAGGTCGAGCATCCTACGTTCGGGTGGCCGGCGACACTCTATCTCGAAGGCTCCGACCAGTATCGCGGGTGGTTTCAGAGCTCGTTGCTCCTGGGTGTGGGCGTCCGGGGCGCCGCGCCGTACCGGCAGGTCATCACCCACGGTTTCGTTGTCGACGAAGTCGGACGAAAGATGTCGAAGTCGCTTGGCAACAATATCGAACCTGAAACGATCATCAAGCAGAGTGGCGCCGAAGTCCTACGTCTGTGGGTCGCGATGGTCGACTACCGTGAAGAGATCCGGGTCGGCAAGGAAATCCTCGCCCGTGTGGTCGAGGCCTACCGCAAGATCCGCAACACCCTTCGGATCCTGGCCGCGAACCTGTACGACTTCGACCCGTCGACTGACCTCGTCGCACTCGATCGCCTGCGGGAAGTCGACCGATACATTCTGGCCCGATACGGGGAGACGACGCAGCAGATCCTTCGCGCGTATGACCAATACGAGTTTCAGACAATCTCGCACGCGCTGAACAACTTTCTGACCGTCGACCTCAGCGCGTTCTATGTCGACATTTCGAAAGACCATCTCTACACACTGGGTGCGGACTCACCCGAGCGGCGCTCGGCGCAGACCGTCATCTTCACGATCGCCGATGGACTGACACGGTTGCTCGCACCACTCCTCCCGGTCACCGCGGACGAGCTCTGGAGACATTTGCCTGGCGAGAGGGAGGACAGCGTTCATCTGGCGGAGTTCCCGAGCGATACAGAACCTTTTGTGGACCGGGAGCTGCTGACTCGGTGGGCACGACTGCTGGAGATCCGGGAAGCGGTGAACGTAGAGCTCGAACGCCTGCGGAAGCAGAAAACGATCGGAACATCCCTGTCGGCCGGTGTCGCGCTGCGCGCATCTGGCGTGACGGCTACCTTGCTCGAGCGTTATCGAGAGGTACTTCCCATGCTGTTCATCACGTCGGAGGTCGTCGTCTCCGACGACGGGACGCCCGCGCGCGCCACCGCGGAGGCAACGGTCTGGAGTGAGACGGACGGCACGGTGGCGATCCACGTGCATCCGGCGAGCGGCGAGAAGTGTTTGCGGTGCTGGCGATACGTGCAGGCCGTCTCAACAGAGGAAGACGCAGGCATGACGGGGCTCTGCGAACGGTGTGTCGGGGCTCTGTCGGAGACTGTTGGTGCCAGCTGAACCGCCCCAGTCGCTTCGGTTCGCAGCCTCGCGTCGACTGCTGATAGCGCTCGGGGTCACGACGGTCGTTCTGGACCAGTGCACCAAGGCCGCGGTGCGCGCCTTGCTCCCGCTCTACGACAGCGTTTCGGTGATTCCGGGCTTCCTGGATTTTACGTACGTACGAAACACCGGCGCGGCGTTCGGGTTACTGAACTCGGTCGATGTGCCGTTCAAACCTGCCATCATGACCGTGATCGCCCTGACGGCCCTCGTCGCAATCTCGGTGTACGCGATGAGGACGCCGCCTCAGGACGCTCTGGGTCAGATCGGGCTAGCCCTCGTCATGGGTGGCGCATTCGGCAACATCATCGACCGCGTCACCACAGGCTACGTGGTGGACTTCGTTGACGCGTATTGGGGCGATTGGCACTTCTGGGCGTTCAATGTCGCCGACGCGGCCATCACGGTCGGCGCGTGTTTAATCATTCTCGACATGATGCTGGTCAACCGCCATGTTTCCGAAACTGTTTGATCTCGGTCCGATCGGCGTCTACACGTACGGCGTGCTGCTAGCCGCCGCGTATCTGGTGGCCCTGCAGGTCGGCATGGTGCGGGCCCGTGCACGTGGCCTCGACGCAAACCGCGTCATGGACATCGGCATCTATTGCATCATCAGCGCGCTGGTTGGTGCGAAGCTGCTGTTGATCATCGTCGATTTTGACCATTTCCGGGAAGACCCCGCGCATCTCTTGTCGATCATACGGTCCGGAGGTGTCTACTACGGTGGGTTTGTGCTCGCCGTGGTCGTAGCCTTCTGGTTCATCCGACGGCACGGGCTTCCACTATGGCAAACGTGCGATGCCTTTGCCCCGGGCATCGTGCTTGCTCAGGCGGTAGGTCGCATGGGATGCCTGATGGCAGGGTGTTGCTACGGTCGACCGACCGAGCTGCCATGGGGAATCACGTTCACGAACACGTTGGCCGCCGCCAACTCCGGAACCCCTCTCGGGGTGGCGCTGCACCCGACCCAGCTCTACGAGGCGGGAGCAGCACTCGTGATCCTAGGAATCCTCTTGGTCGGTGAGCGGCGTGGCCGAGCGTTCCCGGGCCGAACGTTCTGGAGCTACCTGCTCCTGTATCCTGCCGCCCGCTTTCTCATCGAGTTCTATCGCGGAGACCCTCGAGGTACTGTGCTGGATTTCGTATCGACCTCTCAGTTCATATCGCTGCTGCTTATCCCGACGAGCATCGTGATGCTGATTGTCTTGAGTCGATCCCACACGCCAGAGCCAACCCGGACCACCGCTCGCACGCGTGCCGCCTAGGAGCCGGTGGTGGATATGGTCACGGTAGAGGTGACCGACGCAGATGCCGACCAGCGCCTCGACCACCTACTCGTCGGGCGTCTTGGTGACCGTACACGCTCGCAAATCCAGCGTCTGATCAAAGAGGGCCGGGCGCAGGTCGGAGACAAGACGGCTCGCGCGAGCACAGTTGTCAGAGTCGGCGACGTCGTCACGTTGAAGATCCCGGCTCCAGTCCCCGCCCAACCGCGGGCCGAGGCCCTCGACGTCGATATCCTGTATGACGACATCGATCTGGTGGTGGTCAACAAGCCTGCGGGCATGGTCGTGCACCCAGCGGCCGGCCACACAGAGGGCACGCTCGTCAACGCCCTTCTGCACCACGTTCGCGACCTGAGCGGCGTTGGGGGCGAGCTCAGACCTGGGATCGTCCACCGACTCGACCGCGGAACATCTGGGGTGATGGTGGTGGCCAAGCATGACCGTGCCCATGCCGAACTCGCACGACAGTTCAAGGCACGCGAGGTCGAGAAGCGCTACGCGGTGCTTGTCTGGGGCGTCGTCCAGGCCGGTCGACGGATCGACCTCCCAGTGGGCCGGGACCCAGTGCATCGCAAGAAGATCTCGACTCGGTCTCGACGTGCTCGCACGGCGCTGACCCGGATCACCGGAGCTGAAGAGCTACAGGGTGTCTCCTTCCTCGAGGTCGCCATCGCGACCGGTCGCACGCATCAGATCCGGGTGCACTTGAGCGCTATCGGACACCCAGTGGTAGGGGACGCACTGTATGGCGGTACTCGTCGGCATCCGACACCGTCACTTCGGGCGGTCCAAAGGCTCGAGCGACCTTTCCTGCACGCAGCCCATCTCGGGTTCCATCATCCGGCGGACGGACGGGTGGTGGAGTTTCAGAGCCCGCTCCCCGGGGACCTCGAATCGGTTCTCGAGGACTTGAGAGCAGAGGCAAGGAAACACGAGGCGACGACAGACTAGTGTTTCTGGAGGTCCTGCGACGACGCTCGGGCACGGGGCTTGGCACGGCTGCGCGGTCGCGTGGCTGGCGCCGGAAGCAGTGCGAGTTCAAGTGCCTCGTCGATCGTGGATATGTAGTGCACCTTGATCTCGCGTTTGAGTTCCGGGCTGAGGTCCTCGTTCACGTCTTTCTCGTTCTGCTTCGGCACCGCGACTTCGAGTACCCCGAGACGACGGGCGGCCAGCAGCTTCTCTTTGATCCCACCGACCGGGAGCACGTGACCTGACAAGGTGATCTCGCCGGTCATCGCCAGATCCGATCTCACAGGTCGCCCGGTCAGCACCGATGCGAGCGCGGTGACCATGGTCACTCCCGCTGACGGACCGTCCTTGGGAATCGCGCCGGACGGCACGTGCAAGTGAAGTTCGGCGTCCTTATAGAAGGCCGGGAGGACACCGTACGCCGAAGCGTTGGTCCGGAACCAGGAGAGCGCGGCACGAGCCGACTCCTTCATCACCTCGCCAAGGTGTCCGGTCAGCGTCAACGACCCACTCCCGGACATGCGGCTGGCCTCGACGAACAGTACCTCACCGCCCACCGGAGTCCAGGCCAACCCGATCGCCACCCCCGGATCCTTCGTCCGCTCGGCCACCTCCTCGTCTTGGAACTTGGGGGCGCCCAACATCGTCACAACCGTATCCGGCGTAACCTCGATGGGGGTGTCGGTTCCTTCCACGTGAAATCGCGCCACCTTGCGGCAGATCGCGCCGATCTCGCGTTCGAGGTTACGAACCCCCGCCTCACGAGTGTAGCCGCGGATAATCGCGTGCAGCGCAGCTTCAGTGAAGCTCAGCTGGTCGAGGGTCAGTCCGTGGTTCGGTACCTGCCGGCCAACCAGGTGGTCGGTCGCGATCATGAGCTTCTCGTCCTCCGTGTAGCCCGGGAGCTCGAGGACCTCCAACCGGTCTCTCAAGGCGGCGGGGACAGGATCGAGCACATTGGCAGTGGTAATGAACAGCACCTCCGACAAATCGAACGGGACATCCAGATAGTGGTCACGGAACGTGTTGTTCTGCTCAGGGTCCAGCACCTCGAGTAGCGCCGACGCAGGGTCTCCCAGGAAGTCCATCCCGAGCTTGTCGATCTCGTCGAGAATGAACACGGGGTTCTTGGACTCCGCCCGTCTGAGACCCTGGATGACCTGGCCGGGTAGCGCACCGATATACGTCCGACGGTGCCCGCGGATCTCAGCCTCGTCGCGCATCCCACCAAGTGACACCCGAATGTACTTGCGGTCGAGCGATCTCGCGACCGACTTTGCTATCGACGTCTTGCCAACGCCGGGCGGCCCGACCAAGCACAGAATCGGTCCCTTGACGTCCGGATTCAGCTTCCGAACTGCGAGATATTCGAGTATGCGGTCCTTGGCCTTCTTGAGATCCGAGTGGTCGGCATCGAGAATCTCTTTCGTGCGCTTGAGGTCGATGACCTCTTCAGTACGGGTGTCCCAGGGTAGCGAGATCATCCAGTCCAGATAGGTCCGTGAGACGGTGTACTCGGCGGCCGCCACGGGCATCTTGGACAACCGGTCGAGCTCGCGAATCGCCTCCTTCTTGACGCCCTCCGGCATACCGGCCGCTTCGACCTTCTCCCGGAGCTCCTCGATCTCCTCGGTCTGGTCGTCAGTATCCCCCAGCTCTTTCTGAATCGCCTTGAGCTGTTCGCGCAACAAATACTCACGCTGGTTCTTGCCGACCTCCGACTGCACCTGAGACTGAATCTTTGACCCCAGCTCGAGCACCTCGAGCTCATTGATCAGAATCTTGTTGAGATCCACCATCCGCTCTCGGATGTCGAGCGTTTCGAGGACCTCCTGTTTGGTCGCGGTGGGTATCGTCGTGAGACTCGAGGCAATGAAGTCAGCCAGCTTTCCCGGCTCCGAGATGTTCGCGGCTAGGGACTGGAGATCGTCCGACAGCAACGGCGACAACGAGACCACTTGCTGAAAGTTACTCTTGATGTTGCGCAGTAGAGCGTCGACCTCGAGTTGATCCTCGTCACGGACGCTTTCGTCAGCCGCGTGAACATCCGCAACAATGAATGGGTCGCCCTCTGCGATGCGGTCGAGCGTCACCCGCCTCAAACCCTGCACGATCAGTCGCAAGCTGCCGTCTGCCAGCTTGAACATTTTGTGGATGTGGGTCAGGGTGCCGACCGGGTAGAGATCGGTCTCCGTCGGCTCTTCAACCGACGCGTCGCGTTGGGTGAAGAGCCCTACCGGAGCGCTGTCTGCGATGGCCCGGTCGATCAGCCGGACCGAGCTCTCACGCGCGACGGCGAGGGGCATGAACGAGTTCGGGAACAGCACGGTGTCGCGAAGCGGCAGGATCGGCAGCCGCGTCGGTACGGTCACCGGCTCGTCGAGGTCGACATCGATACCCTCCGTACCCTCGAACTCTTCGGACTCGTCGCTCATGATGATAGGTCTCTCCCGACCCGCCTCTGGTGCTGGTGCCGAAAAAAGACGACCCCGCGCAGTGGCGGGGTCGGCATGTTGCTCGGAACCGGACGGTGGGCCAATCTTCAGCTAATCATATCCGCGAACAGGGAACTGACGCCTCGGCGTCCACCCATCACCCGCTCACGATTGCGCAGGACCTCTCTCTCCTCCTCGCACTCCTTGCAGCGGACAGCGAACGGCAGCGCGCGTAGCCGTTGCTGGGCTATCTCCTCGCCACACCCGTAGCAGTCGCCGTAACTGCCCTCTTCGAGTCGTGAGAGCGCCTCAGTAATCTTGCTCAAGGTCTCGGCCTTCATCTGCACGAGCGCGAACTCGATGTCGTCCTGGATTTCAGCCTCCGAGCTCTCGGCCTCGTCGCGGACGCCCTGATGGCTGACGGCCGCACCCTCGGTGCGAACGTTTCGCATCTTGTGCTGGACCTCACCCATGATCTCGAGCCTGCGCTCTTCGAGTATGTCGCTGAGCTCCTCGTATCTACCGCGTCTCATCTTCGTTTTCCTTGTCGCCATGATGACGGCTCCTTCCGTCACGACCAGCCCTTGCTGGGTCTCGGGATCTTCTCGGATCCTGCTCGTGGTCTCATCACCCACGTGTGCGTCTTTTTTACGTTGCCCCATTATGCAAAGCCGATGCCTGCCACGAGACGGCCTCAAAACGAGGCCAGGCGCCACAAAAACCTCCGTGGAGAACTGTGATCGGCTGGCGCTGTAGCGGGGGACTCGAGCAGAGGGGAGAAATCAACCTCGACCACTCATAGGGCCCCTACGAAGCGATACCAACATCCTGTAACACTCTCATTAAAAGCGTGTTAAAACGTTTCTGTCTGAGAGGCCTCTTGTGCCACCCACCACCGCGTCCACCACATTAGACGGCGGAGCCCCCTCATCGGTTTCCTCTTTTTTGCCGACAATGCCTCCTTTTGAGGACGCATCTCTAGGGTGCGCCGAGAGATCGACGTCCCTTGGCGATGTCGGGCTTCTGGGCAGTGACTGTCGCCCTGATTGACCGGCCCCACCGAGTATGCGAAGCTGATCCCCGCCCCCTGATGAGTAAGAAATGCCACCTTTGCGGTCGGCGGCGCGGCCGCCGAGCCTGTCCCGCGCTCGGACATTCGATCTGCGCCCAGTGCTGCGGCACGAAGCGGGTCGTGGAGGTGGCCTGCCCGCCTGACTGCGGATATCTGCTGTCTTCAGAGTTAAATCCAACCGCGGCGGTCCAACGACAGCGTGAGCGTGATCTCCGCTTCCTGCTCCCTCTGCTCGGTGGGATGACGGAGGGACAGCAAAAACTGACCCTGTCTGTCCAGGGCTTCCTCATCAGCGGGCGCCCTGAGACCGTGGCACTGGTCGATAAGGAGATTGAGCACGCCACAAAGGCCCTCGCAGACACCTATGAAACCGCGAGCCGGGGCATCATCTACGACCACGGGTCGACCCTGCCGGCCGCCGAGCGCCTCGGTAGCGACCTCAAAACCCTGATAGAGACCGAGCGGACCGAGGGACTCCGCGTCGGCGACGCTGAGGTCGCCGGCGTGCTTCGTCGGGTAGAAGATGGCGCTAGACAGGCGCAAAGCGATCTGTCAGGCGCCGACGGCGATGACAAGTCCGCGTATCTTCAGCTGCTCAAGCGGATGCTACGGGTGCCGCCGCCAGCGAGCGGCAGCGACGCAAATCAGGCCACGGGATCTGGGCTGATCGTGCCTGGATAGTGCTATACTTTCGGACTCGGTATCATTATTCATGGCAAATCGCTGCGAAGTGTGTGGAAAAGGTCCGGCGGTCGGGCGTAACGTGAGCCACGCTCACAACGTGACCCCCCGGCGTTTTGAGGCCAACATCCAGACGGTGCGGGCGCTCGTCAACGGTCACGCAAAGCGGATCAAGGTCTGCACGCGCTGTATCCGCTCCGACAGAGTCGTCAAGGCCGCCTGACCAGGCGGGCTCGAGGATCAGCTACCCGTGAAGGCCGTTCGTTCCGATGGCGCAGCTGCCGCCCTTGGTCCCTATTCCCAGGCCGTGCGCACCGGTCAGTTCCTCTTCGTCTCAGGGCAGATTCCGCTTGACCCATCGACCGGTCAAATCGTCTCCGACGACATCAGGGAACAAGCCCACCGCGTGCTCCGGAGTCTCGGTGCGATTCTCGAGACGGCGGGAGGATCGTTCGAGCACGTCGTCCGGACCACGGTCTTTCTGACCGACCTCGGTGACTTCGCGGCAATGAACGAGGTCTACGCGAGCTACTTCGGAGACCCTGCTCCGGCGCGGTCGACAGTTCAGGTGGCCGCACTTCCCAAATCTGTTCGACTCGAGATCGACGCCATCGCAGTTCTTCCTGAAGGTCCCGCTTGAGACTTCAGATGACCTGACGCAGCACCCTCTCCACGTCCAGCACACCAGGCACTCCGGTCACGAGCTTGACGACGCGTTGCAGGTGCTTGAGGTTGTTGATATCGAGCGTCATGCTGATCAGGCCGTGCTGGGTGTCGCTCGATGTCGCCTCGACCTTCCGCATGTTGATCTTCATGTCTGCAATCCGCGACGTGACGTCAGCGAGGATCCCGCGGCGGTCCTCGACCCTAATGGTGAGGCTCACGGTGAACGCGCCGGGATCTTCGCTGCGGACCTTGTCCCACACCACGTCGATGCGACGCTCCGGGTCGTAGAGCAGGTTCACCACGTTCGGACAGGTTGCCGCGTGGACCGACACACCCTTGCCCCGGGTAATGTATCCGACGATCTTCTCGCCTCGGATCGGATTACAGCAGCGAGCCCGAAACACCATCAGGTCGTCAAAATCCTGAACCTTGATCGTCTCATCCCGCGGTCGGAACACGCGGCGCACGACCGACTTGATGGCGGTCCCGCTCGAACGCCCCTCGAGCGTCTCGGCGGGCACCAGCTTGGCAAGCACGCTTCGCGGCGAGACCTTCCCGTATCCGACCGCCGCAAAGACGCCATCGACCGTCTTCGCCCCGAAGTCGTTCGCAACGGCCTTGAGGGCAGTCACATCGAGCACCCTCTTCGCGCTCAGGTCGAGCCGATGAAGCTCCTTGTCAAGTAATCGTCGCCCCAGTTCGACCGCGCGGGTGTTCTCCTCCAAATGGATGAAGTGCTTGATTTTGTTGCGGGCCCGAGCGGTCGACACGAAGCTCAGCCAATCCCGGGTCGGCTTGTGCCCTGCCGCCGTCACCACCTCGACAATGTCTCCGCTCTTCAACGCGGTGCGTAGGGGCACCATCCGCCCGTTGACCCGAGCGCCAACGCACGTGTGCCCCACGTCGGTGTGTACTGAATAGGCGAAGTCGACGGGTGTTGCGCGGCGTGGGAGTGCCTTGACCTCCCCTTTCGGGGTAAACGCGTAGACTTCTTCCGGGTACAGGTCCACCTTTAGTCCGTGGATGAACTCTCCAGGGTCGCGGACCTCCTGTTGCCATTCGAGCAGCTGCCGGAGCCAGCGGAAGTACTGCTCGTCAGCATTCTGACCCACTCGACCTTCTTTGTACTTCCAGTGCGCCGCGATCCCTTCCTCGGCGATCTGGTGCATCTCCTCCGAGCGAATCTGGATCTCGAACGGGTACCCTCGGTCGCTCACGACCGATGTGTGCAACGATTGGTATCCATTTGGCCGCGGCATGGCGACGAAGTCCTTGAACCTCCCTGGCACCGGTGCCAAGGTCTGGTGGATGATGCCGAGTGCCGCGTAGCAGTCCTTGACCGACGGGGTGATCACCCTCAACGCGATCAAGTCGTACACTTCTTCAAGGCCGATCTTCTGTCGACGCACCTTCTGTCGGATGCTGTAGAGACGCTTGGTCCTGCCCTCCAGCGTCACGATCGGGACGTGGGCCGCCACGAGCTTCTCTTCCAGCGTGCCGCGTAGCTCGGCGACGCGCTGCTCGGTCGCCCGACGGCGCTCCTCCACCCACGCTCGCAGCCTCTCGTAGTAGTCGGGCTCGAGGTGCTTGAACGCGAGGTCCTCGAGCTCGTTCTTGAGCTTGCTCATCCCCAGCCGATTGGCGATGGGCGCGTAGATATCCAGCGTCTCCTGAGAGATCTTGAACCGCTGGCCTTCCTCGAGGTGCCCGAGCGTTCGCATGTTGTGCAGCCGGTCGGCCAACTTGACGAGGATGACTCGGCCGTCGTCGACCATGGCGAGCAGCATCTTTCGGAAGTTCTCCGCCTGACGCTCTTCGCTCGATGAGAAAGGGATGGTACTAATCTTCGTGACACCCTCGACGACGTGAGCGACCTCAGGGCCAAACAGCTCCTGAACCGCATCGATGGTCGTGAGGGTGTCCTCTACGACGTCGTGGAGGAGACCAGCTGCGATCGCCACGTCGTCGAGCCTCATCTCGGCGACGACAGTGGCGACCTCAAGAGGATGGGTGATGAAGTCTTCACCCGACCTCCGACGCTGCCCGGCGTGCTCGACGGCCGAGAACTCGAAGGCTCGGTGTAGCAGGTCGGTGTCTGAGTCGGGGTTGTAGGCCTTGACCTTCTCGACCAGATTGCCGAATCCGATCATCTGAACCCTTTCATAGACAATGAGATACGGGCATCCATGGACTGAACGCAATCATAGCGTACAAACAGAGAGGGCCGGCTGCCACCCTCGGCAACCGGCCCTCTACAAAGCTCTTCGTCTGATTCGGTCCGTGGGCGCGCTAGGCGGCAGGACGAGAGGCGGCGGCCTGCGACTCCTCTAACTCCTGGGCTCGCGAGCGAACTTCGTCGGCCTCGGCAATCAGCGCGTCCCGCTCATCGAAATCCTCGATCTCGTTCGCCTGCATGCGGAGCAGGATGTTCTTGTAGACCAACGCGTCGACATATTCATCGTTCAGCGACAGCGCGCGGTCCGTGGCCTGCAGCCCGGCCATGATGTACTCGAGCTTCTCTTCCTGGGTAATCCGAAAATCGCGGAAGGCCTTCTCCCAGAAGAACGTCGAGATCGTGTAATACGCCTCTGGATTGTCAGGCTCCATCATCGCGCGCTGCTCAAGCGCGTCGATGGTCATGTCGAACTCTCCCGCCCGGTTGTAGAAGCCGGCCAGTTGCAGATAGACCACTGGATCCTCGGACCGAAAGCTCCGAACCGATTGATACACAGACTCCGCGTCCTCGAACAAACCGGCTTCCTCGTAGAGCTGCGCGAGTCTGAAGTAATTGTCTGGGTTCTCCGGGTCTCGCTGGATCATCTCTCGCAGAACCGGCTCCGAACGGGCCGGGGCGTTGGCCTTATCCGGCCCGAACGCGGCGACCAGATACTGCATCGACAGGACTTGAAGAGACCGATCTGTGCTCAGGTCTGAAGCGAGTTCGTAGTATCGGATCGCCTCATCCAGATTGTGCACATTGTCGGCCGAGGTATCACCGGGCAGATACAGGCTGTCGTAGGAGTTGCCAATGTAAAAATAGGAAGCCGTCAACTGCTGGGCAAGCTCACTCTCCACGCCACTGCTATCGATGACATCGACGACCTTTTGGTAGAGCTCGATCGCGTCGGCGTAGCGCCCGCGCGCGTAGGCGACGTTGGCGTCCTTGAACGCACGCACGGCGCCAAGCTCATTGAAGAAGGTGCAGGATGTGAGAGGAACCACGGCCAGCGCAATGGCCGCGACCTTAACGAGCGTGTATTGCTTGATCATATGCGTCTCTACACGATCTCCCACAACCTGGGGTCGTGCGATTCAGGCCTAATCCCCGACGGGCTGCGCACCGCCTGCGCGACGCATGCCTTCTGTGACGATCCCGACCTTGTCGACCCCCGCGCCCTTGGCCGCGTCAATCACCCGAATAATGCTGCCGTAGGTCAGCTGACCTGCAGCGGCGATAAACATTGTCTTGTCGCGACGCTGCTCGAAGATGTCGCGGAGCCTCGCCTGGAGGGCAATGATGTTGACTTCCTGGCTGTTGATCGAGATTCGGCCGTCGGCCGTGTACTCCAACACGATCTGGCTACTATCGGTCGACGCCTGGGCCGAGCTCTGCGTTTCCAGTGGCAGATTGATATCCAGACCCCGTTGACCCAGCGGAAGGGCCGCCAGAAAAATGACGATCAAGACCAAGAGCACATCGATGAACGGGGTGATGTTGATCTCGTGGTTCTCCTGCGGCCGTTCAGCCTCGATGACTGCGTCGGCGCCATGGTGCAGCTTGTGACGATGAGCATGTCGTGCCATGGCTACT
>Ga0310123_10001831_pt1 | contig 17343 bp, 11 predicted proteins | sample CB6_AW_1057_MG_FD_203505 | JGI IMG/M metagenome (GOLD analysis project Ga0310123, IMG submission 203505) | Marine microbial communities from Western Arctic Ocean, Canada - CB6_AW_1057 | ecosystem: Environmental > Aquatic > Marine > Oceanic | place: Canada: Western Arctic Ocean | collected... | reverse complement strand
ACTGACCTCCTGCGACTTGACAGGGCAACCGGTAAATTGCAGTGGAGGCAACAATTTGACGAGCCGTTTGCCAAACCGCTGCTCCTCGGCGAAAAAGCGTTTGTCGCTATCGAGTCAGGCCGCCTGTTCATGGTCGAGCTTGCTACGGGAATGATTTCCGGCTATCTGCAATTTGCCCAGTCGCTGCACGTCCCGCCCACAGCAGACGGTGCCGGTCATCGGCTCTACCTGGTAGGCGACCATTCGAGCGTCTATTCGATCTCGTTGGACGACCATTCCTGCGTAGGTGTTTATTACTTGGGGCACTCCCCCGGCAGCGTTCGCGTCGCCCCGGTCGTGGCCTTGAACAAGCTTGCTGTTTTCGAAAACCGGGGTGTCGAAAGTTCACAATTCCACTTGCTGGCGATTGGTGAAAATGGCGGGGTTACCAAATCGTTGGAAAACAGCCGATTGACCGGGCTGGTGCTCACCCAGCCACTCGTTTCTGGCCGACGAATGATTGTGCTGACCGACCGCGGGCAGATGAACGTGTATGAACTCGGTCCCCAGCAGGACGCCTCGGCGCTGAGTCAGGTCGCAACACGTGCCCCTTCGTCCAATCGCTCGGTCATTGGCTTCCCCCTGCTGACAGACCGCTTTGTCTGGGTTGCCGATACCCAACTGACCAAATACGCCATACAGCCGACCGACAACCGTTTGCCTGTCCGTGACATCGCCAAGAATTACCGCGGGGCGGTTTTTGACCATCCACTCCAAGCGAGGGACGGCACGCTCTTTCATCTTCGCCGTCCCAAAGGCCGAGCAGGAATCGCCGTAGCGGCCATGGATATTGCCACCGGCCAAACCTTTTGGGAAACCGATCTGGCCATCCCCCCAGCCGGAACTCCGATTGTCGATGAAACCACGCAAACCATCACCACGGCAAACACCAATGGGGCCGTTTTCGCGCTAGACCGGCGATCGATCCGCCAAGGTGTCGAAGACCAACCGGTCCAAATCGACAACACGCCCAAGTACCCACCCCAGCTTGCATCGGCGATTGACCTGGGGGCTGGCGGCGTTGTGTTTGGAACTGCCGCGGAAACTCCCTGGCTGGTCACGTATGACCAGGGCGGACCGCCGGCACGTTGGGTCAAGATGAGTCATCCGCTGGCAACTTCTCCAGCCCGGCTGGGGAGTGGATTCGTCGTTCCGTTAAAAATTGGCCAGGTGCTGTATTGCGACCCGGCACACGGCAACCGGGAAATAGCTGCCTTCCAACCACGCCTGCAACCTCGCCAGACGATTTCCTGGTTGCCGGTCGGTACCCCTGAAGGTCCCAGTGAGCAATGCGTGCTGTGCGACGGCACCGAAATGATCTATCAATTGCAGCTGACCGACGGAGCCCAGCCAACCCTCGAAGCCATCCAGTCGGCATCCATTGGTGCGCTGCCACTGTCGACCCGAATTGCGATCGCAGGTAATCACGCGTGGATTGGTACGAGCGACCGGCGACTGGCGGCATTCGAACTTTCCACACTGAAAGTTGCCCGGGAGGTCAAACTTTCGGGAAACATCGCCTGGGGACCCTATGCTACGGCCGACCAGTTGCTGCTCGCCACCAGTGACAATCAACTTTACTGCCTTACTGCCAACGGTGAGGTAAAATGGCAGGTACCTCTTCATGACGGAGAATTGGCTGGCCCGCCGTTGGAAACCGACCGGACCCTCCTCCTCTCGCTCAAGAAGGGGATCATCCAGGCGATCGACCTTGCCACTGGCACCATCCTGGGTGAACGTGATCTGGGCCAACCGTTAGCCACCGGCCTGGTACCGTTTGAAAAGCGGTATCTCGTCGCGGCACACGACGGAACGCTTCTTGAAGTGGAGCAACCATGAACCGTCCAATTCCAAATCGGCAACCTCTGCCTTCCTGGCAGGCAGCGCTGGGACTGCTGCTGGTATTGGCCTTCGTGCAGGTCGCTTTTGCACAGCATAAGCTGTTAGAGGGGCGGCCCTTCGACCAGATCATCCTGAACGACGACTCCGAGGTCGAAGTATTTTCCCTCGATTTTCCCGATCGACAAATGCCGAGCAGCCGCCCTTCAGGAGGTTTAACCGTCCGCCTGGTAAGTCGTCCAGGGCAGACCTACGACCTCTCCTGGGGCAACATTTCCAAGATCAAATTCTTCGAACAGCTCTTGCTTGAAGAGGCTGCCTCGCTGACCGAGCAGGGTAACTTCGACGCTGCCTATGGGTACTATGGCCGTCTTGCCCAAAATTACCCCGACTACCCCGGTCTTGACGAAGCCCTGAGCCACTATCTGAAAAGCAATGCTTTAGCACTTTACAAGGAGCAGGAGTATGACCGGGCCTTGGTGGTGTTGATTTCCCTCCATGATCACCACCCGCAACATGCAGACCTGAAAGCGACCATCGACAATGTTGCGGGAAAGATAATCCAACAACGACTGAAAAATCAGGATTACAGCGGCGCCCGGGCAATACTCGATTTGCTGTCGACGAACATGCCCAACGCCTCCAGTTCCACGATAAAAACGTGGCAAGCGCGTTTTGCAAAAGCTGCCCAGCGCAAACTGCTGCAGGCGGAGCGTGACTTCCAGCAAGGGCGATATACAGAAGCCCAGCGGTCGGCCCGTCGGGCCCACACGATCTGGCCCCGGCTGGCAAAAACCGGGGAATTGCTTGAGCGGATCCAAGCGCAGCATCCCCAGATTATCGTGGGGGTCCTGGAATCAGCGCCTCCGTCCAGCGAGAATCAACTCGACAGCTGGCCTGCCCAGCGCGTCGCGCCACTCTTACATCATTCGGTCGTGGAACTCCAGGATTACGACTCGGACGGGGGAGTTTATGAATCACCCTTTGGGCGTTTGCAACTGGACACTACGGGCCGTCAACTCTCGCTCAACTTTAATACCTCCACACAACCGGGAACCGACGTTTCGGCCGTGGTCGCAGGCCATAAACTAGCCCGCTATCTGTTGGCAATGGCTGACCCCTCGAACGTCTCTTTCTCCAGCACGTTTGCAAATCTGTGTGAAGGGGTGATCGTGGACGTGCAGGGAACCGTTCGCATTGATTTCCGCCAACCGCACGTTCGTCCGGAAGCCCTCTTCCGGCACATCGTCGCACGCGAGGTGTGGAGCGAATCTCCCCCTCCCACACACGATGGCCGTACTGTTTTTACTCTCGGGGAGCGTTCCCCGGAATTCTCTCGGTTCGAACGAACTGGAGCAGAGTCCACTGTTGCTCAAGGTGAGTTGAAAGCGATTGTCGAACGGACGATGCCCAACGACAATGCGGCGATGTCAGCCCTAATTCGGGGCGACGTAATGGTACTTGACCGGGTGCCACCCTGGAGCGTGGCCCGCCTGGAATCTGTGGAGGACATTGCGTTAGGCGACTACCGCTTGCCCACCGTACACGCACTCCTGCCGAACCCGCAAAATCGGCTGCTCCAGCGACGCGAGTTTCGCCGCGCCTTATGCTACGGCATCGACCGCCAGCGGATCGTCGAACAAGTCATTACCGCTGGCAAGGAACTGCCGGGATACGAGGTTCTCAGTGGTCCGCTCCCCCCAGGCCGTTCGTTGAGCGATCCGCTCCGCTACGGCTACAACAGCCAAGTTGAACCGCGTTCTTACGAGCCTCGCCTGGCAGCGACACTGGCACTCGTTGCCGCCGACGGTGTTGCCCGCCGCCAGAAACAGGAAGCTCAGGACGATCCTGCGGCAAGCGGCAAGACTGAGCACGACGCACGAGAAGCAGACGTTGAAATTGTGATCCCAACGCTGGTGCTTGCCCACTCCTCCGACGCGTTGACGCAGACCGTGTGCAATCTGATCCAGCAACAGCTGGGTCAAATCGGGATTCCTATTAAACTGGCCGAGGTCGACCAGGAAGAACTGATGACCCACGGCAGCGACTACGACTTGCGTTACGTTGAATTAATTATTGCCGAGCCACTGATCGACGTCCATGCGCTGCTTGGCAAGACGGGGATTGCGAGATTAGGAAGTCCCTCGATGCGATCCACACTTCGCAATCTGGATTCTGCCTCAACGTGGCGTGACGTACGCCAACAGCTCAACGAGATCCACCGAATCGCCCACAATGATCTACCTCTGATTCCACTCTGGCAAACAACCAATCATTTTGCCTACCGCACAGAACTCGAAGGCATCGGGAACGACCTGATCAACCTGTATCAAAATGTGGCAGATTGGCGGTTGGTACCAGTTCAACAACGACGCTGATTGCAATGCCTTTTCCAGAATCGAGTTCGCTGTGCAGTTTGCTTTTTTGGCGGAGGGGAACCACGCATCGCAAGTGCAAATCGCGTTGCCACACTGACGGGATGTTTCGCCCGTCGTTAGCCACTGCGGCGTTGGCCCATTCGTCATGGGGCGGGTTCGTCGTCTGCTTAACCCTTCTGCCGACTGTCATCGCTGCCGCCGTTCAAATTCGACATTGGGAACATGCCCCGTATGAACTCTCGATTCGCATCGCAATCGAGGCACCCGGTCAATTGCGCGAGAAACTTGAAATCGAACTCCCTCGTTATATTCAACAGCGGATCGACACCTCGGTAGGCCCGATCTGGTCACCAGCTATCCAACTGGCCGATCCGCCACTTCGGGCAGAAATGCTCTCGGACCTCGCCACCGTACCGCTGGATCATGTTGTCACCGACCCTGCAACAGTTGACAAGCTGCAACTGCTGACGGTCCAGGCGACTGGTGACGGATTTCATCTCGCCGCCCGCGAATACGATGGTTATGTGGGACGCTGGGGAGAAGTCGTGAACGATTCGTGCCGCCAGTATGCGGCTGTGAACGAACGGACATTCATGTTGTTATGGGAAACTTTCGCGCCGCTTGTCCGCTTGCGACTCGATCCCGAAAACGACGATCTCGTGTTGCTCGACCTGAGGGGTACCGAGGTTTTCGCAAAAGACAAATCGGCTTCACCCGTGAAACGCGGTGATGTATTTCTGCCCATTCTCCGCCGCACCACTCGGGAAGGAGAACTCATTGAAAACGGCATCCAGGCCGTACCGTGGACCTACGTTACAACTGACGGAACTCAAGGGGCAACCATTCTGGGCAACGTCTACAGTGGTACCACACGACCTCTGGGTGTCCGACGCCGTGGCCGGGTGGAACAAGTGGCGATTGCCCTGAGGGGGAAGCCTGCCGTCGCTAATTTACACCTCCACTCCCGCGATGACGCTGCCACACCTCTCGTGGGATACGAAATTTACACGCAAGATGCCGGCAGCGACAAACTCCGTTTGGTGGGCCTAACCGATGGCAACGGCTCTTTGCAGATTACCCCCGGCAATTCGCGGGTACAGCTGGTCTTTATCAAGAACGGGGGACAACTCCTGGCGCGCCTGCCAGTCGTGCCGGGTATTGATCATCACCTTGACGTCCCCCTACCCGACGACAACCCTCGTCTCAAGGCCGAAGCAACCCTCACAGCACTCCGTGAAAATCTGATCGATTTGGTGGCGCGGCGAAATATCCTAATAGCCCGAATTCACAAACAGATTGACAGCGGTAAGCTCGACGACGCAGATCGCCTGCTCGACCAACTCGAAGAACTTTCAGGCCGGGCTCAATTCAACCGCGAACTGAACAAAAAAGAACAACTCCACCACTCAACGGATCCACAGATTCAGCTACGCATCGACAAGCTCTTCTCCGAAACCCGGGCTGTGCTGGGGCATTTCCTCGATGCTCGCGAGGTCTCCGAATTGCGTGATGAACTCAACACAGCACGCTCTACCAGCCGGCAGGGTTTACCCCAGCCGATACAGAACGAAGGCCAGCAGACTGGCTGCCAGCAAAGTGAAGATCACGATTCTTCCCCATGGAAAGCGAGTACGCCGCGAGTCCTCGTGAAGCTGAATTTCTGGTGCGGGATCAAGATGTTCAACCGTATCTTCGCTGCTCGAACCCATGGGCTCGGTGGGTTGCGAGATTTGACTTTGGCTGTCGGATCGTGTTGGAACGATCTCAGGAAGGTCGTCCAGATCAAAGGTCGCCGTCTCTGCCAGACTTGCTGAAATCATCTTACCAACATTTCCATCGGTACGAGGTGTACCCGAGACAGGTCGGGCAAGAGGGATCATCTCGCGCGCAAAATCATCCGTGCTCCATGGCTTAACGAGTTCGATCACACGTTCCGCGGTGGGAATCCGGCGATCGGGATCGCGCTGCATCATGCGGGCGATTACGTCGGAGAACGCTTCGGGCAAATCGGGACTAAAGAGCAGCGGATTGAGCGGCGTTTCGTTCAAATGCCTCCGCATCTTTTCTGCCGTGTTCCCGCCCGGGAAGGGAACTTTGCCCGTGACCGCATAGTAAAGCGTGCAACCAAGTGAATAGATATCACTGACGGGTCGAACCTGCTCTGGCTCGCGAATCGTCTCTGGGGCAAGATAATCGGATGTCCCCACAATCGCCCCGGGGTGACCACTCGTGACCGCGCCGACTTCATCACGCAAATACCAGGCCAGTCCCAGGTCGGTTACCTTTGTCAGTCCTTCTGGCGTCACCAACAAGTTGCCCGGCTTGATATCACGATGAACCAAACCCTCGCCATGGGCATAGTGCAAGCCGCGGGCAGCCTGGGAAATGATCGAAGCCGCAATGGAAGCTGGCAGTGGGCCGTACCGGCGCACCAAGCGACGCAAGTCGGCACCGGGAACATACTCGGCAACAAGGAAAAAGGTATCGCCGTCCTGGGCGGCGTAAGAAATCCGGACAAGATTCGGATGGTCAAGTCGAGCCTGTGCCCGAATCTCGCGTTGAAAACGTTGGATCGACTCCGGCGTGCTTTTGCTCTTGGGCAATACCTTGATTGCCTCAATCCGTCCCAGCAGTTCGTGCTCTCCCTTGAACACGTGCCCCATTCCCCCCTTGCCAATCGCATCGACAATGCGATAGGGGCCCAGGCGGAACTTGGTGCGATTTTGCTTCAGCTGATCGACCTGCCAAAAGTTGAGATAATCCAACTCGACTAACTTTTTCCCCAGTTCTTCGTCCGGAACATCGGTCATGGTGCGTGAAGAACCGTCGGGCAAGACCAGCAAATGTGAGAGGGCATCATCGAGCTGAGGCCGTGACAAAAGCCCACTCGCCACAGAGGTTCGTTGCAACACAGACACAAACTCGCAGCTCCCCAACGTGGACTTATCGCCCAGGGTGTGCGAATCGGCATTCTGGGCTCCACCGGCAAACGTCTCCTGATTCCCCAGGCTCTGCTGGGTATCGGCCGGTTTTGAAGATTCCACCTCACCCATCGAGGTGAGTCCCTGGTCGAGGCTGTCCTGGTCTTTACGAGGCATCCGGAAAAAGTCCTGGGCTAACTCAGGCGTTGGTACTCGCTTGTAAAGGCCTGGATCCGATGCGCGTTCAATTCTTGCTGCGCTCAGCACAAGTAGTCATCACGAACGCTACCGCACCCACGACAAACAAGCTCCTGCACTTCAAATGTAGACGGCAAATGGTGGCGGCGCCAAGCGGATTCTCTTCAGACTGTCATCGTGACGCGCCAGCAGTTGCACCAAGTCCAGGTCACCGCGAACTCTTGCCAAACGATAAGACAAATGAAATAACTCCTGACAGGGTGACCGTTTGAACCATTTTGTGTTTGCCCTCAACAATGCTTCTCGCCTCGTACAACGGTCCCTCTTGCCTCCCGCGTAGGGATATCCCGTGACGCGCTATTCTGGCCGTGCTACCACCTTCAAACGGTTCCACGACGGGGGAGGTTCAGCCTTGAACTCGACCACTGTTTTTTTCACCGGATGTTCAATCACAAGGCGGTACGCGTGCAAGGCGATGCTGTTGGTCCACCCGACTCGGCTTCCATATTTTCGATCGCCGAAGATCGGATACCCAATTTTGGCAAGCTGAACCCGGATCTGGTGCTTGCGACCTGTTTGCGGAAAAACCTCAAGCCAGGTTTGTCCATCTCGTCGGTTCAAAGAACGAAAACTGAGCACCGCTTCCACGGCACCAGGGGTATTTGCCGCGGTCGTGTGCATTTTTCGATGCCGCTCGTCCTTCCGCAAATAGTGGGTCAGTTTTTGCTCATCGGCTTCGACCTCACCTTCAACAACTGCCCAGTAGACCTTTTCGACCCGGTGATCACGAAACTGCTGGTTGAGCCGCCCAGCCGCTTTTGTAGTCCGCGCCATTAGTAGTACACCCGTAACTGGTGCATCCAAACGACTTACCACCCCTAAATAAACGTTTCCCTGTTTCTGATACTTCTGGCCAATATAAGCTTTGGCAACGGAAAGAACGCTGGGGCGATCGCCAGCGACCCCCATCGTGGCCAGCCCAGCCGGTTTGTTCACCGCGAGAAGATGATTATCTTCAAACAGCACGTCAAGTTGTTCGCGGGGAGGAACCATGGTTGGTTGTGGCAGGCGTTAGTTTCCAGGGCTGACTCGACGACGCAACAAGTCGATTTCCACCAGCTGCTTGAAATCTCGCTTTCCCAAGGCATTGGCAATCTGCCACCCGGGCCATACGTGGCAAAAACGGGTTGCGGTAGCTCTCGCCAAGGGCTGTCCCGCTGAAGGGACCTTGAGTCACATGGGTAGATTCAGGATAACAGACTACGCTCGCACCTCCACCCGCTAACTTGTTTATTGTGGAACGATTAACAGCATGACTGTTTCTGACTCGAACATGCCGACGCTCATTCTGGCAAGCAACTCGCCGCGCCGGCGGGAATTGATGACCGAGGCTGGTTACACATTCGCCGTGATCGCCCCAACCGACGATGCCGAATCTGCTCCCCGTCGCGGTCAAGGCCCAGCGCAACTCGTCCGTGAGTTGGCACTCTTGAAGGCGGGCAATGTTGCCCGGCAGCTCACCGAACGGCGGATTTCCGGGTGCCGCATTATCGTCGCTGCCGATACCGTCGCCGAGTGCAACGGGCAAATCCTCGGCAAGCCGATCGACCAAACACACGCCAGAGCGATGCTCCAACAACTTAGCGGGACCCGCCACTGGGTCTTTAGCGGAATATGTGTCTGGCCAATTGCAAAGCCAGGACAACCACAAGTCCCACCCGATTTACATGTCGAAAGCACCAGCTTGCAAATGGATAAGTTAACCGACCAGCAACTCCAAGAATATCTCGATAGCAACGGTTGGGTTGGCAAGGCGGGTGCCTTTGGCTATCAGGACCAACTCGGTTGGGTGCACATTGTCGAAGGAAGTGAGAGCAACGTGGTAGGACTTCCCATGGAGCGGCTCGGAGAGATGCTGGCCGCAGTCGGAATCTACCCGCAAACCCCGTAAGACGCCTGGCCATAATTGGCAACTCCTCTGACTGGGGGAGGTTTAGCTTCCAGCCGTTTTGGGAAGTTTTTGTTCCTCCGGCTAATGAGTCCTGTTGGGATCGACTCGTGCCGCCGGTTCATGCCGATGTGGTCGATACCACCGGGCCAGGCGAAACGGCGGTACGCCAACCCGCTCGGCCACCAACAGGCCCCAATTTCGCACTGTCTGGGTGAGCGGCCCTGTTTGCTCCCATCTCCGCGGACTTACGTGCAACGGGCCGGGCAACAACACGATTCTGGTCCGCCGGCGGACCTTCCGCATGAAAATCAAATCTTCCATGATGGGGACTTCGGGGAATCCCCCCAATTCAAAAAAAGTGTCGCGACGAACGAAAATGCCCTGGTCGCCGTACGGCAAGCCCCACCATCGGGCCCTGACGGCGTTGCCCTTCTCAATCCACCGGTAGATAGGCCGATGTGAGGTAATTTTCTGGCGAAAGGCACCCACACTGACTTTGGGGTCACAGGCCGTTTGTTGGAGTTGCACGGCGGCTTGGGGCTCCAGCCAGGTGTCGGCGTGAAGAAAAAGCAGCAGGTCCCCTTCGGTTTGACGTGCACCGGCGTTCTGCTGCGCTCCACGACCGGGCTCGGTCACCACGACGTGTTGGCCCTGTTGCCGGGCAATCTGGACTGTTGGGTCCGAGCTTCCGCCGTCGGCGATGACGATTTCGCAGGGGTCCAGTGCGGCGGCATGCTCGATCGCATTAGCAATCAGAGGGGCTTCATTGAGCGTCGGAATAATAACTGAAAGTTGCACCGGGGCGGTCCAATCTGGTTGGCCGGGCATATCCAGGCCTTGAGGTGGTCGCATTTTCGGGGCGAGGAGGCCTATTGTAAGAGCGGGACGCGGCGTTGTCGCCGCCAACTGTCACAACAGCACAAACACCGAGCCTGGGAAGCAACGGGGAGTGTTTTTTGACAACGATTGAGCGACTCACCCCCAAGTCGCTATAATCTCAGAGCGACCAACTCCTGAGGAAACGTCAAGAACAAAGGATTGAGCTATGGGTGTCCGCCTTCGGGTCGGCATTATCGGCCTGGGACCAGCGTGGGAATCCCGTCATTCCCCTGCCCTGCATGCGTTGGCAGATCGGTTTGAAGTCCGTGCGATTTGTGACCCGGTTGCCCGTCGGGCTGAATTTGCGGCCCGTAACTGGGGGATACGCCACGTCGACAGTTTCCGGAAGATTGTAACTGCGGCCGACGTCGATGCCGTGATGCTTCTCTCAGCCCGCTGGTACGGAGCACTTCCCATTCTGGCAGCGTGCGATGCAGGCAAAGCCGTTTACTGTGCGGCCTCACTGGAACTGACCGAAGCAGAAGCCGATATGGTTGAGGCCCGCGTCAAGGGAGCCGGGATCGCCTTTATGGCCGAGTTCCCTTGCCGGCTGGCGCCGGCCACTTTGCGGCTCAAGGAACTTATTGCCACGCGACTCGGTGAACCGCGGTTGCTATTTTGCAATCAACGCCTTGCGGCAAGTCGCAACGACGGCCGACCTCAATCGGCTACGGTGCGTCAACTTGTGGAGATGATTGACTGGTGCCGCTACGTAGTCGACGCTGAGCCGACCTCAGTCATAGGAACAGTGCACACATCGCAGGAGAATCAAGACCAGCAAGATTATTTAGTGATGACCCTTGATTTCTCAACAGGTGGAAACGTCGGCACGGGACCGATGGCACAAATCGCATGCGGCAGCTATGTTCCCAATACCTGGAGCGAGGCAACCTCGTTTCGACGGCCTGCCGATCTGCAAATCATTTGCGAGAAGGGAATTGCTTTTATCGACTTGCCCAATTCACTGGTCTGGTTTGACGGCGCCGGTCAGCACATGGAATCTCTGGAGCGCGATCGCCCGGTTGGTGAGCAACTTTTACTGCACTTCTACCGGTCGGTATCGAGTCTTGTGCTTAAGACTTCAAGTCTGGACGACGCCTACCGGGCAGTCTCGATATTGATCCACGCCCAACAGAGTTGTACAGAAGGAAAACGGATCCGCTGTGACCGTTGACACAACTTGTTGGTCACAATTAGAATTTCGGCCAAAAGGACCTTTCTTACGTGCTGTTGGGCCCAGCCGTAATCGAGGATCCCGAGTTGAGGTGTTTCGTCTACCAGCGCATAGGGTCCGTCAGCAAATCGACAATGGTCGAAACGATCAGCACCTCTACCTGTTCCCCAGTGTTTGTTAAGGAACCGCACCTGAACAAGGCCTGATCATCGCTTTCGGGTTCTTCCGTTGTCGCCGTTAAAATGTATTGAAACTCTATGTCTACAACCGCACAAAGCACTATGTCTACAACCACACAAAGCATCGAGCAACTGGCCATCAACACCATCCGCACCCTTGCGATGGATGCGGTCCAAGCAGCTAATTCGGGGCATCCCGGTACACCCATGGCCTTGGCGCCGGTAGCCCACCAGTTGTGGACTGGACATCTCCGTTACGATCCCAGTTGCCCGCATTGGCCCAATCGAGATCGCTTCGTACTTTCGTGCGGCCATGCTTCGATGTTGCTCTATGCGTTGATTCATCTGGCCGGCATCCCGGAAGTCGATGCCCACGGCAACCCAACAGGCCACCCCTCACTTTCGCTCGAAGACCTGGCGAACTTTCGCCAGTGGAAAAGTCGCACACCAGGGCACCCGGAATTTGGTCATACCACGGGTGTTGAAACTACGACGGGTCCACTCGGACAAGGATGTGGCAACAGCGTTGGCATGGCCATCGCGCGTCAATGGCTCGCCAGCCGCTACAACCGCCCGAATTTCGAGCTTTTTAACTTCAACGTGTGGGTCCAGTGCAGCGATGGTGATTTGATGGAAGGCCTCTCCTGTGAAGCTGCCTCGCTGGCGGGCCACCTTAAGCTTTCCAACCTCTGCTGGATTTATGACAGCAATCGAATCACGATCGAAGGTAAAACCGATCTTGCCTTTAGTGAAGACGTAGCAACCCGCTTTCGCGGATTAGGTTGGAATGTGCTGCAGGTCGACGACGCCAACGATGCCGAGGCCCTCAGCACCGCTTTCCGGGCGTTCCTCGATCAAAACGACGCCCCCACCATCATCATTGTCCACAGCACGATCGCCTGGGGAGCACCCCATGCAGCCAATACCTCTGCAGCCCATGGTGCGCCGCTGGGTGAAGAGGAAATTGCACTCGCCAAGGCAGCCTACGAGTGGCCTTACGACAAATTCACCGTACCGCCTGGCGTCCACGAACACTTCACCAACACGCTCGGTGCCCGAGGGTCGGCAGCCCGAACCGCCTGGCAAGCACTCTTCGCAAAATACGAGACAGAATACCCTCAACTCGCCCAGGAAATTTCACAGATTCAAACCAGGGAATTGCCAGACGGGTGGGATGCAGACTTGCCGGAATACGAAGCCGACCCGAAAGGAACTGCCACACGCGCTTCGGGCGGAAAGGCACTCAACGCTTTGGCATCCCGGGTGCCATGGCTGCTGGGGGGGGCAGCCGACCTGGCCCCTTCGACCAAGACCCTCCTTGCCGGTGAAGAGAGCTTTGGCCCGGAAAATTATGCTGCCCGGAATTTTCACTTCGGAATCCGCGAACACGCGATGGCTGCTGCAGTCAACGGCATGGTACTCTGCGGACTCCGCGCCTACGGGTCTACTTTTTTCATCTTCAGCGACTACTTGCGTCCGTCGCTGAGACTGAGTGCGTTGATGAACCTGCCGAGTATTATTGTCTTCACGCATGATTCCATCGGCGTTGGTGAAGACGGTCCAACACATCAACCGGTTGAACAGCTGGCTGCCTGCCGAGCCATCCCCAACTTGGTAGTGCTGCGCCCCGGCGATGCCAACGAAGCTTCCGAGGCATGGCGGGCTGCCCTTTGTCAGACGAATCGACCCGTGGCCCTGGTGCTCACCCGCCAGAACCTGCCCACCCTCTGCCGAAATAAATACAGAGCGGCAAGCGGAGTCAGGCATGGTGGATATATCGTGGCCGATTCGGATGCCCAGCTACCTGATATCGTCCTGATTGCGACTGGCAGTGAACTCTCGCTGGCTATTGAAGCCCACGAACAGCTGGTGGCCGACGGTGTGCTCAGTCGTGTCGTCAGTATGCCTTCGTTCGAATTGTTTGACGAGCAATCTCCCGAGTACCGCGAAGAGGTGCTTCCTTCCAGCGTAACCGCCCGCATCGGAATCGAAGCTGGCGTTGCCCAAGGTTGGGGCAAATACCTTGGCTTACAAGGCGAATTCGTTGGCATCGATACCTTTGGCGCCTCGGCACCTTACACGGAAATCTACCGCCACCGAGGGCTCACCACCGAAACAGTCGTTGCCAAAGCGAAGGACATGCTGACGACTTGACACATGGGTCCGATCGTAGCCCGCCAAAAGTGGCCCTGACGGAAACAGACGACGCCCAGGTGGGAGCAACCCACCCGTGGTGAGAAAGCTGGCTCGCGGTGATGCGACGCCCCCGCCCCGAGCTGCCAACCACACCTCAACCCGTTTGCAGTCAGGCAACGCTCCGGGGTGGCATCGGGAAGGTCAGCCCAGATAGCTGCCGCTACGCTGCCCAGTGAGTTTCTTCTTCCTCGGGTTCTTCCTCAGCATCAAGGGCAGCCAGATACTCCGGCGCAAAGAACCGGCCCGCAATGAAACGGACGGGCACCAGGATCGCAATGAAGAGCGGAAAGACAATTCCCAACAGGCTCGTTTTGACAATCCACAGGACTCCCAGGCAGACGAGTTGTAACGCGGTAAATTTGTGGATCGTCCATAGCGGTACCCGCCGGATATAGTGGGTCGAGGGATACAGCGACGGGTCACGCAACCAGAGGCTAAGTCGGTCAAAAAACTGGTTACCCGACATCGAAACAACCCCCATGAACAAAAACAGTCCCCACAGTACAGCCATCGGGATCAACTTCAAAAAACCGAGCAGCAGTAACGACAAACCAATCAGCAAATGGATTGCCAACCCGGTAATGCGGTTTTCCCGCACATGGATAATGCGGTCTCGGGTTTCTCCACCTGGTGAGACCACTTCCTCGCTGGTTGCCAGACTTCGCACATGGTTAATCGAACGTACGGTCGCAGCTACGAGCCAGGGCAAGCCGAATAGCGAACACACCCCGATCAACAAACCAACCAAACCGAGGTCAAGATGGTAGGCTGCTCCCTTGCACAGCCGGTGGTCGGCACTGTTGACCAAACGAGCCGTGATGTTCTGGTCAAGGAAGACAAGAACGGCGACGAGGATCGCTGGCCCTATCGCGGCAAACTTGACCCAGTTGGGCAACGCAGGATCCCAGGGGTCGGCAAACCATGGTCGCCCCGTTGTCGTGCCGAAGCTCTCAGGGGCTGGCAAGACGGCCAGGTCCACTTCGCGCAGCCAGACTGCCAGGAGGGTCATCGCGCCAATTGCGATGGCCGGTCCGAAATCGGACAGGAATTCGCGCATTTGGGGCAACAGATACGCGCTTCGGCGAAATCGCGAGAGTGCCATGGCGATGTAAAAGGTTCCCAAAGCCAGCAAGAGTGAAAGCAGGGCAGTCGCGTGTTCACCCTGCTCGTCAAGATCTTCAAAGACGTGCCGAAGCGACTTGACCGCTTCGTAGATGAAGATTACCGAGATGAGTGCGGAAAAAATCTCATCGGTAAAACGGGTAAAGTAGCGCATCAGGCATCCGGCATCGGTAATGGCCATTATGACCAGCAGCACCATCGACCAGCCCCCGACCCACACATAGGTCGGCAAAAACGGTATCTGCAGATCGCCACACATGCGAAACAGGATCGCGGTAAAGACGAGCAACGGCCCGGTTCCACCCAGGATGATGAGCGGCTGACCAGAAAAGATCGCGTAGAGAACGCCGCAAACCGCTGAGGCCAGGATCATTTCAATGGCACCAATTTGGCCATTCGTCTGAATCGCCATCACCCCACCAAACGTGATAGCCGGCGCAAGGCAGGCGAAAAACAGGAACAATGTCGAACTGACTACCTTGAAATGCAGTCCCTCGCGAAAATCATCTCTGTAATGTGGCCAGCGACGACGGAAATCCTGGACCACCCCACCAAAGAGGCGGCCGGTATAAGCCAGCGATTCATCTTCAACCGTTCTTGCTGGTTTGACTTCTGGAGAGGTCCGTTGCAGATAGGCGTCCAAGGCGAGACCGAGTCTCGTATTGCTTTGCGCCGTGGCCGCATCGTACCGAAACTGTTCATCGGACATCAGCCGGGCCACTCCGGTGAGTGCATCGATGTGCTCACCAACGGCTGTTTCTGGTCCCAACAACACAAACACAAAACGGGTCAGAATCCCGTCGGGGGCACCAAGATTAACTGGACGGGAAAGCCTGAAGAACAGAATCAACTGCTCGTCGAAGCAGTCCAGATAGGCGTGGGGCACCGCCACCGCGTGCCCAATGGCGGTCGCTCCCTCGGATTCCCGGCGTTGCAATGTGTCCCCTGCCCGCTTTGCGTCTTCGCGACTTAGCTTGCCTTGCTTTATGGCAAGCTCAATGGCAGCGTGAATAATCGACGGGATGTCATTTACATCGAGATCCAGTTGTACCAGACCTTGTTCAATCGATTGACGCAGAGGTAACATGACTTTGAATTAATCCAAAAAACTTGTTTGGCGACAGGAAAATCACGTCTGCCGCCATCACCTTCGCCAGATCCCAAATTGTGGTCGACACCTTAGTTAAGCCGCAATGCGAACTCAGCCAAGAATTATTGCAGAAAGTCAACAACTTGCTCACACTGCAGGAAATTTCCATAATATGAGTATTCCACGAATGTCGATTTCGAGGCTTTTTCTGACACGGCCCCGAATCCCTTCTGCAAACTGAGGTTTTCATGCAAATTCGCATCGTCCCGTGGGCCCTCCTTGGATGGCTGCCGCTGGGAGGCCTGTTTCTTGTATTGCTACCCGCCGTGGTCGTTGGCGCCGCTCCGGAACCTGCAACCGGCGATTTGCTTCTGTCGATTTCTTGTCACAATCTGGCGCAACTTGATGATTGCGTAACCCGCGTATCCAGGCAACTGGAAATACCCATCCCCAGCCCCCTGTCGCTGCTGAATACAATTACAGGGACCAACAACGGGATCGCTCCCACCGGCAATTTGTGTTTGCAGTTGCTCGCTGGACCCACGCTCAAGGTTGAACCGAAGCTTTGTTTGCAGCTTCCGGTAACCGACTTTAATCGTTTTGTCACCAATTTGGGTGGCAATCCCAAGGGTAAGCTGACAACGCTGCAATTGGCGGGCCAAACACTCGCTGCCGCCCGTCGTAACGCAACGGTTTTGCTGATGGACGAAACGGACCGCCCCATCCTCCAGAAACTCATCGCCCAGGACCAGTCGCCTGCCGACGAAGCGGGATGGCAAGCGTGGAGCAAAGAGCAGGATCTCGTCATCAGGTTGACCAGGCTCGGACTGGAGCTGATTGCTGATCGCGCTCGGATCCAACTAGCGACAATCAATCTCGACTACGAGGCCGATACGATTGCCGAGCTGGACCACCGCCCTGATTCAATCGACCGGCCTGCGACCCGTTGGTATCCCATGTGGGACATGCTCGAGGAATTCATAAAACAATATCCTGTGGTTGGGCTCATACTGCCGCACACCGAGTCACTAGCACTTGGCCTGCAAATCCACAACGAGGCAGACCTGTCTGTTGAACTTCGCTTGCGCTGGCACGACGACTCCCCGTTTGCGGGTATCCTGGTTGGCAATATTTCGCGTGTCGATATGGTAGATCGTTTCCACGCGGGCCCCTTTATCTTTCTTGGTGGTGGCTTCTTGCAACCGACGATTGCGGGCCCTCTGGCAAGGTCGTACACCCTCTACCAGCTTGCCAGCCTGGAGGACTACGGCAACGACAAATACCAACAGGAGGACGTCGAAAAACTCGTACGCGACATCGAGGCCATTTTGAACGACAGCCGGGCGTTGTCGGTCATTCAACGGAAAACCGGGCAGG
>Ga0310123_10001829_pt1 | contig 17347 bp, 16 predicted proteins | sample CB6_AW_1057_MG_FD_203505 | JGI IMG/M metagenome (GOLD analysis project Ga0310123, IMG submission 203505) | Marine microbial communities from Western Arctic Ocean, Canada - CB6_AW_1057 | ecosystem: Environmental > Aquatic > Marine > Oceanic | place: Canada: Western Arctic Ocean | collected... | reverse complement strand
CGTTTTCCAAACACTGTGTTGTACAGCCTGATTGTGCTTATTCTCCTGACGGAGGTGGTAACACCGCTGCGATCCGAACCTCCGCAGCCGTTCACGATCGTCGCCATCCCTGACACCCAGAATTACGTCCGGAAGGGTTATGGCGATCTGTTCGAGCAAAAAGTCCAATGGATCGTAGAAAACGTCAATGCATTGAACATTACCTTCGTCACCCATGAAGGTGACATCGTGCAGAATGGCTTTGGAAATCTGAAATCCCAGCAGTGGCAACGGGCCGACGAGATCCTGGCTATGCTCGATTCGGCTGTGCCCTACTCCGTCTGTCTTGGCGATCATGACTACAACTTCAAGGAACTTCCGTTCACGGGCACCTCACACTTTGTGCATTATTTCGGCAGTCATCGCTATATTGGCCAGCCCTGGTATGGCGGTGCCAGCCAGTCAGAAACCAGCCACTACCAATTCTTCAGGGCCGGCGGCCGCACGTTCCTACACCTGAACCTTGAATGTGATGTTCCCGGCAAGGGCACCACCCAAGACCAGGCTGCGTGGGCGCAATCGATCATCGATCGCTACCCGGGCATGCCTACGATCGTCAGTACACACAGTTACGTCACCGACGCACGGAAACTCCTGAGCCATTCATTCGTTGGCCGCACGGAGCGTCCTGAGTTGTGGGGGGGCACTCGACGTAGCGGAGAGGAGATCTGGAACGACCTGATCCACCACAACTCCCAGATCTTCATGGTCCTCAATGGCAACGAGCACTTGGGACCGGCCTACAACAATGGCGAATATCATCAAGTCTCGTATAGCGAAACCGCCCAGCCTGTAATCGAGGTCCTGTCGAACTACCAAGGCTATCAACGCGGTGGTGATGGCTGGCTGCGTCTGATCACATTCGACGAATCTATGTCACAGATTCGCTTTCATGCATACAGCCCCACCCGTGGCCAGTTCCGCCGAGAGAATGCCGGCACACCACGGGCCAGCGAGTTCGTGCTGGCTCTAGATTTTAATCATCGCCTGGGACCACGGCAGATGCTGCCTATCGCCAGCGTTTCTGCTAAACCCAACGTCGAGTGATCCTGGCTAATGATCCCCCATGCGGCCGGATTCTTCGCCTGAGGGATCCGGCCTGCTCTTGGTTAAATGATCCGTGAAACTGGATGGTCTATGTGCGATCCCGCCGTAAATTGTGCATAATGCAACACATCCGAACGTTGTTGGCGTCACCCACACAGGCAACATCATCCAGAACAGTCAGGGAACATTCGTTCACCGCAGTGGCCCGGGCATACTCGATCATGCCCATGTTCATTTGCCAGCCGCGTTCCATACTTGATTACCCTCAATAACCATGATTGCAACCGCAAAGAATGCCACCGGGTCGATACCCGTCATTGCGTGCACCACTTCGGCAAATACATCGCTACGCCAGTCAAACCTGGTCAGCGGATCTCATGCCTTCCAGACAAGCCACTGCCAGTTCATCAAGGCTGAGGCCTGAAATCTGAACCTTGGATGCCATGTTCCGGCCAAGGGGGCGGTATGGAGCCACGCCACATGGTCCTAATCAGTGATTGATCATTATGTAGGCATGCCCAAGGCCTGCCAGTTTTCCTTGAAGATGAATTTCGATAAATGGCTCAAACCGCGTCGATTCATGCATTTGCGGAGGCCCACCGGGACCGACAACGGCGAGAAAGCCCTGAGCCACGCGTGGTTGCCGACCCACGGCTCGGATGCTACCATGGGTAGCTTGGGCGTCCACCCCCCCCCCGAAGCGCTATAGACCCACGACGAGGTCGGACCCGATGTCGATTACCATAGCCAAACGGCAGTCGTTAATCCAGGACTTTCGATGCAGCGATACCGACAGCGGCTCCCCACAAGTACAGGTGGCTATCCTGACCGAGCGAATCAACAATCTGACCGGTCACATCCAAACCCACAAGCATGATTACTCATCCCGGCGCGGCTTACTTCAGATGGTTTCGCGAAGAAACCGCCTGCTGAAGTACCTAGCAAGAATCCAACGAAACGAATATCTGAAACTGATTAAACGACTGGGCCTGCGCAAATAAGCAGCAGCGCCGGCCCACAGCAGTCGTCGAGCAAAACAGGATGCAGATGGCAGTCGGCTCAATGCACCGCCCCGGGGATAATCGGGTAGTTGAATCCTGATCTTGGCCGTGCATCAAGTCATCTGTCTTCTGTCTCCTTGACCGGCGCGGCGACCCAGACCTCCCCCGCTGCACCCTCAAAGGAAAGACTTTCATGACAACGCATCGAGTTGAATTAGAACTGAGCGGTAGAACCCTGAGCCTTGAAACAGGCAAGCTAGCCAAACAGGCCGCTGGCGCCGTAGTGGTGCAATTTGGGGAAACGGTGGTGCTGGGCACTGCTGTCCATGCCCAACCGCGTGAAGGTATCGACTTCTTCCCTCTTACCGTTGACTACCGAGAAAAACTGAACGCGGCAGGCAAATTCCCTGGCGGGTTCCGTAAGCGAGAGGGTGCGCCAAACCAAAAAGAAATTCTCACGATGCGGAATATCGACCGCCCCATCCGACCGCTGTTTCCGCCCGGATATGTCGATGAGGTACAGCTACAGTGCTGGGTACTGGCGACCGATGGCCAGAATGAACCGGATGTGTTGGCAGGCATTGCTGCATCAGCAGCCTTGTCAATCAGCTCAATTCCCTTCGAGGGTCCAATCGGCAATGTCCGCATTGGGCGCGTAGACGGACGGTTTGTCGTCATGCCCACTGCCACACAGTGTGAGTACTCAGACCTTGACATGCTCCTGTGCGGTCATGACGACGGGCTGAACATGATCGAGGTTGGTGCAAGTGAAATCCCCGAAGACCAGATGCTCGGTGCCATTGAGTTCGGTTGGGAACACGTCAAGAAGGTTGCAGATTTGATCCGCCAACTGCAAGACGCAGTCCAGCCTCAGAAGCAGCAGCCCGAGCCAGCGGTGTCGGACGAGGTGCGATCCGCCGTGGAGGGATTCTCCGAACCCCTGCGAACCGCTAAGACGACTGATGGCAGCAAACTTGATCGGCAGGAAGCTGTCCGACAGGCCATGTCGCTCTTTTTGGAACAAAATTTCCCTGAGCCTTCTCCTGAGGCTGGCGTGGGCCAGATCAGCCAGTGGCGATCCCACATCAAACAAGCACGCACCGCTATTCACGACCTAGAAGAAAAAATCACCCGCCAGATTATCCGCAGTGGCACACGCACCGACGGGCGATCGATGGATCAACTTCGCTCGATCGAGTGCCAGGCCGGGATACTGCCCCGTGTCCACGGCAGTGGCTTGTTCACCCGCGGCGAAACCCAAGCTTTGGTCACCGCAACGCTGGGCACCGGCAAGGATGAGCAAATCGTCGACGGGCTCGGTGAGGAATACTCCGAGAAGTTCTACCTGCATTACAACTTTCCCCCTTTCAGTGTTGGGGAAGCCAAGCGCATTACCGGACCAAGTCGACGCGACATTGGGCACGGCATGCTCGCACAACGCTCTCTGCAGCCTGTCCTGCCCCACCCCGAAGACTTCCCCTACACTGTTCGGCTGGTCTCAGATATCCTTGAATCCAATGGATCCAGCTCAATGGCTTCCGTCTGTGGAGGCACCCTCGCCATGATGGACACGGGTGTTCCAATCAAGGCTCCGGTAGCCGGAATTTCCATTGGCATCATCACCGCAGACACAGCCGATCAACAGGATGTATTCTTAACGGACATCCAAGGAGAAGAGGATCACTTCGGTGATATGGACTTCAAGGTATCCGGCACACGCAACGGCATCACCGCAATCCAGTTGGACCTGAAGATCCGTGGGCTGACGATGGATCAGATCAACCAAACCTTCGAACTAGCCCGCAAAAACAGGCTTGAGATCATTGAGATGATCGAGGCGGAGATCTCAACTCCCCGATCTGAATTATCGCCCCATGCTCCACGTCTACTGCGGACAAAGATCCATCCGGATAAAATTGGCAAGTTGATCGGTCCCGGTGGCAAAATGATTCGCAGTCTTGAGGCACAGACCGGTGCCAAAATCGAGATTGAGGAAGACGGGACCGTGCTCCTAAGCGCTGTAGGTGCTGGCAAGGCCGAAGCGGCCCTCGAAGAAGTGGAAAAACTCTGTGCTGAGGTCAAGGTCGGCCAGATCTATACTGGCAAGGTAACCACGATAAAGGACTTTGGCGCATTCATCGAGGTAATCCCGGGCCAAGACGGCCTGTGCCACATCTCGGAACTTAAGGACGGGTACGTCGAAAAGGTCACGGATGTGCTCAACATTGGCGACACCGTCCGGGTCAAGGTGCTGCTGATCGACGATCAAGGCCGTGTCAAGCTCTCTTGTCGCGCCGCGATGACGCAAGAAGACGAGCAACAGGAGCAGACCGCTGCGGCCGGAGTAGAGTGAACCACCGCCGCTAAAACAACCATGAATCCCCTCCAAGGCAACAAATGGACCGGAATCTACTGCCCATATCCGTCACTCAAAAATTTCTGGGCCCTCGCCCTCGGTTTGAAAAATCGGCTAACTGGATTCGTAAATTGGATCGTTGTTGCAATTGAACAGCAACCCATCCAGCGTCCGCTTTAGGCGAAAACCATCGATAGCCCGATAGATCCTCCAATTCCTATGCCAGCTACCGCATGTACCACTTTGATATGCATATATGCCACGACAAGTCGCATCATAGCGACTCGACACCAGCCAGATGGGGGAAAACCCGTATCCATTCATAGCTTGCAGGGGGTTTCGCATCTGTCATGACTTAGTTAGACTCACACCCGTAGGAACACAGTTCGCACCATGCGATGCATGGGGAAGTCCCATGCTGGCCAATACGCTCGGCCGCCATGAAGAGCGTTAACATCCTTCACTAGGGGTTTGCTAGTTCCGCTTACCTACTGGCTGGCAATACCAAAAACGGATTGAGATTTATGGGTTATTCGGGAACCACATCAGCCGTTGAGGCAAGTGACAGTGACACACTTGCTGGAACAATCCAGCAAACAGCACAAACCAAGACGGAGGGCAAGTTCGCAGATGAGTCGGAAGTGACTCAGCAGAAGACCACATCGGAGGCCGGAGTTGGCGAAACCCCCAGTAGTACAACTGATACTGGCGAGGCCGATGCGATAGATGCCGCAACGGACTCTCAGATTGAATCCCATGTCACTATGAGGAGTCGGGCCATGTCCACAACACGTGGTCAAGTCAAGTGGTTTGATCCCAAGAAGGGGTATGGATTTATTGTTGGGCCAAATGACCAAGATGTTTTCGTCCACTACAGTCAAATCGAGGGCGACGGGTTTCGATCGCTCAAAGATGGCGAAACAGTGGACTATGAGTTGGTTGAAGGTGACAAGGGTCTGCAAGCCCAAACCGTCAGTCGGCTCGAGCCAACGCCCACGGACTGAAGATTGTCAGGGACATTTTTGCATTCCAGGGTATAGCCCCCATCAGGGACTAGAAGTGTCATGGCGCGCGTACTGTAGTGGTATCTGACGAATTGAGTCAGTAAGGGCATGCTGCATCGTGATGTTATGTTAATAGTGTTCTGGATTGGGCTTGTCTTGGGGGCGGCTTTGGCAATCCCTGCAGCATGGATTTGGAGCCGACGCACGGAGCGTCGGGTTCGAACTCTTGAACAGCGTGCTCGATCCGCCGAACGCCTGGCTGAACTAGGAACACTGACCGGTGGGCTAGCCCACGAGATAAAGAACCCCTTGTCCACCATTGGGCTCAACGTTCAACTGCTGCGTGAAGATCTCGATGAGATCACGCAGAGCCTCAACGACAGAGATGAACCCGGACTTCACCGCCTCCGCAACCGTTTTGACCTGCTGGGACGTGAAATAGAACGCCTGAAGGCAACACTGGAGGATTTCCTGCGCTTTGCCGGTCGGGTCAAACTCGATGTGGCTCCAACTAATCTCAATGAATTGATCCATGAACTGATCGACTTCTTTGATCCCCAGGCTGCTGAGGTAGGTATCCAGATCCGCACGCAATTCGATGCTCGGCCGCCCATCATCGTAGCGGATGCCAACCTGCTCAAACAGGCGATCCTCAATCTGGCAATCAATGCCACCGAAGCTATGGTGGCCGCTCGGCATGATAATGTTGCCCACGGCGGAGCAGATGAGTTGATGATCCGAACCGAAAGCAAGCGAGAATTCGGCGATCCCATGCTCAACATTCATGTAATCGACACCGGACCCGGCGTAGGGCCCGAGACACGCAAGAAAATGTTTCAACCCTACTACTCAAGCAAACCAGGTGGCACCGGGCTGGGCTTGCCTACATCTCGTCGAATTGTTGAAGAACACGGCGGCCGGCTCACCGTCCTTTCTGAGCCGGGGCGAGGCACTGATTTTGTTATCTCGCTGCCAGTAAAATCAACCTCTGCCTAGTCAACCGATCGTAAATCAGTTCTTGGCATTGCACCAGCATCACTTGGCGGTAAATCAAAACTTTGGCAAACTTGCTTGCCATCGGCCTTCCGTGCATGATCCACCCACCCATGTAGGTTGGCTGACCGAATCCTACAACGGTTGCCAAACCACTGGTTTATTAGTCAGCGACAATACGCCTCTGAAGTCTGACCGGAACCCTCATTTGAGTCCGTCACCATACGACTTTGGGCCCGGATCCTGGCATTCACAGGCTACCGCCGAATTGGGCCTGTCGAACCGCCTCCACAAAGCGTTCGGCCAGAGTGGTCAAACCATCCCAGTCTTTGTCCGCCATCAGGCTAGTTTTTACCAATGCCGAGCCTGCCCCCACACAAGCCGCGCCGGCGTCGAACCATTCGGAGATCGTCTCAAGATTCACACCGCCGGTCGGCGCCAGTTTAAGATGGGGCAGGGGAGCCAGCAGATCCTTGAAGTAACGAGGGCCAAAATGATTTGCTGGAAAGACCTTAACCAGATCTGCGCCGTGCTCGGCCGCGGCAAGAATTTCCGTCGGGCTAAGCGCCCCGGGAATGGCCGCTGCACCGGCGGCGTGGGCGGCCTCCATGACACGTGGGTCAAATGTCGGTGCAACAACGAAACAGGCACCCGAGTCAATTGCCCGCCGTGTGGTATCGACATCCAGGACACTACCGACGCCAATCAGACAGTCGTTACCCCATCGATTTGCTACCGCAGCAATTACTTCCAAAGCCCCTGGTGTGGTCATAGTGACTTCCATGACTCGGACCCCCCCACCAAGCAATGCCCCACAAACCTCCTCAAGGCCAGCACGGCTGCGAGCACGAATGATGGCAATCAGGCCAGCATCAATGATCTGGTCAACAATTATTTGGCGTTCCATGATCTGCTCCTCACGCTGTAATCCACGGTGGTGGCCAAGCTTGGTCCCAGCATGACCGGGCAACGGTAGCGGCTACAGCCCATGGTCATCTATGTAAAAATGCCATCTTCCCCAAATATTTCACCACCATCTGCTTCATGATAGGCGCCCACCGGCAACGTAGCGGTTGAAATGCCTAGCAAGGAGGGGGCATAATTATATGCGAGAGCAATCAGACGGACTGCTGACCGACCAGAATACGGGTCAGTTAACGATTTCGAAGATCGACTGGGTGCGCAGAACCAAGTTCAATTCTCCAAGCAGATGGTAACTCTGAAGATGAAATTCCTTGCGATATTTCTGAGTATCCAGAAGCGAAAGAGAGTTGGCATTGTCCTCATTAGCCCATTCACGACAGACCGCACCAGATTCACGGGCGAAATCCTGCATTTCATGGTAGGTGGCGGCAAAGAGATTGTCGGAGAGGATCTCGGTCTGGAGGGTGGTTACATAGCCCATGCCTGCCACCGGCTCCATCTCATATTCCTTTTCACCCAAACAGGGTAGAGCATGCACCAACCCTGTTTCAGGGAGGTGATCAGCCTTATCCAGCACTACCTCAGCCAGTACCTGGTCCTCCACGCGAAACCGAACCAGATGGCCACCGTTGATCAGCCACGACTCCACCTCGTAGTCACCGTGTCGATCAGTTCGGCGAACGTGCAACTCAAATAGCTCTGGATGCAAAGCTCTCTGGTACAAAAAGAGATGCAGCGTCTGGGTATTGGACTTATGAATCAGGGACATCGTCCAGAATCCTTTATTCGAATCCGTTCGAAAAACAGCATGTATCACATCGGAAACCGCTGAATCATCGCCTCTCAGCGGCAGGCAGGAATGATCGAGGTCAGATTATAGCCGTCTACTGCCCTGGTGGAAGAAAAAATTGCCATTTTGCTTAGCTTTTTTACCCCGTTACTACGCAATGGTTGATAAGGGGCCTGTGCCTGTCACAACGCTAGTCTTTATCGGTATCTGTGCGACTGGCCATACCGAATTTCATGAGGCCACTGCACTGGGTTTAATCAAATCAATCGGATGTCCGTGTAGCCGCGGCATTTGCAGGGGCACTGGCCGCGCCGCCGATAAGACCATAGCCAACATCAGGGATCTGCTGCCGGTATTTGGTATGGACAACCTACTTTTTGGTTCGGCAGACGCACGTCCCATGACAGCCATTGAAAAAATCCTGTGTGCCGTTGAAGCGATCAATGACCCGGTCGTAGATCGGGCCATGGTCGCATCGCTACCGAGTGCCGATCCGCATTCAATCTACCAACTGACCCGGTCCCTGCTCGACCGCCAGCATCCAGAAGGCACACTGGGCTTAATCCTCCAATACCATCTGCTGCCCAAGCACGCACAGTGGGCCATCGTCAAGCAAGCCAACAACCTCTTTCGGCCGCTACGCCGTGCAATTAGTAGGGGCCACAGCGAAGCCCCTGCCAATGCCATACGAATCATCGCAGAGGCTCAATGCAATCGGCTGGCTTACCTAGTCAGTGAACAGTTACGCCACGGGCCACAGAACCTGCGCGACCTAGCTGCGGTGTGCCTGCGTCAGATGGCCCAACGCTGCCATGATGCCGCCGACCCCGAAGACGCCAGCTATCTTCAGGCCGCAGTTGAGCAGGCGGCACTTCTGTTCACCAACCACGGGCACAACGCCGTTCTTCTGGCCTTAACCGACCTGCTACCCCGCCCCATGCCCCGGGCCTGGGCGGCATTGACAGATCCGAGCCACCCGGCACACGAGCCGCTTCGGCGCTTGATGGGCCAAGCCATCGATCAATCAGTTCGCCAAGGGTTGCCAGCCCTGCTAGCCATACCCACCCTCGCCGATGCAGCCATTAATGGGCTGCGCCAGAGTAATCAGGCCGGCCAGCTCGGTGACGCCCTGGCCAACTTCCACTTGTTGCTGCACCCCGCAGCCCGCCAGTCACTATCACAACTGAAATCCCCTCAAACACTCTGGCCATCACCACAGCAGATTACCATCATGCATCCATTGCAGAGCCGCGGCCTGGCCGCATGGCTGATGGCATTACCGTTTGGCCGCAAGGCGAGAATTGCTCACCTGAGTCGGCTGATCCTGGCGCCCGACACATCAACTCGGCTATTCGCGTTAAGACGCCTGTTACGATTGGCCCACGAGACGAATGACCGTCACATTCAAGGCGCGATCGCTGCCTTCTGCAAAGATACACACGTAATGATCGCCCGTATTGCGTTCTGGCACCTGATTCACAGCAAGCACGAAGCGATGGCTAGCGTACTGGCACAGTTAGCCAACTCCAACCACGCCGATCTCCGGCAGATCGCAAACCAACACCTGGCACCACTTGGCTTTGTGCGACTGTGGAACCAGTGGCAACAGTTGGCCCCTATTCAACGTGTCGCTGCCGGTTGTGCGATAGTGAAAATCGAACCGAATTTCCACCATCAACTTTCCAACAAGATCCTCTCCCATGATCAAAACGCCCGGTTACGGGCTCTAGCAATGATCTACGAGCTCAATCAGGGCTCATTCTTCGAAACTGCACTAGTTCGGCTGGTCGAGGATCAGGACAAACGCATAGCATCGGCTGCAGTACGTGCCTTGGGGTCAGTGGCAATCAGCCCCCGGCCCCTAAAGTCGGTCCAACGGGCCTTGAGAGATCCAGACAGCCGGGTTCGGGCCAACGCTATTGAAGCCCTGACCAGGATGCAGGCTACCGATGAAAATGAGCAACTGGCCAGGATGGCCAAGAGCGAGCAGAACCGACCGAGGGCAAATGCCATCGGCGCCCTGCTGGGCCAAGGCCATCGCAGTGCTCTAGCGGCCTTGGTGCAAATGCTCGCCGACGAACGGGCAGCACATCGCTGCTCTGCCCTGTGGATCGTACGGAAGATGAGACGGATCGAACTGTCGCGGCAGGTCGCCGAACTGGCAATCAGCGATCCCGACGATGAGGTCCGCTCGAAAGCGGCCCAACTGGTCCAAGACCTTATTGTCCAAATGACGGCACTACCGCAAGACAACCAGACCGCCGAGTCACCGGCGGCCTGATCTACCCGGCTTATGACCACTCCCGTGCCATGCATACAGAATTTGAGCCATGAGCCATATTCCCCGCTATTCGCGCCTTTAATGGATGGACCGATCATGACAACACTGGCACAAACCTTCGCCACTACCGATCCGAAACAATTCCGCAGTAATCTTCGCGAAGTACAGAACCACTTTTCGGGAGAGACCATGATCCCGATCGAATGGATCCTTCTGGCCATGGGTATCGTATTGATCGCCATCAGCGGATTCGGCATTTCCCGCTGGTGGCAGACCCGTCATCTGCGATCCCGTCCCTTGCTGGCTTACTATCAGGTTGGTATGGACCTCGGACTGACAATGCAACATCTGTGGATCTGCTATCGGATCGCACGCAGCGCCCGACTACCTACACCACTAACACTACTGATGTCACCAAATACGCTACACCAATATGCGCAGAAGTATGTCGGCCACATGAACCCGTTGCGTGCGAGCTTGACCTATCGACAGGTGAATCAGATCGCCGCCATCATATTCCAGCCTTCCATCGCCACATCCTCCTCCAACCGACAAGGGCTGGGACGCCCAGCAAACATCCCGGCAAATCCGACCTCGGGCCGGTGAATCGGGAAATCGAAGCAAAGATACAATTGCCAGATCCGTCCGTGATCCAGAAGCGACTACCTGCCCTGAGCGCCGTACTGGTGTCGGACCATCTTGAGATCAATACCTATTTTGGCGATGGGAACGAAACACTCAAACGAAGTGATCAAGGGTTGCGCCTGCGGATTGAGAGGGCCAGCCGACGGCACGGCCACAGTGGCAATCACGCATAAGGGGCCGCAAGATTTCAGCATGCTCAAGAGCCGTACTGAAGTAGAGATCCAAATCGATGACGAGCGTGCGGGACGAGATCTTCTCAGCGCATTGGGTTACGTACCCGTACTGCAATTTGAAAAAAAACGCCGGCGATGGTCACTGGATGGTTGCCATGTCGATCTAGATCGCATGCCGTACCTGGACGCTTACCTGGAAATCGAAGGACCACAGCGGAAGAGACGGTACTAAGCGTGCGCCAGAAGCTGGGACTATCCGCAGCACCCCTCATCCACACTAGCTGCCCCGGACTGCTGTACCTGCGTACCCACAGCATAAACCGTCACCGGATCACCTTTGCTGAGGCTGGAGCCTCGAGTGAGATCTGATCCTCTGGGGCTCGTAGCCCGAGTGCCACCAGCGGCGGCAGATACGCCTGTGCTCGTTGGTTGCCAAGCCGAGACCAGCTGACTACACTCGCGCGGCCTACAAGGAACCCGCCGCATTGCGTTTTCAGCTGATCGATCGCGTGCTTGACCGCACCCCCGAGAAGATCATTGCGGTCAAGACCGTAACGGCCACCGAGGAGTATCTCGCAGACCACTTCCCCGGCTTCCCCGTGCTGCCCGGAGTGATGATGCTCGAATCTCTGGTGCAGGCCGGACGTCTGCTCGTCGATGCCACTGGTGAAGGTCCGCCCCTGATAGTCCAGGAAGTACGCAACGTAAAATACACGAATATGATACGGCCTGGCCAGAGTTTGCGAGTCGAGGTGACGATGCGTAAACGTGATTCGAAAGGATTCGAGTTTACCGGCGTCGGTAAGGTAGATGAACAGGACTCTAGCCCCACAGCGGTGGCGGTGCAGGGCCAGTTCCGGCTCAGCCCGCTTATCTAGGAGATTTACAGAGCCATGACCATGACCCAAGATGACGTGTACAGCAAGGTACAGGAAGTACTCGAAGATGCATTGGGGGTAGACGCGGACGAAGTCAAACCGGAAGTGTCGCTGGTCGAAGACCTCGGCGCAGAATCCATCGACTTTCTCGACATTGTTTTTCGCTTGGAAAAGGAATTCGGGATCAAAATTGATCAGGCGGAGCTATTTCCGGAAGGAGTGCTCAATGACACCCAGTACGTGCAGGATGGCAAAGTCACTGACGCAGGCATGCAGGAGCTTCGCAACCGATTGCCACACACCAATCTTGATGCTTTCGATGCCGATCGCGACGTGGAGCACTTCGCCAATGTCTTCACCGTGGAAGCAGTAGTGAAATTCGTCCAATCGAAGCTGGAATAGAATATTCACATTCGGGCGATAATGGGCCACCTCAAGCGATGCGTTGGATCTGGATCGATCGTATCTTGGAACTCAATCGCGGCCAGCGCTGCGTGGCACTGAAAAACGTGTCCGCGGCGGAAGATGTGCTACACGATCATTTCCCCCCAATGGGCCAGTATCCAGCAACACCGGTTCTGCCCAATACGCTGGTGATCGAGGGCATGGCCCAGACCGCCGGCATTCTGGTCGGGCATGCAGACGACTTTCGTGAAAAGGTCATCTTGGCCAAGATCGCCCACGCATGTTTCACCTCTGCAGCACGCCCCGGCTACACGATCCGCTATACCGCAACGATGGAGAGTTTCGGCCGCAGCGGCGCTGCGACAAGCGGTGTTGTCGAACTGATTGATCCTGATTCTGGCCACATCGAGCCATTTGCCAAGATCAATCTGATGTTCAGCCATGTAGATCAGAACCGCTCAGGCCTTGAGTTCCCAGAGCACAATTTCGTCTTCACCTCTCAATTCATGGACTTGCTGCGCCAGTCGGGCTTCTCGCCTAGACCTGAGCAAAGGCCTCCGGCAATTCATCAGCCAGTTCCAGAGCCTTAAGACCGCGGCGCCCATGGCACTTCGCCCAGCGGTCCGCCGCCAGTCCATGCACGTGCACACCGAGCACCGAAGCATCAAATAGATCCATCCCTTGAGCGCACAGACCTGCAATCACGCCAGTCAATACGTCCCCGCTGCCTGCAGTAGCCAATACTGGATTGCCCGTCTGGTTCACGAAAAGCCTGCTCCCATCACAGACCACCGTCTGATGCCCCTTGAGTACCACGATCGCCCCATGCACCTGAGCCAGAGCTGCTGCCGCCTGACCCCGCTGCAGCGGCTGTGTGGGTGAATACGCGATCTCCAGATGCGCCGCCAGACGAACAAACTCGCCAGGATGTGGCGTGAGCACCAGCGGTGGATGATCCGTCGGCATCATCGCGCGGCAGCGTGCCAATACCCTCAATCCATCGGCGTCTAGTACCATCCGCCGCCGTCCGCTAAGCAGTTGAACCACCAGTCGACTCATTGTCTCGTCATCACCCATCCCCGGTCCCACTGCCAACACCGCTCGCTCATCCGGATCCGCCAAGTCCAGCATTGCCAACATCTGCTCTGCATCACCGGCCATCGCCACTCCCGTAGCGCCTGGCTCGATAACCAGCGCGTAATGAAGCACCGATGCCGGTACCGCCAGCTTGACCAGGCCCACACCACTTCGCAGTGATGCTGCTGCACAAATCGCTGGAGCACCGATCATTGTTTGGCAGCCACCGACCACAATGACCGTGCCGAAGGTGCCCTTGTGGGCGTCATCCGGCCATGGTGGTACGTCAGGGATGCCTGTCACCGTCTTCATATCTACCTGTCGGCCACTTCAAGAATTTTCACCTGGAGCCGGTCGAACAGCGGGGCCAGCGCCACTAGATCATTGGCCATCGACCGATCGCTCAAAGACGAGTACCCAAGAGCGATGTGCGCTGCGTCGAATTCCCGATCGACCAGTGTTGCATCCAAATCGACCCAATGCTCCCCGAGAGGCGAGGGCAACCACGCCTGCGTCCACATGTGATAGCCAAACACACCAATACGACCCAGAAACTCTTCAACGTACAGCAGCCCACTCACAGTGCGGCTGGGTATTTCGACGCCCCGCAGCATAGCCGCCAGCAGCACCGCATGCTCTGAACAGTCCCCTTGGGCCGTTCGTGCGACCTCTCCCGCAGTGGCAAATCCAATAGCTAGGTCCTTTTCCTCAATGTACAGATGAACAAAATCACGAAGTCGATGCGCTTGCTCAATCGGATCGAGAGCCAATGGATCTTCCCCCAAGGCCTCGGCAATCAATTGGCGAATCTTTTGGTCGTTGTGGTTTAGTACCGTCGATGCAGCCTGATGCTCTGCAGAAGGCAGATCGTCCAACGGATTGACTGGTGAATCCAGATCCACGGCCACCCTGGCCGTGCGATGGTCGCCCCAGACCACCCGTTGATACCCGCCTCGTGGCAGTGACACGGACGGCAAATCCCCCTCGCCGGTGATCTTTAATTCATAGAGCGAGCTGCGCAACAGGCGTGGATGTTCGATTCCACGATCCGGGCGCACCAGCGTGCGGGCCATTATCTCGGGTGGGTCCACATCCGTACGCGCCACGGCTTCGTCGGCTTCAATCATCTCCACAGCCAGCCCCCCAAAGCCAAGATCAATGCGAGTAATCCGTGTTCGGCCCTTCTGATCAACAAACTGGCGTTCGACAACACCGGGTAATAACGACTGGGTCACTTCCCATTCAACGGCTGGCACAGTCTTACCTAGAACCGCAATCATTTTCTCACCCACAACCGACAGGTTCACATCCATCGCTGTCGGCGCCATTGAGATATCAACGGTTCGAAAACTGATCTGTTTCTGGCCAGCCTGCATCTGTTGCTCGGTAAATCTCTGCGCTGCTGCAGGTGTCAGCCAGAATCCCGCGACCGGTGGCAAGTGGGCCACCCGCTTCTGATCGCCTTGGACTATGGTCATCTCGATCCCAGTCTCGGTAAAGGCATAAGTGGTTTGAACCGGGATACGGCCAAGACCCATCGTGGACACCGCACGCAATGGTTCACCTTGATTCGTTTCCACGAATTGCAGTTGCTGGGTGATGTCTAGCCCATCCTCTCCGCGTCGGATTGAAATCCGCGTCTCCGTAAAGGTCGTGACCTCGCTATTATGCTCAGTCTCGGAGGTGTGGGAATATCCGACCCGTTGGCCATCAAGCGTAATGACATACCAGCGATCGAATGAGGTGCCGGCCACCGCCGGTTCACAAACCACCACACACAGACCCAGGACTACACGAACCCATCGCATCATGTCGAGATTGTACGATAGATCATGTCTCGCATCTGATCGATACGTTGGCGTGAATACAAGGGGAAACACCAATCTCGCTTGTTGGCAACCTTCGCATTTGCCAAACCTACCTGCGCTCGTTGCAGTTCCCGATCCGCTTTGGTGATCAGATGGGGATTGGCCGCGACCAATGATTCATTGATACGGTGTAATTGCTCGAATGCGGCTCGGCCCTTGACTCGGAATAGTAAACGCTTCTGAGGATCCTCCGATCCTAGAGCGCGATCAATGTTGTGCGGCAAGTGGTGGCGATACCAAACGGCGTGATGGAGTGCAGCACGGTCGGCCAGCGGCACGCCGAATTCGAGCATCAGATCGGCTGTGGCCAGAGTGATTGGTGCCAAGCGCTGCCCTCGCCAACTCTCCCACCATTTCTGGGTCACTTGGTCATACTTCATCCCACCAGTCCCATGAACGAAAAGACCGCATATATGCTGGCGCACAATGGCCGTCATTAGCAAGGCGCGAGGGGCCAGGCCAAAAATGTTGCGATTCACCGGCGATCCTGAACCGAAAACCCACCTTGGCTGCCCGGTTAGATCAGCATACACGCGCCGACGCGGTCGCCGCCAGGCAATCGCCCACACGGGTAGCTCAACCCTCCGAGGTTCGATGCGCAGCGGGGCAATGATGGCCTGCGGCTGCGACGCAATCGCCGCGTTGTATGTCTGGGCACAGGCCCGAGCGTCACCCAACAACGAGTCATAGTCGAATATCCGGCCCAACTCACTGGCGAACAGGATCGGCACCCATCCTGCCCAAGGGCATATCAGTCGCTGCAATACTATGGCCAACTGCTCGGCCAGACTGCGGCAATTGCATGGTGATGTGAAGGCCTCGATCAGCTGCTGCGGAGCGCCCGCCCGATGTAACGAAGCGCGAATCAATGCCGGATCGACCGGATCCTGCCAGCCGGTCGGCACGTCGGACATGCACGGGGCCAATTGCACGGTGCGCGTTTTCAAGCGATGTCCATCATTCCACGGCAATTCAAGGGTCAGTGCATCCTCGTGGGTATCCTGATCAACCACCAAGTGCAGCGGAAGGGCATCGAACTTCGTGCACACAGCCCGAACCGCAAGAAATTTGGCGAGGATTCCCGGATGCCAGATCCTTGCCTGATGTCCCGTTCCCACCGGCCGGCCGTGCCATGGCCGTGGCCAATGGGCTAACGGTGGCTCGATCCGGACCAATGGGCGGCTCGAAGGCGAATCATTGTTTTGCAATTGAGCACACACAAAACTGCTTCAACACCACGGACGCGACCAAGGTTGTTTGAAGGTGACATGCGGCTTCACGCCGAACCGGCACAGGCATCAGGGCCGATCTGGTCCACCGCCCGCAACTGCCTCCAAAAATTTCCCATGAAACCGTTCCAACTCTGCGTCAAACACGTCGAGGTAGTGTGCCAGACGATGCTCGGGATCGTCCAATGGCCCACCAAAACTGCGATTTCGATCCCGGTAAATCAGCTGAATGGCCAACTCCTTGATACGTAGGTCGTTTGCCGCCGCCTGTATCCACAACTGCAAAGGCATCGCGTAGCCGTCCTCGGTCAAGTGCAGCTTGCGCAAGGATTCAACCCGGTATGCCTTGAATCCGCAGAAGGCATCGGTGATCGACAAGTTCAAGTAATTATTTATCTTCTTAGAGATTTCAGTATTAATGCGACGGCGATCTTCCGGTGGTTGATCCGGCCCGCCGTTGGATTCAAGATAGCGCGATCCGGAAACAATATCACAGTCATTCTGCGCAATCGCATTAAGAAAATCAGGCAGACTCTCGGGTTCGTGCTGCTCATCGCAATCCATCGTGATCAACCAGTCGTAACCGTAGCAGCTCGCCCACTGGAATGCATCCCGGATCGAACGTCCGTAACCGCGG
>Ga0310123_10001828_pt1 | contig 17355 bp, 7 predicted proteins | sample CB6_AW_1057_MG_FD_203505 | JGI IMG/M metagenome (GOLD analysis project Ga0310123, IMG submission 203505) | Marine microbial communities from Western Arctic Ocean, Canada - CB6_AW_1057 | ecosystem: Environmental > Aquatic > Marine > Oceanic | place: Canada: Western Arctic Ocean | collected... | reverse complement strand
ACCAGTGCGACATATCAGCAAAGTTCGCGGACGACACCCAGGTTGCTCGCGATCGATCCGCAAAACCGGTTGCTGGCACGTGGGCCGCGTTTTCGTACCGATGCCGAGCTCGTGCGGGATATCGTTCTGACGGCCTCAGGGCTTGTGCACCTGACCATCGGTGGTCCCAGCACGTTTCCACCCGTGCCCGATTCGGTACTGAATGACACGTTTGCCAGGCCCGATTACTGGCAGGTGCCGGAAGGTCCTGAGCGATACCGGCGCAGCCTGTACATCTTTCGCAAGCGTTCGATGCCGGATCCCGTGCTGGCGAGCTTTGATGCACCGAATGCAGACTTTGCCTGCGCACGGCGCTTGCGCTCAAACACACCGCTGGCCAGCCTGGTCTCGCTGAACGAACCAGTCTTCGTGGAAGCTGCGCGCGCGATGGCACTTCGAGTTTTGCGGAACGACAGTTCGACCGACCAACAGCGAGCCGATTACGCATTTCGTCTTTGTACCGGCCGCAGACCGGAACAGGCGGAGCGCGCCGAGGTGCTGGCACTGCTGCAAAGCCGCCGCAGGCAACTGGCGGATCGGACCGAGATCATTAACCAGATCACAACCGGCGATACTGAGAAATCTCCGGTTCCTCCCCGCAACACGACTGCTGCGGACCTTGCCGTGTGGACAATTACCGCACGGGTACTGCTGAACCTTGACGAGACGTTAACGAAGAATTGAGTGTCACCGATTGAATATTACTGTGGGTCGGGAGACCGGTCCGGCGGAGGACTTCCATGTATGTCCACAAACACCACACAGAACGCGCCCGTTTTCTGAAGCGTCGCTGGTTCCTGCACGATTGTGGTGTGGGACTGGGCGGAATCGCGCTGAACGCGCTGCTTGGTTCCGAAACGGTGCACGGAAAAACGCGCGATCCTCTCGCGCAGCGTCAGACGCACTTCAGGCCACGGGCCAGGCGAGTCGTTTATCTGTTTCATGCCGGGGCACCAAGTCACCTCGAATTGTTCGACCCGAAGCCTGTGCTGGCACAGCACGACGGGCAGCTTCCACCGGCCGATCTGCTCAAAGGCTATCGCGCTGCCTTTATCAATCCAAACTCGGCTTTGCTGGGCCCGAAGTATGCCTTCAGCCGGCACGGACAGAGCTCGATCGAATTAAGCCGGCTGCTGACTCACACACGAAACATCGTCGACGACATCTGCCTCGTCCGGTCCATGCATACCGAGGCGGTCAATCATGCGCCGGCACAAATCATGATGAACACCGGCTCCCAGCAGTTCGGCCGTCCCAGTCTCGGCGCATGGACTCTGTACGGCCTGGGCAGCGAAAGCGCCAACCTGCCGGGATACATGGTGCTCAACAGTAAAAAAGGGACCAGTGGAGGCGCAAGCAATTATGGTTGCGGTTTTTTGCCAACGTCCTACGGTGGCATTCCGTTGCGCGGCAGCGGCGATCCTATTCTGTATCTCTCAAATCCCGCAGGATTCGACGACGAAACCCAAAGGGCATCACTCGACAGCCTAAGACGGTTGAATGAACTGGCGCTGGCCCAGGTGGGTGATCCGGAGATTGCCGCTCGCATCCAGAGCTACGAAGCGGCCTACCGGCTGCAAACCAGTGCACCGGAGTTAATGGAACTCCAACAGGAACCGCAGAGTGTTCTGGACCTGTATGGCATTACGGACCTCAAACAGTCCAATTATGCCCGGAACTGTCTGCTGGCCCGGCGGATGCTCGAACGTGGCGTGCGATTCGTTCAGCTGTTTCACGAAGCCTGGGATCAGCACGGAGACCTCACAAAAAGGATCAAACAGAACTGTGAAGAGACGGAACAGGGCACCGCGGCTCTGGTTCTGGACCTCAAACAGCGAGGAATGCTGGACGACACGCTCGTCATCTGGGGCGGTGAGTTTGGAAGAACGCCCATGGTACAGGGAGGAAACGACGGCCGGGATCATCACAACCGATGCTTCTCCATCTGGCTGGCCGGTGGTGGTGTCAAAAGTGGTCACGTTCACGGTGAGACCGATGAGCTTGGTTTCAACGTCGCCCGGGATCCGGTACACGTCCACGATCTGAACGCGACACTGCTGCATCTGCTTGGCTTCGACCACACGCGACTCACATATCGGTTTGGGGGTCGCGATTTTCGTCTGACCGATGTGCATGGAGAAGTGGTGCAGGACATACTTGCTTAGCGGAATGATGGACAGGAGTTTTGCCGCTGTAAATATGTCTGTAATCCCAGGAAACCGACTCCTGCTGTTTGCCACGGTATTCTGAAGTCTTCCAACGGTATGCGGTTTTCAGACGAGAAGAGGTTGTTTGATCCGGACCGGTCCAGGTTCGAATTAGAGACCGACAAAAGTTTCGTTCCGGCGGAGGCCGGGGTGTCACCTGGTGGCAAACCTTTACGAAAAAAGAGGCATACATCGAGCAGACATATTACTGCTCAAAAGTAATTGACGCTGATGACTTCATGCTGCTTCAATAACCGGCAAATGACGATCTTCCGGTTGAGCGGTCGTTCCCAGGACACCGTGCATCATGAAAGAGCTTCCGTGTTCAAAATACGAGCGGCATTCATTCGTTCGTTGAGTTCATGCAGGACTCGAAGCAGTTCCTGGTACAGCCAGAGAAACAGCGGAGTTGGCAAAGCGTCTCTTTTACTGTGCGCACCTGTCACATTCCGCAAAACAGAGTGAGTTTTTTCGTCGAAACGTCTTAGAAATCCTCCCTGGGATTCCTGTAGTGCATGTGTGCTATACAGCTCCTACTAAAACTGCAGCACACGCAGGGAGAGATACACGTCTGGCGCTCAACAGGAAGATGCTCAACGGCATTGGCATCAACACGTCGGTCACATTGACCACCGACAACATCCGCCATATGCTGGCCTGGACGGGACGCACAGACCTGGACCAACTACAGGATCGGGCGACGTGGCTGCGATTTCATCTGAAGCAAATCTAGGTCTTCTCGCTGACACCCAGAACACGACATACTCACTACGTTCTCGCCTGTGACTGAGCGCTGTCTCATGACGTTTGCCCGAGTGGAGTAAGAGCCAATGCCCAAAGCGATCAGTCACACAATCAAGCGGCGGGGGAAAAAGCCCGGAGATGCGGATGTGGAGATTCCCATAGCCGAGGACCTGGCCACGGTCCCGGGCATACCCGCGCGTGAAAAAGACGTTGCGTATTACAGCAGAGTGTATCCCCTGGAGGCTCAGTTCATCGAAAAATCCGCGGATCGGGAATGGGAACAGGCAATCTGGAATGACGAGCTCACTGAGTTTCACAAGAATCACCACGAAAGAAACCGTGCTCTCGTGGACGCGGCGGAATCATCGGGCGACCTCGGGCCGACAGGTAAGGCGGAGCCAGGACGGGACCTGACGGATGAAATACGGACCAAGGCCCTGGAGCTGGGCGCCGACGACATTGGTTTTACCAAGTTAGATAGAAAGTATGTCTACGCCAGCAAGAAGCGATGGGTGAAGTACCAACACGCTGTTTGCCTGGTGGTAGAGCAGAATTACGAGCAGACTCAGCAAATCGCCGGTATCGAGGCCGAGCACGCTCACTTCGGCGCCTACGAAGAAATCGGAGCTCTCAGCCTGGAACTGGTCGATTTCATCCGCGGTCTGGGCTATCGCGGTCAAGTCCACAGTCCCAGCGACGAGTCTGTCGTATATATACCCATGTTTGTCAACGCCGGCCTTGGCCAGCTTGGAGCGAATGGGCAACTGCTGTCGCCGTACTTCGGTTCCAGATGTCGGCTGGCGATCGTCACGACGGATGCACTCGTGACCTACGATAAGCCTGTGGACTACGGCATACACAAGTTCTGCCAGGAATGCCAGGTGTGCGTCAGGCGATGTCCTGCGCAGGCCTTGGTCAAGGACAAAGTTTGGTGGCGGGGCGTGCATAAGAACAAGATTATCTACGACCGGTGTCGTCCCGTGATGGCAAGATTTGAGGGTTGCGGTGTGTGCATGAAAGTTTGTCCCATCCAGCGCTATGGAATGAAGGCCGTGATGGAGCACTACGTTGTCACCGGAGAGGTGCTGGGCAAGGGAACGGACGATCTGGAGCGCTTCACTCTGAGCGGCCAGTCGTTCGGAGTAGGTGAGCTTCCCGAACTTGACAGCGAGACTTTTGAGTTCCCCCACGGGCCGAAAGATGAATTGCTCTTTCGGCAATTCAAAGAACGGCTCGATAAGGAAGGTATACCGCCTGCCGATCAGTTGCAGCAGTTCGCTACCGCTGTGAAGCGAATCCTAGACAAGGGCCAAACGACCAGATACGACCAAGTTGAGCCAACCAGTGACCTGGAGTAATCACGGATCGATCCGCGAGAATGTACCAGTTCCATTTGTACGTTACAGTATTTTAGATTGGCGTCGGTCCGATTCATCAATCGCGAGCCTGTGAGCCGCAGCTCGCATTTGAGGAGCGTTAGGGTGAAACCCGAGTTGGGTCGAAGGATTGGCATCCCTCGGCGGTCCTGTCTGACGAGCACGATTGCCGGTCTCACGCTTCCCATGGTACTGGAATCTCGAGCTCGAGCGGCATCGGTCGGCCGGGCAAACAAGTCGACTGCCGTCATTCAGGTCTGGCTGGGCGGAGAGCCGAGCCACATTGAAACCTATGACCCCAAACCCAAAGCACCCGCTGAGTACCGTGGACCGTTCGCTGCGATCCAGACCAGTCTCCCGGGCGTGGAAATCTGTGAATGCCTGCCACGCCACGCCCGCGTGATGGATCAGGTGGCCGTGATCCGCAGCGTACACCATGATAACAATGATCATCAGCATGGATTGCACTGGTGTCTGACCGGTCATTTTCCCGAGACAAATCCTTTTCGGCGTTCCAGCCATCCCTCGACGGGTTCGATCACAGCGCGTGTCCGCGGGGCGAATCAGCCGGGGCTCCCGCCGTATGTTCGCGTGGGGTATACGACTGACGGTAAAGGACGCCCTTGGCGCGAGTTACCCTATCGGGCTGCCTACCTGGGTCCGGGCTACGACCCAATGGAAGTGCTGACAAACCGTCACTCTGAGTCGTACCACGTCAACAACCTAGACCTGGTGGCGGAGATGACGAATGATCGATTGCAGGAACGGCAGGCGCTGTTAAAACGTTTCGACATGCTCCGGCGTCACGTGGATGACGGCGTGGCGACGGGTGCCGTGGACCATTTTCAGCAGCAGGCCCTCAACCTGCTCACGGGAGGCCGAGCAGAGGCCGCGTTCGATCTGGAGCGGGAAGACTCGCGTCTGCGCGACCGTTACGGTCGACACCGTTCCGGGCAGACCCTGCTGCTGGCTCGCCGCCTAGTCGAAGCCGGTGTGACGTTCGTCACGGTCATCGAGCCGGGATTCGGCCAGGTCTCCGGCTCTTATGGTTGGGACATGCACAAGCACATCGAAAAAGGCATGAACAAGGCTGCGCCCGGATTCGACCAGGCGGTCACCTCACTGATAGAAGATCTGTCGGACCGAGGTCTCGATAAGGATGTGATGGTGCTTGTTTGGGGCGAATTCGGGCGAACTCCTCGCATCAACGACAAAGGCGGTCGCGATCACTGGGCCCAGGTCCAAAGCGTGCTGATCGCCGGCGGCGGGTTCCGGATGGGGCAAGTCATCGCCTCATCCACGGCCAAAGGTGAGGTTCCGCAGGACCGGCCCATTTGGATTCACGATGTACTGGCAACACTCTACCACCATCTGGGCATTGATCCGAACCAGATGTTTCTCAACCACGCCGGCCGTCCCGTTCACATCCTGCCGCAGGGAACGGTGATTTCAGAGTTGCTGTAACATTGATGACGCTACTTCACTCAGGTCACGACCGGCGTACCAGTGTGCGTTGTCTGTTCACGGCTGTCGGGACGCTTGGTCAATCTGCAGACGACGCGGGCGGTGAAGGTGGAGCTGACGAGACCGGTGGACGGGAACTGAAACTTTCCACGACTGATGATCAGTGACGCGCGAAAACCGGATATCTCATCCACAGCACACGTGCTGCGCAGTCGCCAACCTGCACCGCACATACGGTACTGGTTGATCCCGCAGCGATATCACAAAGTCGGTCGTGTCACTCATTTACACCGCACAGGATGCCTTTGCGGTGTTGTTGGCACGGAAATTGAATACGTGCTGTCACAAGTATTAACGACTCAACGCTGCGGTTCAGGTGGATCCAAGGCCGCGAGTGACTTGCTGTTGAGATATAATCAGGGATGAATCCAGGTGACCTAAACCACTGTTTCCGGGCTGAGTGAACGAAAGAGTTTGCCATGCACCGTATGACCGTGATGTTGTTCGTATGCCTGGCCGGATGCCAGGAACAGTCGCCAGTTCCGCTTGAGAAGTCCAGTCAGGAGACGCTCACGCTCAAAGGACACACCCACTGGATCTCCAGCGTGTCCTTCAGTCCGGACGGGACGCGTCTGGCTTCGGCAAGTAACGACAATTCGGTAAAATTGTGGGACGCGGCCACGGGTCAGGAGCTGCACACGCTGAAAGGACACACCGTACCGGTCGCCTGCGTGTGTTTCGGCCCGGACGGAACGCGGCTGGCCTCAGCAAGTTTTGACCGGACGGCGAAAGTGTGGGACGTGTCGGCACAGTGATCTACCGTGCACTTGTCGCTGCGGGGATGGCCTGGCATGATGTGAAGTCCGCGCCGGACGACACCGCTTTGGTGGCAGTTGAGAAACGGGCACGTGAGCCAAAGACAGGGCTGTTCTACACAAAATCATTGCGCCGCCGGACTGGCGGAGAATAAGCAGGGAAGAACGGGACTTGTGTTTCTGAGTGCAACCGCCGTTTCGCGGCTGGAGCGATTTCTGAAAATTAGTGTGATCGGTCTGTACCGTGAGTACGTTCTTTTTCCTGTCCGGATGGCAGAAGATGCTCACACCCAAAGAACCGACCGAAGGGGCCGGTAGTATGAAGGAACAGCTGGAAAAACTGAGAGCTGACATCGAGAAGAATGAACACAGAGACGGTTTTTTTCTTTGTCTCTGCACCTCGTCAGCCGGAATCACTTGCTGTGCCCGCTGCCCGCACTTCCAGCAGCACGGGTATCAGATGTGCCAGTTGCCGGCGTCGTAAACCGAACGTGTGCGGAACATGATATACCGACTCATGCAGGGTAAATCGTTTTCACACTGCCTCTGTTTGATGTGCGAGGATCGTCCTGTCCACCCCGCTCAAACTCCGGAGGTCATAGATATGCGTTTGCTTCGCAGGTTGTTCCCACGAAAGAGCGAGGTGTGGCGTCCATTCGCGGAAGAACTTGGTGGACGGTACGTCGAAGGCAGCTTTTGGAGAGGCGACCGACTCGAATTTACGCATTCGAAGAACGTTGTCAGGTTCACTGCCGAAAGGGACCATGAAACCGGTTCCTGGGCGACATGCGTCCGGTCGCCCATTGAAGTGAGTCGCGACGTCTCGATTTCCTTAATGAAGAACTGGCCGACTCAGCAATTTTTTAATGCTTGGGGACTGTTCGATTTTTTGGCGTCTGTCACTAACCAGCAAAAGACTTCTCTGGCGGACCTTCAAATTGAAGGCGAAGGATTCCTGTTGTCGCGAGGTTCCGAAGCCCGATTGTTTGAAACGCCCGAACTGCGTACGGCAATCTCCAGACAGACGCAATTGCTCCTTCTCGTCGGCGAGGCTCGGCGCAATTCGTTCGCCCGTGCAGGAAAGCGACCGGAACTGGCCCTGCTGGTACCGCGGATAATCTCCAAAACGGACCAGCTGTCCGAGCTGTTGCAACTGCACATACAGCTGACTAAGACCTTATGCGCAACGAGGATAATCCAAAAACCCTGAGTCTTCATGATGGTGTCTGCTCTTGACGGGAAATCCGGTTTTTGCAGGCCGTTGATCACGAGTCGTGGGTACATTTTTAATTCGAAGCTGAGGATCGACTTCCACATGGTGTTTTCCTCTACATCGAACCAAATTTTTCAGAGAGCACTTCAATCCCAGTCTTCAGCGGGCAGTTCGGACACAGGATCTCCCCAACAGGAAACGGCCCTTCGTTGAACTGACCCAACTGACTGGTGCCAAACTTGTACAGCACCCGTATTGTGACCGTGGCACAGCCGCGGATTGGTGCGCCGGGTCTGTTCGGCTACGGCAGACGTCGCCGCCAAACATCGGCCGCTGCCTAAGGCACAGGAAACTCACCACCACACAGCTCAACGCGGGCGGCCATCGGGTCGCCCGTTTTTCCTGCGCTCACAAGTGCATCCACAGGTTGTGACCACTGGTGATGTCACTTCTCTTACGTTGTTCAAAATATGGCCGGCGCTCACAACAGGTACTGCCGGCCGGCGCAGGGCAGCGACGGCATCGTTCATTCCGGCATCGACAGATGCGCTATTCACTCGTCAGATCGTCCGACTCTGACCATCCAGGTCCGGGAACTGCCGGGCGGCTTTCCGTCATGGCGTCCAAACAACAGATGAACACGTGCTGTGATGCGATCTTGTGGCCAGCCAACACGCTCCGCAGAGGCCATTGCCTTTCTGTAACTCCTATACCGTGTATCTTTGCTAGTTTGTAGTTTTCGATGTGATGACGCAGTTTTTCTAATCCACTGACTAAGGATCTAAATTATTTTTTCTACTTTAAACATGCATATGACCCATACTGTTCATTGACCTCATTAAACCCATTTACTACGTTCCCGCCTTGGAGACAGGTCTCATGGAAGGGGTAGAGTCCACGACAGACTCACAGAAAAGGCTGAGAACGTGATGCACAAATCAATTTGGGTTCTTTACGGAAGTTGTCTGCTGGCCTTTGTGGCTTCGTCGGTCGCTGTTCGAGGCGAGACAATCACCTCCGGCGACATGGAAGTCGAATTCTATAACGATGCCGGACCCGGCAGCGTACCTGACGCCAGAGATGCATTCGTGTTCACAGGTGGTACCAAGGCGGGCGTCCATTTTTTGTATAGTGGCTGGTGGGCTTTTCGAGAGCCTGGCGACACGGACGAGTCGGCGTTCCACTCTCCGACAACTGAGTCGTTCGTGGGTGACACGGCGACTTTGGCCTTTAGCGAAACAAATTTCGATGCCGATCTCACCATGGTCCTGGGAGCAAACTCCTTTGTGCACACCATGATCATTACCAACACCAGTGGCGCTTCGCTGGACCTCAACCTTTTTCACCTCTCGGATGTCGATCTCGGTGACAATGAGAATTATGACGACTCAGCTGTACTGACAGGTTCGGATCACGTTGTGGTGACCAGTATCGACGCCCCACCTCCAGGAACGAGCGGACTAACTGTTGTGGCCAATGGCGCCACTGCGGCCGTCGCCGGGGACGTCGATGAAGAGGAGCCTGGGCTTATGGATATTTATGGACTGATGGATGACGGTCTAATAACAAACTTCACCAACGGCACTGGTTTCCCATTTGTTGCCGCAACAGACGGAGATTTTAACGCAGGCTTTCAGTGGACGCCGACGTTCGATAGCGGCGAGACGTTGACCTTCGAGACCACTTACACTCTAACACCAGTTCCGGAACCCTCTTCACTGCTTCTGGCGGGGATTGGAGCGCTGGGTCTGTTTGGCTACGGCAGACGTCGCCGGCAAACATCGGCCGCCTAAGGCCTCGGCAGAACTGCACCCGGTTCACAACCACGAATGCTCATCACGGGCGGCCGGATGGTCGCCCCTTTTTCTTTGTCTGCAGCATAGTCGCCCAAGGTTCACCTGCGATGCAGCTTTGGCCAGAGACGGGCCGCGAAGGTCCGGCCGCATGTCCTGCAGAAGCTCATGAGACACGAGAGCATCGAAACCACACTCAAATCGTACGTGACGCAAGACGCAGAAGACGTCGCATCTGTCATATAGGAAAGCACATCAGAAGCTGCTCCGACTGTAACTGAAGCGTCGAAGCAGGCTTGAACTGTAAAACCAGCTGTAAGTTAGTTGAAAATCATTGAGGGCGCAGGGACTTGAACCCTGGACCTACGGAATAGAAAGTCCTTTCACCCGCACGGCCTTTTCTGGTCGGCTTCCAATCAGCTTCAGAAAGCTCTGAAAAACGCAGGAAAAGTCCGATGACCCTGAGCTTGCAGTCGTCTTCGGACGAGTTTCCTCCCGAGTACGACACCGTGTCGGCTTTTTTGCCGAAACTGCCCAGATTGTGGAACATTTCGTTAAACACTGATATGGTGTAAAGAGAAGTCAGTGGCCGTCTGCAGATCATTGTAGGTTTGCCCATCGAAATAGAGACTTAGCGCCAGCGACTTCAGGAACGATTAGTGTCGCTGCGACACAAATAAAGGGGCCGTATGAGGGTAAAGAGAAATACTCCGAGTGCACCCCAACACTTCCGGAAGGTGCTGGGGGCCGGCGGTTGACTGAGTGCGAAGCTGTGTAACTCGATTTGTTTTCACATCAGCGTTCCGGAGGCTTGGAACGGAAGCCGCTCGAATAGGACGAATCGATGCTATTCACTTCATGGTTAAGGTACTTCAGAGGTGGTGCCAGTCGTCGCCGCATTAAAAAGCGTTCTCGGCCGGCGATCGAGCCGCTGGAAAATCGCGTGTTACTGTCTGTGACTCCCACAGCGATAAATGGGCTATCGTCGAATGATCTCTCAATCTCTTCCGATCTGCTTTGGTCTTTAGCGGACGAACTGCCAGCCGCTACAGAAGGCCTCCAGTCTTACATCCAGCCGAGTGAATTCACAGCTTACACTCTCAATATCGGTTTGTTCCGGTCCGCAGTGACCGATGCGCCCATGGAGTTTACGGCGCTGGCCTCACAGAGTCCTGTGGTCGTCAGTCTTCCGACGCCGGAAGGCACATTCTCGCAGTTCGAGGTCTGGGATTCGCCAATCATGGCGCCTGAACTGGCCGCAAAGTTCTCGGAGATCAAGACGTACGCAGGTCAAGGCATCGACGATCCGCTGGCCAACGTTCGATTTGACCTGACTCCTGCTGGCTTCCACGCTCAGGTACTCTCGCCTTCCGGATCCTTTTACGTTGACCCGTATTGGCATCTGGACGACAGCCTTTACATCAGCTACTTCGGGCAGGATTACGTAACACCTTCTGATTCTATCTTCATTGAGCAAGTCATCGACAAACGTCCTGATGAAATACATTGCGACGGGCAGGATCATGACACTCTCGCTCAGAATTCCATTGAGTCCGTGAAACTCACGGCCGCATCCTTGGCTGAGCAAACCCTGCCGCCCTCAGGCGACGATCTGCGGACCTATGAAACGGCAGTGGCGGCCACCGGCGAGTACACCGCGTTTCATGGCGGTACAGTCGCTGCGGGACAGGCGGCGATCGTTACAGCTGTCAACCGAGTTAGCGGGATCTACGAAGTTGAAGTGGCAGTCCGATTGGAGTTGGTGGCCAACAATGATTCGCTCGTTTTCACGAATGCATCGACTGACCCCTATTCGAACAACGATGCCGGTGCGATGCTGGGCCAGAATCAGACGACCATTGACAATTTGATTGGCGACGCGAACTACGACATCGGACATGTCTTTAGCACAGGTGGCGGGGGAGTTGCCTACCTGGGAGTCGTCGGCGTGTCGGGCAGTAAAGCCGGGGGCGTGACCGGTCGAAGTTCGCCCGTGGGCGATCCGTTTTATGTGGATTACGTGGCGCACGAAATAGGCCATCAATTCGGAGGGAACCACACGTTCAACGGCGACAGCGGCAGTTGCTCTGGCGGCAACCGCAATGGCAGCACTGCTTACGAGCCAGGCAGCGGGTCGACGATCATGGCGTATGCGGGCATTTGTGGCAACGACGATTTGCAGCCCAACAGCGATCCGTATTTCCATTCCGCAAGCTATGATGAAATCGTGGCCTACACGACCACGGGAACTGGCAACGCCGCAGCCGAAATTACTTCCACCGGCAACAACATTCCCACCGTCAGCGCCGGACTCGATTATACGATTCCCGCCAGTACCCCCTTCGCTCTGACGGCAACGGGCTCAGATGCTGACTCGGGCGATGTGCTGACCTATAACTGGGAAGAACGTGATCTGGGGCCTCAACAGGATGTCAATGCCGGTGATAATGGGTCCAGCCCACTGTTTCGTTCGTTCAATGCGACGACCGACCCGACTCGCACTTTTCCGCGTTTGCCCGATCTGCTCAACAACACGACGGTTGTCGGTGAGACGCTGCCAACAGCCAATCGGACGATGAACTTCCGTGTCACCGTGCGAGACAATCGCAGTGGTGGTGGCGGGGTAAACTTCGACGAAACAGCGGTCACTGTTGTTAACACCGGTGTGCCTTTCCAAGTCACGAGTCCGAACACAGCGGTGACCTGGACCGGTGGGACGACGCAGACCACGACCTGGGACGTGGCCGGCACGACTGCGGCGCCCATCAACGCCGCGAACGTAAACATCTTGCTCTCCACAGATGGCGGTAATACGTTCTCGACTGTGTTGGCCAACACGCCGAATGATGGCTCGCAGGCGATCACGGTGCCGAACTTGCCAACGAGTTCGGCGCGCATCAAAGTCGAGGGTGCTGGCAATATCTTCTTCGACGTTTCCAACGCCGACTTCACGATCGTCGCCGGCGGGCCAGGTATCAGCATTTCCGAAAGCGGTGGCAGCACCAAGGTCACCGAGGGCGGGGCGACCGATACCTATGATATTGCGCTCAATACTGTGCCGACCGGTGCGGTCGCGATCACAGTGACCGCCGACGCTCAGAGCCAAGTGAGCCTTGACGGCACTAGCTTTGCGTCGACCCGGACCTTCACTCGCAGCGACACCACCCTGCAGACGATCACAGTACGGGCGATCGACGACGGGGCCAACGAAGGCCCCCACACCAGTACCATCACGCATGCGATCACCGGCACGGTCATCGATCCGAACTACCCGCTCAGTCTCGTTATTGACAACGTCACAGCGAACGTCGCTGACAACGATGTCCCCGGCGTCAGTATCGTCGAGACCGGTGGCAGTACGGACGTCGGCGAAGACGGAACAACCGATACCTACACGATCGCCCTGGACTCAATTCCGGCCGGGTCTGTAGAAATCACCGTCACAGCAGATGCCCAAACCGAGGTAAGTCTCGATGGAATCAATTTTGCTGTGTCGCAAACGTTCGCACGAACCGATATGACCACCCAAACGATCACTGTGCAAGCAGTAGACGATGCCGTTCAGGAAGGCAATCACACTGGCACGATCAGTCATGCCATCACTTCCACGGGCGACCCCACGAAGTATCCCACTTCGACGAGCATCCCTAATGTCACGGCAAACGTGGCCGATAACGATCTCACTGCACTCGTGGGGGTGGATTTCGACCAGGCGGGAGGAACGTCTCCCACAAACTGGACGCAAGTCAATTCATTTTCAGTGCCCTTCACCGTGAGCAATCTCATCGACGAGGACGGCACCACAACTCCCTTTGATTTGACGATGACGGTATCGAATGGGAACCAATATACGGCAACCGTGGTGGGATCCACGTTACCTCAACATAGCCAGCCGCTAACCGGGATTGACGGACAAATTTATACGGGTATCAACCCGATCACTGCCACGTGGAGTGATTTGACACCTGAAACTGACTACGACGTTTATGTCTTTGGCTTGGAAAGCTTCGGTAGCTACATTGACGATCAGAACGTGACAATCACGGGCAGCGGGTCGCCGGTGACATTTCAACAGCTCCTGACGGGCGGCAATCTGTATGTCAATGGCGAAGTGGGCGACAGCGGCCGCACATTGCAGTCCTTTGCGCAAACCGTGACGGCCGACGGTAGTGGTCAGATTGTCATAGCGGTCACGCCCAACGCCGAAGCCGATGATGTGGCCCTGGGGGGCCTGGCTATCCGTCAGGCTGCTAACATCATCTCCAACCCCAACGCGGAGATCCACGGTCAGAAGTGGAATGACCTGGACGGCGACGGTGTACGGGACGCCGGCGAGCCCGGGCTCAACGGCTGGGTGATTGAATTATTCGACGACCAGGGCACTCCGGTTACCACCCAGACAACCGCAGACATGGATATCGACGGCAACGGAACGATCGATCCCGAAACGGAGCGCGGCCTGTACTGGTTCACCGGTCTTGCCGCAGGTACCTACGAAGTCAGAGAGGTCCAGCAGACGGGTTGGGAACAGACTTCCCCTGGGACGACAAATGGACCGACTATCGAGTTGTTCAGCCAGGTGAGTTTGGCAAGCATCCCCGGCGGGAACAGTGCAGCGAATGACATTTGGGGCTACGTTTCACCCGCTGGTCGCGAGTATGCCATCATCGGATTGAACAAAGGCACGGGATACATCGAAGTCACCGACCCCTCGAACCCCGTCGTGGTAGCCTTTATTCCGGGTCCCGATGAATCCGCCCGTCCTGCTGATAGCCAGAGTGGTTCCCATTGTCACGACGATTGCGAAGGAGCATCAACCTGGCGCGACATGAAGGTGTACGATCACTATGCCTACATCACCAATGAAACTAGCGGCGGCTTGCAGATCGTTGATCTTGAGCATATTGACAGCGGCACGGTAACGGTCGTCGGTACGCTGACCGCCAGCGGATTGCAAACGGCTCACAACATTTCGATCAACCCAGCCAGCGGATTTGCCTATTTGACGGGCGCGAACATCGCCAACGGAGGGCTGGTAGCGATCGACCTCGCAACCGACCCGGCGAATCCCACGATCGTCGGCACTTGGTCGGTCCGCTATTTGCATGATGCCGAATTGTACAGTTACACCAGTGGTCCCATGGCGGGCCGAGAGATTGCCTATGGATTCGCTGAAGGCAGTGGCCTCTATGTCATTGATGTAACTGACAAATCCAATATCTTTACGGTGGCCACGAGAACGTATCCCAACGTGACCTACACCCATTACGGAGCATTGAGTGCCGATCAAAAGTACCTGTTCGTAAACGATGAACTGGATGAGCTGCAAAATGCCAACGTAACCACGACGACCACGTATGTATTCGACGTCCAGGATCCCGCCAATCCTCAGCATCTGACCTCCTTTACAAACGGACTGGCGTCGATTGACCACAACCTACGGGTGATTGACAACTTCCTGTTCGAGGCCAACTACACCAGTGGACTACGCTTATACGACGTCAGCGATGTGATGAATCCTGTAGAAACGGGGTTCTACGACACCTATCCGGCAAACGACAGTGCGAGCTTTGACGGTGCCTGGGGAGTCTTCACTGGCCTGCCAAGCAAGTCGATCTTGGTATCCGACATTCAGGGTGGTTTGTTCGTGCTGGACGCCACGGCGGCCATGGACATCTCCAGTGGCTTTCAGACGGTCCAACTCCCGGTTGGCGAGGTCCTGAGTCCGGACGGCGGCCCATCCGCAGCGACAGGCTACGCCGGGGTGGACGTACCGTTCAATGTGTTTACACCACAAGAGATTGCTGCGTTCGAAAGCGTAGCCATCGATTCGAGTCTCAGCAGCAAGACTCCGCCTGCAGGTGCTGCGGATGGCAGTCATGCATCCGACGTGCTGACGATTGTCCTGGATTTCAAAGAATCAACGCAGGCATCCACATTTGATATTTTTGGCAACGAGGTTTCAACATTCGACGTCACCTCTTACGGGTTCTCTGCGGGGGACTTCGACACTGTTGCCAACTCAATTCTGGCTGAAGTTGACGAAGATTACTTCACCGAGTTAATCGGGACCGTGGCCGGTCCTGCAGGCCAGGATCTTGAGATCGACTTTATCATTGGCGACATCGGCACTGCTCCCTCCGGAGTCACTGAATATTACTTCGTTCAAATCGGTGAGGGGATTGCCGGCCCGCACAGCGGCGGGACGCTGGGAGTCGCCGGCACCAACAGGGTTCGCAACAGTTCCGGTACAGGGCCAAATTCGGGTATCGTCACGGGTGATGTGGTGGCGTCTGTGTTTACCGATGCCATTGTCACACTCAGCAGCCTGACCCCGTCGGATGCACTGACGTCGGGTGATCTCGGATTCACGACACATGCCATCGCAGGCACTTTATCACACGAGATCGGGCATACGTTATCGCTTTCCCATATCAATAAGGCCGGGTCCGCCCAGCCCACAGCCGGTGTGTCTCCGATCATGGGCACGGGAGCCATCGATCTTCCCAACAACGACCGGATTGGTGACCGCGAGTTTTCTCTGTCCGGCGTGGACGGTCAGAACGGCGATGCGCCTCGGCAGCACATCCAGCAGCTTGTGGACGCAATTGACCTGCACTCAACCGGCGGACCCGTCGCTTCAAATTACACGGTTGTGCTTGGATACAACGAGATCGTAACCGGAATCGACTTTGGAAATCACCAGTTGCCCGAGCCGGTTGTGATACTCACAGTTGACGAAGCGAATATCACCGAGCAACAGGTCGCGACGTTCACAGCCGCGCTGTCGAATCCGTTTAGCCAGGACGTTACGGTGGATCTTGGTTTCAGCGGTACCGCGACATTCGTGGATGACTACACTCGCAGTGGTATACAAATTGTGATTGCCCCCGGGGATCTTGAGGGCACTGTCACGGTGACCTCGGTGCCGGACACAGTGCTTGAAGCCAGTGAGACGATCATTGTAGACATTACGAGCGTAACGAATGCGAGTGAGTCCGGGGTCCAGCAGGCGACGACAACGATCAGAGACGGCACGTTAGCCACCGCTGACCTGTCGGTCACTACACACGGCGATGATGACGGCCCGGTTGACATTGTGTATACGGTCACACTCAACGCAACCAACGAGACTGGTACGGCAATCACCTTCGAACTGGATGACCTGCTCACAGGGACGGCTACATCCGGCGTCGACTACACGGCTATCGTGCCCGATGCTCAGATCGTGATTGCTTCCGGCTCAACCAGCGGTTCGTTCACGGTCCCGGTCATCGAGGATTCACTGCCGGAGGGAACCGAAACGGTCATCGCCCGGATTTCGAGTCCCAGTAACCGATTAGTGACGGTTGGTGTGGATACGGCCACGGCCAGCATCACTGATCCTGACGATATCGGACTGACCAGTTTCACCGCCGTGAATCCGCCAGGATCATTGATCTTTGATCCCCCGATCAGCGGTGATATTTCCGTCAGTGGAGAAGTGGACAGTTACACCATGATGCTGGACCCTGGTCAAACGATCAGTGTGGTGCTGTCGACGGCCGGATCTCTGCAGGGAAGTGTACAGGTGCAGAACACGGGCGGGACGGTACTGGGGACGGCAACCGCCGCCACTGCCGGAGACGATGTTGTATTGCAGACCCTGACGGTCGCCACAGCCGGATTATACACGGTGGAGGTCAGCGGTGCAGCGAGCACAAC
>Ga0310123_10001822_pt1 | contig 17407 bp, 11 predicted proteins | sample CB6_AW_1057_MG_FD_203505 | JGI IMG/M metagenome (GOLD analysis project Ga0310123, IMG submission 203505) | Marine microbial communities from Western Arctic Ocean, Canada - CB6_AW_1057 | ecosystem: Environmental > Aquatic > Marine > Oceanic | place: Canada: Western Arctic Ocean | collected... | reverse complement strand
GGGGCCTGATTCGACGACAGCGTCGTAAACAAACCCACCGTTTGGCGCCAACCGCTGGCGGACTGGCTGTCGGTTGCCCGCACGCGCACCCGATACGTGGTATCACTCCGCAAGCCAGTAATCGTGCGGGACGGCGCGCTTGTCTGCATGCTGTTCCAGTTGTTGGACAGGTCGTCCCGGCGGATCTGCAGTTCGTAAGTGATCGGGTCACCTTGTGGGTCGGTCGAAGCTCCCCAAGTAATGGTTGCCTGATTGGACAGTACATCAGTAGCAGAAAGAAAACCGGGAATCGTCGGGGACGCATTGGCGACAGTATCGACCGGAAGTATCATTTCGTGTACGAACCGTCCTGTGAATATGTAGAGCCGGTCCCCTTCGCGCCAAACGTTGTCGGCACCTCCATAGGAGGGCCATCGGGCGTAACCTCTTGGATCACGCTGGATGTTCACGAAATCGGTCGTCGTGCCGTACTGGATATTGCCCGCCTCATTCCAGACAAGCAAATACTCATCTTGTCCACCGCCGTCCTGGCCCAAGTAACCGACGAACTCCGGGTTGTAGTGCCCCGTGGCTCCTCCTCCGCCGTCGTTCTCATGGAGAATCGGGTTCTGAGGCAAGTAAGTCCAGGTTCGCCCGTCGGCTGACGTGGCAATCCCAACCTTGGTGTTGTCCGAGAGTAATCCTCCCGGCTGAGTGGAGTCGAGTTCCGCACCTCTGCCCCTCAGGAACGCCAGCCATGTACCATCCACAAGACGTTGGATGCCATGATAGGACGACTCGCTATTGATCCAGCGGTCCGCCATTGTAGGCAGTACGGGCTCGAAGGCTGGGTTGAGGACGGCGGAATCACCCGGAACCGGGGTCCAGACGTGCGCACTCAAGTTTGGACTCGTTGCCAATGCTGTCATCTGAAAGCCAAATCCCTGGCCCTTTGTATTCCGCCAGGGATAATGGTCTGAATTCCAGAAGTGAAAATACATGAACCAAAGTTGCTCGTCCTCGTTCCAGATCACGATAGGCGTCGAGAAATGTCGATTTTGTGAACCATCAGTTGGTATCAACACCCTGCTGTCTGGCGAAGATGCTTTTATGTAGGGGCCTGTCAACGAGTCAGACACCGCAACGCCAATCCCGGAGCCCGGATCGTGATGGGCGAAGTATAGGTAGTATTGATTGTTAGGATTCTGGCCTCGATCGTTTTTAACCACCGTGGTAAATCCGAACGTGTTGTTGTTCTCCCAAGTTTCCGTCATTTCTAGAATCTGTGTGGTGGAATCGACGTTCAGAGGCAAAGCGTCGTTCAAATCAGAAAGATCGACAACCCTCAGGTTGTTATCCAGTGAAAGCATCTCGCGGGACTCCAGCACCTCAACGTGCAACCGCCTTCCCCACCGCCGTATGGGACATGACGAATCATGGCCATAAACGAGTTCAACGAATCGTGTAATCATTCGTAACTCGGCAACACTTTCGTTCGACGGTTTGACTGCGCGAGCATGACCCGCAGGCGCTTATCTCGGCGGAGTCCTAAGCTAAATAGTCGAATTGGCAGATTGAAGTACCGTATCGTCGTCGTCTGGAAGCCAAGTGGTCTGTCCAGATTGAGTTTACTGATGCTGAGCCGACAGCGCTAGCCGCGGGTACACCACAAAACCCGCGACTAGCACCGTCGGCTCACGTGATGGGCATTTAGTAAACTCAATCTGGATAAACCACTGGGACAGAACCAACACAGCGAATCTCGAAGACCGGTGGCTTTATACCAGGCGTTCGACCTCAACATGGCCGACCTGGTAACCGACATTTTGTGCATTGGCAGCCGCCGAGTTAATGGTATCTTGGAGCGACGATGAATCTCATGAGAAGCGAATAAAAGCCACGCCGTCACGACTGACGAGCGTGCCATCGTCACAACCGGCTGCGAACAAAGCGTTACCCTGTTCATCACTCAGGTCAGAGGTGTCGGCTAGAACGAGCTTGAAACGGTACGTTTTCATTTCTGCGTCGCCGGCCTCGATTGATCAGGCGCCCACAAAATCGAATATCTTGCGGTACTAGTAGGCCTTTCATGATTCGACAGCTGAGTCCTCGAAATCCAACTATCTAGAGTATATTTCAAAGTGTCATACATAGCAAGAACGAGGTTGTTTCCGTCATCGGTGGACCCGTGCCTGACTTTCTCTGACCACGAAATATGGCGTTCACCCTCTCGATAGTCAGACCCCCTTTCCGAACAGGTATCTACCGTGCGCCGTGCCGAAAATTATTTTTCTGTTCGCGCGCAGGACGGGGTCACTTTATGCGTAGTAAGATTGGAGGCCCTATCGCCAGCGTCCGCGAGGGCCGAAACAGGCAATTGGAATCGGAATAAGTGGTCGGGTGTTCCCCAGAACGAATCCGCGATACACGTCCCCTAGTTGAGGGGAGATCAGTGAGCAATGACATAGATGGCGATCGCATAAGCGCGCTGGACAAAATTGTCGGCATGTCCACATGGACTGCACATATGCGCGACCAGATAGTATGCGTCGCGCAGCACAAATTCAACGTACTTATTACGGAACCCAGTGGAACCCGGAAGGAACTGGCTGGGCGGGCCGGTCACAAAAACAGCGCGCGGTCGGACCGCGCATTTATACCAGTCGATGCGCACCGACCACAAATTCGCTGTTTGGCAGTCACATATTTGGCTATCTCAAAGGGTCCTTTTCCGAGGCAACCTATACAGCCCTGGGCTCGTTTCGAGCAGCGGATGGCCGCACAATCTTTCTGGATGAGATTGATGAACTGGAACCACCGTTACAAGCCAAGCTGCTGCGAGTGTTGCAGCAGCGAACGGTCGTTCCGGTGAGCTGCGATCGGGAAATCCCAGTGGACGTGCGCGTGATCGCAGCCAGCAATCGAAATTTGCAGGAAGAAGAGGCGCCGGACAGTTCCGCGAAGATCTCTTGTTGCGGCTGAACGTTGTCACGCTGGAGATGGATCCTCTCAGCGAACATCCAAAAGACACCGATGTTATCGCACAGCACATCCTGTTGAAAAACCGCTTCCGTCGTCCCACTGAGGAAAGGCTCGCGGACCACGAGGAATCGGAAACGCATTGAAGAATGACAGTACTTCCAAGTTGGCGGGCCCTAAATCCTCGTGTGGCACACGTACAAGTACAACACGTATAAATGCTAACCAAGCCGCGAATCGCCAAAGACTCTTGCCGCAGTGGCGTTGTCGGCCAGCTCGTCGTGCGCTCGGGGCTCGAACAATACCAGACGACTGTGCAGCTTCTGGATTCTGGCGGCACGAGCCGCCGTTCACCGTCACACGTTTTCCCGGTAACATTTGATTTTCGCTAACTTAAGCCAACCGGCGCCATCCCGATCCGATTGTGTGCGTTTGGGCATGGATCGTCAATCTGATCAACACAGGTTAACCAATGGAAACCCCAATGTTGCGGATGCCGCGTCATAGCCGATACGCAGGTCAACCGGCGGACATTTCTAGCCGGCGTTCGATTGAGATTGTCGCTGGCCATGAGCTGTCTTCGGCCTCGGATCCTCGGGCGAGTGCGATAGTCGATCATTTTTTTCACGAGGACGCTTACTGGCGCGCCAAAATTCCCCTGGATGCTGTCGACCTGGTTTTCGGACAAGCCTTTAATTTTTCCAAAATCAAGTTAAAAAAGGTCCAGGGGCAACTTGAACCGGTCGTCGGACCGGACGGCTTTCCGAAAAGGAGGATTCCGTTTCTGAACCACGTGCAAAGCCGGTTTGTGCTGCAACCCGATCACTTTATCGAATCGCACCCGCCGAATGGAGATATCAGCGGCCAGCCGGTTCATCGTGTCAACGACTTTGTCTATTCAGTCGAAGCCGTTGGTCCGGTCGGAGTGAAATTTAATCTGCGCGATGCGATTGGCGGACATTTGCTCAGCAATCATCGTTTCCTGTCCACGCAACAAATGGTTTTTGAGCGGGTGGTGGTGGAAGGCCAATACGTGACCGAATCACCGCCGTTGCCGCTGGGCGCGGTCGAAAAACGAGCCTTACTCGTTCATTCGATCCTGCGCAGCCATCAGGCGGGCACGCAGGAACCCTACTATCTGTACCGGGTTTGTCGTACGAACAATTGCACGTCCAATCCATTCAGGATACTGGATACAGTCATGAACTACCGGCCCGTCGAACGCCTGGGCGCTTTTCTCTATCGCTTGCCCTTGAACCCGCGATTCTACCTTCGGGTACGAGGTCTGGATTCCAACCCGTCGGTGCGAAAACTGGTGCGCGCCGAATTCGATGAATTCGTACGGGACCCGGAGACCAAGAAACGAAAAAGGGTTTACGTGAGACAGAAAAGGCACGCTATCCGGACAGCACGCCAGGCAGAATAGAGGCAAGTGTTCCCCGAGTTAACATGGTCAACTCTAAATGACGAATGCCGAAATACCCCATGACGAACAAATTCGAATGGCTAATGTAGAATTCTTTTTAAACGTTTCCTACGGGTGTCCATCGATATTCGTGCTTCGTCATTCTTTCGTCATGGGGTATTTCGTCATTCGTCATTTTGCGTTCGTCGTCCATGTATGAGAAAGCTTCCTCGCATCACAGCTCACTTCCGCCAAGAATCACTATACATAGTGGTACATCATGTAAATCGCTGTAGCGGCCAAGAGTCCGGCCCAGACGCGGTCTTCGATGAGCCACGCCACCAACCCGGATTTGCCAGTACGCAACAACTGGGCGCGTGCCAGCGCGGCAAACATCCCGAATGTCCAAGCGGCCGCCGTCAACCCAGCAGCCGGGGGTGCGAGGTACCCGTAAACCATTAATCCACCGAGCACACTGTAGATCAGTAGGCTCACCGACAGCCACAGAATGATCCTTGGCACCGTCGTCGGGTCATGCTCCCCCAGTTCCGTCCAGGTCAACCGTTGTTTCTCGCTGTCCCCTGCTGACAATAAGCTCACGATGACGTGCACGATAGCCGACACGATAGCAGCCACGAAAGCACTATGGAAAAAATTAAGTTTTTGACCGAACAGTTCGACTAGCCCCGGCAGCTGAGCAACGAACCGCTCATATAACTCGGGCAGACCATAACTACACACGATACTTGCGACGATCGCCGCCAGCGCACCCGCCCCAGTGGCCCCCCGCCAGAACATCCCCAAGGCAAACGCCACAACAATACCCGTTACTAATTTAGACGTGTGCCCCGCGACCGTAGTAAAAAAGTGTTCCTCGCGATTGGGATCCATATAACGAATCGCTAACAGTGCCGCCCCAATGACGAAGACCGTGATGCAGATGCGCCCTACGCGCACAAGTTCTCTTTCGGACGCGGCGGGCCGCAGATAGCGGCGGTACAAGTCAAACGTAACGATCGTCGCACCCGAGTTCAGCAGCGAGTCGATACTGCTGAGGATCGCTCCGATCAGCCCCGCCGCCACGATGCCGACCATCCCCGCACCGATTGGCGACACAACTTGCCGCATCAATATCGGAAAAGCGGTATCGCCGTCAAAGTGAATTCCCGGCATACGCCGCAGGAAGAGGTAATAAGCTGCCACTCCCGTGCCGATACAAACAAACGGAATCAACAGCTTGAAGAAGCCAGCCACAATGATGCCGATGCGGCCTTCCCGATCCGTGCGGGCTGAGAGGACGCGTTGGACGATGAACTGATTGGTGCCCCAATAGTTGAAGTGCAAAATGATCAAGCCTGAAAGCATCCCCGTCCAGGGACGCTCCGGATGACTCGATGGCAAATAAAGATGCATTTTCGCGGCGTCCCCCTGCTGCGCGTCCAACGTCATCATGGCAGACCAGCCACCAATCTCCGGCGTCCCCAGAGTAAGTACGGCCACAGTGACGGCTGCCACAATCATCATCACCGACTGGATGACGTCCGTTACAATGACGGCTTTGAGCCCGCCGACGATCGTGTACGTTCCCGCTACAACCGCCATCACCAGAATACCGATCACGTAAGACCGCTGGTCGATGGTCACTTTACGTCGCGCAGCAACCCCGTTCCGGCTGGATTCGTCCGCCACCTCCCGCACGCCCTCAGCATCCTCGTCAGCGGGCGGCGTGGGATTCTGTATGGCCGCTTCGTCCAGCAAAAGGATATTCAACGAACGCGAGCCGATGTAAAAGCTGGGCATCATTTGGACACCGACGATGATGACAATCGTGATCAAAGCGTAGATGATGCGGCAGCTTTCGTTGTAACGGCGCCCCAAGTATTCGCTCAGTGTGTAGACATTCAATCGACGGTAAACGGGCAGGAACCCGTAGCAGAGTAACAGCAGACCGGCAATTGCCGAAATCTCGAACTGGCTCTCCACAAATCCCAGCGAGAATCCGACCCCCATCATGCCAACCATATGGTTGGCGGAGATGTTGGATCCAAAAATCGACCCCGCAACACCCCACCAGCGAGTCGATTTGCCGGCCAGATAGAAGTCCTCCGTGGTCTCCTCTTTGCGACCCGCCCACAAACCAACTGCCATCACCACGACCAACGTCGTGGTAAAAATCATCAGATCGAGCGGTGTGAAAGTCCCCATCCCCTGGCAGACCTGGCGTCGGTGCAGCGTGGAAAACCGGTAACCAATTTGTAGCAATATCTTAATTTCCGCAGGGTTAGCGCACAAGCCAAGAACCATGACGTCATTTTGGCGCGACGGCACGGACGGTTCTCTCCGCGCTACATTGGGTTTATACTGTGAGTTTATATTCCCGCCGCAAGTGGGGCACGCGAGCCGAGCGTGACGCTGAACCCAATAAGAATTAACGCCATTCAGGTCACGCTCGGCTGGCGTGACCCACCTCAAGGAGCTTGTCCAACATGCAAAAACACCGTTCGTATATCCCGCTTCTCAGTTGCTGCTGTTCGCTGATACTTTCTGCCGCATGCTCTCAGGCAGAGATCACCAAGTTCGCACGGTTTCAGGTTGGCGACACGGTCACATATGGGATCGTCGAGCGTGACCGGGTGAGGCAATTGGCCGGCGACCCCTTCGGCGACTGGAACACCACGAACAAAACATATGCTCTCAAGGAAGTGACCTTACTGGTTCCCACGGAACCGCGGCACGTATTCGCGATGGCCGGAAATTACAAGAGCCACATCGGTGGAAATGTCACGACCACCACGATCACGACAACCACGCGCGTTACGTTTGACCCCAATACGAACGAAACACAGACCAGTACCAGCACCAAAGAAGAAGTGCGATTACCGGGACGTGTGCCCGAAAAATTGCAGATTCCCCAGCCGTTCTTCAAAAGTCCGTCTTCGCTCACCGCCCAGGACACGGAGATCGTCATCCCCAAGAACACAGAGGGCGAAGTCCATTTCGAAGCGGAAATGGTGATCGTGATCGGCCGGGAAGCGCACAATGTATCCCGTGAAGCAGCCCTCGACTACGTATTGGGTGTCACCTGTGGCAACGATGTGAGCGAGCGGGCGTGGCAAAAGGCCGACGTGCAATGGTGGCGCGCCAAGGCGTCTGATACGTTCGGGCCGTGTGGCCCGTTTGTCGTCGCGGGTCTCGATTACGACAATTTACAAATGCGGCTGCGATTAAACGGACAGGTCATGCAGGATGAATCAACAAGTCAACTGATTCACGACGTGGCCAGCACCGTCAGCTTTATCAGCCAACACGTAACCCTTTTCTCTGGCGACTTGATCTTCACTGGCACGCCGGGCACAACATCGGCCATCCAGCCGGGCGACGTTGTCGAGGTCGAACTCGAAGGCGTGGGGGTGTTGCGAAATCGTGTGGTAGCGGAACAGGACTGAAAGTCGGCAGAATAGCGAGCAGGAAAATAGCTGGCAGAAACATAAGAAGGCGGTCGAAGTATCTTCACCGACTGGGTGTCGACAAACTTACGAAATGGACAGTCTAGTTGTCTTCACGAGTCAGCCAGTCTGCAACCGTGGTGGCCGTGTTGTCGGTTGGCGAAGATATTGTCAGTTGATCCTCGGCACCCATGGCGGTATAGGCCGCTGTGACGAGGGAGGATGGTGTGGTGTCTTCTCCGGCCAGCCAAAGTCGCCTCGGCGTGGCGACCGCCAGCATTCCAGGCAAGTCGCCGTATTTCGCACCGCCGGGCAAGAAGTCCGGATGGTGAATATCGCGCAGCGCGGCAAAACGAAAACCTTGAGTGTCAATCGCCGCGGCATCGACCGCGCCATTCGCTTGTGCGTAGGCGGCACCCGCCCAGTGACCGGCGCCCTCAATTCCCACAATGATGATCTCCTTCGAGGAACGGTCATTGTGTTTGACAAAAGACAACACCGTGAGGACGTCGTGGACCCGTTTGGCGAATAACGAGTCATTGTAACCGAACGTGTACGCCGCGGATTCTCGCTCGTTGGCGACACGACGCGTTCGTTCCAAAGGCTGCCCGTCGGTGAGAAACTCGCCTTGCATCAACAAATCAACGCCGACGACCGCTGCGCCGGATTTGAGCAGGCGGCGAACGGCCAGACGCGGATTGCCGGATGTATCGAATAAGCCCGCTTTTCCCGCTTTGTCCAGCCAGACGACAACGCAGCCGTTCCACTGGGTGGGATACAGATAAGCTGTTGGCAACTCTTCCCGCTGCGGCTTGTTCCGCAGCAAACCCTGCATATGCAGATAGTCGCCATGGTCCTGCTTGTAAGTCTCCTCGTATTCCAGGTCCGTAAAGGGTGGAAGCTGGCGGCCAAGGATGACGTCCAGCGCCCCACCGACCACCTGCCGGTACTGACGGAATGATTCCGCATCATGTGGCGTGAGCGCGGCCAACTGTTGCTGGGTGTCTTCGTGCCACACGCGCAGCAACTGACGCTCGTATTCAGACCCGCCCTGCGGTTTGGCGTGGCTGTCACCCCAGACCGTCATTTCCTCCGCTGACAACACACGATAGTCGCGTTCCTCGATCGGTTCGTCCAATCCGAGGTTCAAATGGCGGTTAAACCAGTGGTACATCGCATGACGGCTAACCGAGTTATAGTTGTGCTTGAATTCAGTACGGTCGACCAGCGCGACGTTTTCCGATGATCCCAGCAGCTGGTAGTGTTGCTGCAGTTCAGGAAAACCTTTCGAGCGCATCTCGACGGTCCAATCATCCGCGGCCGAGAGCAATTGTGGTTTCGGGGCAAACAACGCTGCCATTTCGACGTTGCCCGTTCCGATCCGGAGTAAGCACGCGTTTTCACACGTGCAACCTCCTTGCATTGTCGTCGACACCATCACTGCTGGAAAGCATGTGGCCGGACGCTCATCCAAGGCACACAACAAGAATGTCTGAGTCCCGCCACCACTGGCACCGGTAACCGCCAACCGACTGGTGTCCACATCCGGCAACTCGCTGATGAAATCGAGCGCCCGGACGGAGTTAAACGTTTGCAGGCCCATGACGCTCTGCAAGTGCGATTCGGCCGCCGGGCTATACAGCCCCCAATTTTCAGCCCTGTTCATCTCCGACCGCTGCTTGGCAAAACGGTGGCCCAGTTCCAAGCTGATCTGTACGCTGTCCGCATAACCGATCATGTCATAGTGGAACACCACGCAGCCCATGCGGGCCAACTGGACACAACGTGCCTGAAGTGGGCTGCGACCGCCTTGCTCGAACTGCTCAGCTCCCTGTCCCAATTCCAGCTTCAATTGGTCAGCGGGAGTCTGATAAAAGCGGCCATTCGGCCAATGCCCGTGAGGACTGATAACCCCTGGCACCAGGCCAGATTTACCCAGTGGACGATAAAGATTGCCGGTAACATAGAATCCGGGCATGCTCTCGAAGTAAACTTTTTCGATACTGTAGTCGTCCAGTTCGATCCGCCCGTGGATAACGGCACGTAGCGGCGTGCGTTTCGGCATCGGCCACAGCCCCACGGCAACCTGCAACCGCCGGCGAAGCAACTCAGCCCGCTCAGCCCATTCCGATTTCGACTTCACCGGAGTAAAGGGGAAATAACCATTCAGGTCCTTGAGCGGCTCCAAGCGGCAATCGTGGGGAGCGGTGCCGCCGAGTACGGTTGGCGCGCCGGCCATGATGGACGAGTTGGACATTGCGAGAATGATGACGGGTAGAAGGGCGTGATGCAGGATGCAGGATGCACGATGCAGGACGCAGGTTACACGATGCAGGAGGCGAGATGCTAGATGCTGGTTGTGGGTTATGGGTTGAAGGGTGCGGGATTCACGATGCACGCCGCAGGAGCCAGTATACGTCATTTGCGCGGACATGCGGATACATTTTCGACTCTTAAGTTTACCGAGTGTGATCATGCGGTCACTTTCTACCTGGGACACGTGAGAAATGAATTACCGACAGCGTGGACGAGGGGAAGCAGCAACTGCTCAACGATATTGACCGCTTGACGCAGCACCAAACGCCGAAACTAGAATTATACGACGTACTCTCCACCGTGCGACCTGCACGCAGTCCCCCCGCATCCCTGCTGATAACGTCGAAATCATAAGACATGTCCACGTTGAATTTTGCAACGCATGGAAACGGAGAGCGCAAAGTCTTGTTTCTTCCCCTGCGCTCTCTGTTCCTTTGCGTTGCTCCTTTCGGATGACAACTTAAAGAACCTGAAGATCTCGGTATTTGGAACCTGCATCCTGTAAACCCACACACGCCGCATCTCGAGTCCAACGTCTCGTGTCACTCTCAATTGCCAACGGGCAAAACACCACGTCGGGTGTGGTTTGCACCGATGTTCGCCATTGCTGCCAACGCTGGGGAATGGCGACGGTCGCCGTGTACCAGGCCATCAGCAACAGGAGTAAAAACCCGGCGCCGGCGGCGATGTTGGTTATCAATCGGTTGCGATCCTGGCCCATGACCTCGCTGCTGCTTGTCAACCACAACAGGGCTACTGCGACGAGAGGTGCCGCCACGACTGTTACCGCTTGGGCTGCCACAATCAAAGGGACCGGTTTCCATTCGACTCGGATCACGAGTAGAGCGATCGTCATACCGGTAAGCAATACGGCCACTGTCAAAACACGTGGAATCAGATCGGTCGGCTTATTGCCCAGGCCCAGACCATCCGCCAAGACAAATCCACCGATCATCGAGTTGACCATAAACGACGAGTAAGCAGCTGAAAACAGCCCAAGGCAAAACAGCGAATGACCCAGTGTGCCAAAAGCCGGCCGAAGGCCCGCGGCGACATCACCCACTTCACCGAGCAGTTGACCGCGCAGTTCGGCGGCGGCTGTGGTCATCAGCATCAACGTGATCAAAGCCATGATCACCGCACCAATGCGTGCGTCGATTAAACCATCCTTCAGTTCGGCTTTTGCCCAACCCTTCTGTCGAACGAGGTACGCTTGATAGTAGGCCGCCGTTATCACGAACGTCGTGCCGACCAAACCCAACAATGACAAGTCCAACAACGATTTGTCACCGTCTGACGCGCCGGCCCACAGTAAGTGCACGGGCGGCACCAAACCGGCCATCAACTCCGGAATGGACGGGCGGGCGAACACAAGGTTCACAGAAAAAGCGACCAACATCAGCCCGACGAATAGCATCATCAGGCGTTCCAGGGCACGATAGAGATTCCTAAACGCAAACAAGAAGGATATGGCCAGCAGGTTAAACAGGACAACGATGTAGTCAATCTCGAACCGGCCCATCGGCGGCAAGTAGTCCTTGAATTCCTGAAAGGCAGAATGGACGCCCAGATTGTTCCCGAATTGGAAAGCGGCCGAAATAAAAAACACGCTCACGCCGATCAAGGCTGACAGCCAACGCCCTCCGCGCCGGGCGATCAAGTCGGCCGGCGATTCGGTAGCAACGGCCCCCAATTTGGCTCCCAATGACGCAAAAAGCATCATGAACAGGACCGCTATCAGAACCACCCACGAAAGAGAATAACCTTGACTCGCGCCGACCTGGGAACTTGTGAGGATGCTGCCGGGCCCGATAACGACACAAGCCGTGATCAAGCCAGGACCGACACGCTGGTACCAGCGACGGGGGACATTTATGGGCATGAGATACCTGCGGGAGACAAAGAGTAAACCGCCGTCCAGTCCGACGGTCACGCAGAGGCATCATAACGGAGCGTTGTTTTGAAGAACACACCCGCATATGGCGTGGCCATGAAATGCGCAGTTGCGAGATGCCAGGTAATTATTTACCGTCCAATACCGCCTGTACACCACGTTTTTACGAGAAAACGGGACAAATGGGCTGTTGATGCCCTTTGAAATCACTCATTTTTCGCTATCGAGATGGACTTTACCCATAAAACAAGAGGTTTCGCGCAGTAAACAATGACGATGCGAGATGCGGTTTGAACCATGCTTCAAACACCGAAACCCGCGTAGACGAAGCCGACTTATGGCGTCGCACCACCGAGTAGCAGTTCTTCTTCTTCTTCCTGGATAATAATTCGCGGCGTCACCATGAGCATCAGGCTACTCGCCTCGCGCCCTATGCCGACATTACTGAAGAGGCGGTTGATGAAAGGCAGCTTGTTGAGCATCGGCACACCTCTCTCATTACGACCTTCCTTAAGCCGCTTAATACCTCCCAACAACACGGTCCCGCCGTCCGGCACACTGACCGTTGTGTTGACGGTGGTGAAGATAAATTCTGGCAATTGCACTGTTGTACCTTGGCTAATCGTTTGCAAGCCGTCTTGAACCGTTTCCGTTTCATCCGACGGATCGACCGCTGCGGTCCCCGAGTTGGAGCTAGTGCGACCATTGAACGTGAACGTGCGCACGTCGCCAATTTCGCTAAAGAACGGCACCAAGGTGAGGCGTACAAAGCGACGATCGGGCGAGACAACCGCCTGCACGCTCAAAGTTGTACCAGCGCTAAGCACAGTAATCACCGGTTGATGAGCGGCGGCAAAGTCGCCCACGACCGGAATGATACTAGTGACAAACGGCCGCTGAGAAACATCCATAATGGTCGCTTGCTGTCCGTTAAACAAAGTTACCTTGGGCGCTTGCATGATATTGGACCGCGAATCACCCTGTGCGGCTTGGATGACGAAGAAAGCTTCTATGTCGCTCAAGATGGCAAAACCAAAGGTAGCGGCGGACATGGGATCAAAGCCACCGAACACTGGCGCGGAGCTTCCAAAGCTGCCCTGGCTGAACTTGAGATCGAGGTCGGCCGTCGGCAGCTGGTTGTTCCCGGGATCCAGTCCGACCGTAAGGCTGGGGCCAGCGTCGCTGTTCATAGCCCCCAGCGCACCGGCGCGGTCGAGGCCCGTGTTATCTTCGATGTCAAAGTCGAAATCGATGCCGATCCGTTCAAAGAAATTGTCGGACAACCTAATGAAGCGGACCTCGATCGTGACTTGCAAATCCTGCAGGCGACGCAACTGGTCCAACAGATCCGCGATCTGGTCGTGTATATCCTGCGTCTGACTGACGACCAGGCTCAGGTTGCCTTCGAACTCCTGAATGGCACCCGGCCCGCCCACTTCGTCCCAGGAATCGGGTGCGATCGTGGTGGTGATCAATTCGATGAGGGACTGGAAGTCCGCTTGGGCGCCGCCACCCGGAGCACCCGGGCCAAAACCCGTAGGGCCGCGGACGCCCCCCGATTGTCCCGGCGGGGACATGGCAGGACCCATCATTTGTGCCAGCAAAGTTGAGCTCTGTGGCGACGTTGACGGAACCGTGTTCGAGGCCAGTGGCACGTTGCCAGCCTGTCTGCCCAAGCCGTAATTCAGCGACTGCGCGGATTGGAAAGCAGTTTGATTCCCGGCTTGGAGGGCGGCCGGCAAACCAGTGTGGTAGGTGGGGTTAAAATTGGGAATCGGCGTCACCAGATCGGCCACGTTGTACGTCCTCGGAAAAACATTCGAGTCGCGCATCTGTTCGCTGGTGATCTTGAGCACTTCGTTCTGAATCACATAGTTCAAACCGATCGGTGGCAGGATCAGCTGCAGCGCGCTACGCAGCGAAATCGGCTTCCCGGCAAGGTTGATGTTGATCGGCTCGTTCGTCGTTATCGCTTCGGCTCCCAACCCGCGCGGGTCGAGAAAAATATTTACCCCTGCCAAACTCGACAGCGTACTCATGACTTCATGCAACGGGCGGTTGTCGAATCGAACTTCGACCGGCGTCTTCAGGCGGCGTTGTATATCCAGCTCCGCTTCGGTGTAACGGGATTGCCGTTTGCTCCTGCCCCGCCGTTCTTTGATTGCGTTCCAGTCATGCAGGTCACCAAATTGGAAGGGTCTGTCCGTATCAAACGGTATCCCGGCAGCATCCACGTCTCCCATCACCGCCATAAAGCCGTCCTGTGACTGCTCCTTAAGTTGAATATTGTGGGCGTGATGCTTAATGAACTTCGTCTTCCAGAGCATGAGTTCGGTCACCGGGTTTTCTCGATCGATCTGGCGCGCCTGCCGAGCCAGCAGTTCGGCTTCGGAGTAACGCTCCTGTTCGAGCAATTCGTTGAACTCTTCGACGAGCTCGGCCAGCTTCTGCTGCGCGTCAACGTTTTGCTGCCGCTCAAGCTGGATTTCGTTCTCGACATTCCGGTTCTGCTGATCGAGTTCAATAGCGGCCTTGTTCTCTTCGATATATTTTTCCAACCTGCCGATACTCACATCGACCCTAGCGACGAGTGTCTGGAGCGCGCTACGAGATAGTTCGGACTGGCTAGTGCGATCCCGCAAGTCTTTAAGCTTGTCGAGTGCCGCGATCGGGTCCTCTTGTCCCAAACGTTGCGCCTGGCGCTGCTGGTAGGCGACCTCGTTGACCCATTGCCGCCAGGCAATGGCCTGACGCGCTTCGATCTCAAGCAATGACGACGGTTCCTTTAGATTCTGTGGGGAAAGCGAGCGGGCGTTGACCATCTGTAAGCGGTCTTCCAATTGCTGTTTCTGAGCCGGGTCCAATTGGTCCGTCTGGCCGAGTGCCCGCAAAAAGTGTGCCTTCGCGATTGGCAATTCGTTATCTGCCAGCGCCTGTTCGCCCTGTTGGATGATCTGCTGGACCGCGTTGTCGGGTCCACGCACCGCTTCCCCCCCAACGGCTGTTGCCAGTTCGTTGCGTGTACGGTCGTTGTCTGGTTCGTAAATTGCCTGGGCGACTTTTTTCGAACCAGGCTGCGACAATGCACTGGCGCCCGCCGCGATCATTCCCGAGCGTCCCCCGATCCCCTGTCCCGCTCCCAGCGCCCCAGACCCGTTATTGTTTCCGAATGGCACCGGTGCTGGCATCGGAGCATCTTGGCCCACGCGTTCCGACTGACCGTTGGTAACGATCGCGCGGCGGATGCGTCGAATCAATTGTGTCGGCGACGGTACCTCATCGTCGAATACCGCCTGCTGCGATTCGGCTTGCTCCGCCAGTTGCATGGAGGCGCCGAAATCGCCATAGGCGAGCAGGCCCTCTGCCTGTTCCATGTACAATCGTGCCAACTGATACCCACTTTCCGCCGGTTCGATGTCGGACAACGTTTTTTCCACTTGACGGTACTTGCCGATCAACTCGGCAACGCGTTGCGGTGTATCGCGCTGCATCGGTGATACAACCCCCGCACGTTTGGCCTGGTTGACCAGGTCGTCGGCCCGGTCGACGTGCCCGGCGGCAAGCGCCAAGCGAGCTTTCAGCAGTAAACGCTGATTTTCGTTGTTATTGCGTGATGTGAGTGGAGCCGTGTTGACGTCCCGGCCTGTCTGGAATTCCATTTGTCCAATAGGTGGCAACCCGGCAGCCGCAGCGCCAACATGCGGCAGCGAGCCCTCGTCAAGTCTCCGCGAAAGAGCAAATGGGTTGGGTACTATTTGTGTGCCTGGGTGAGGTGCCGTAGCCCCCGGAGCGGCAAAGGGATCAGTATTGACCAGAGAAGGAAAATTGGACACCGTCATCGCCGGGGGCTGAATCGACGGTGATTGGAGGTTATCTGACGTGTCGGTAAGGTTGTGCACGCCGGCGGCTTCGAGTTCCGCCCGCAGCTGTTCGGGTGTGTAGTCATCCGGTCCAAACTGGGCGTTTTCCACAGCAGCCCTTTTGTACCAGGCGACAGCGCCACTGGTATTTCCTTGAGATAGTGAGACGCGTCCTTTGTCCAAGTAGTCCTTGGCACGTAGCCGGGTCGGATCCATCAAATCCGCCAGTTGCTGTTGCTGATCCAGCTGCAGGGGGTCGGACGGCATCTTGGTGGGCACGTCGGAGGTCTGTCTCTTGCGTCCGAAGAATGACGGTAACAGGCGGCTGCGAGCATTTCCGGCGGAGGAGGAGGGCTGACGTGTAAAACGGTTGCTGACAGTACCGGGATTGGTGTTGTCCGGCGTCTCGATCGGAGCGGCGTTTTGACCAAGTACCAGTTGCGAAATCGGCAACACGCCATGGACCAGCCCGTCTGCTCCAACCACGTTCTGAAGCGTACCAGCCAAGCAGACGGCCAGACCCATATGGATGAGCCGACCGGTACATAATCTACCCAATGTTCCAACGAGCCGTGTGCGGCACCGAATGCCGCTGGCGGGCGAACTGTCTCTGCGCAACATGACTTGTATCTTCTATGTGAAGGTAAGGATGAGGTTCGCCATTCCGTTTGCGAAAAGCAGGTACGCGACGCCCAATGTCCCGCGGCGAAATCCATAGTGCGTTCGGAAATTCTAAAGAAGAGGGCGGCATAAATAGTGGCCGCTGCGCTCCCGGTCAAGTCCAGTTTGGGGGAGACTGTGAAGGCATTGGGAGCGATGGATTGCGCTACAGCAAAAACTGGATTCCGTGCTAGCTATGGCGCGATGGTAGGTGCCGCAAGCAGCTCAGCACGTTCGTTGGGTAGCGCCACTTTGTCAAAAAAACGTCAGAAACGTAATTATGGAATGTCCTATCCACGCACTGCCAAGCTCCGCCTCAAAGAGCAGGTGGAGCCCCGTAACGAGAGTCAATTACCACCTCTCCTGCGACGGTTTGGTCTGGCTGCTCCGCGACGCGGTTTCCGTCCAGATTCCATATCACCGTTAATACCTGGGCCGGGAAGCCCTCCGTCACCGCGTACTTTCATTTGTTCCATTGCATCGTTGACGTCGATGTCGTAGCAACTGAGAATCGCGTAGTCATCAGTTTCGTTGTGCAACGACATTCGCCCAAAGGAGTCCAGCAGCAACATTTCCGAAGTCTCGAGCAGATCCGACTGTCGTCCCGGCAACTCTCGTCCTCCACGCAGGTCCAAGACAAAAATGTTTGTCTGCAGATTAAACTCTTTAACCAGTTCAATGATCTTCGATTCCGCCGGATTAATTGCCTGGAAATTCTTACCTTTCATGTTCACGGCCGAGCCACGTGTAACGGAATTGGAGCGATAGACCTCAATTTGTTTTTCACTGTCCCACACGACCGCCATCACGTTGGCGTATGCCGGACCTTTTTCATATGCTCGACCGTCAATCGAATACGGTCGCCGGG
>Ga0310123_10001821_pt1 | contig 17407 bp, 19 predicted proteins | sample CB6_AW_1057_MG_FD_203505 | JGI IMG/M metagenome (GOLD analysis project Ga0310123, IMG submission 203505) | Marine microbial communities from Western Arctic Ocean, Canada - CB6_AW_1057 | ecosystem: Environmental > Aquatic > Marine > Oceanic | place: Canada: Western Arctic Ocean | collected... | reverse complement strand
ATCTACGTTAAAAGCCTCACCTATCACTAGTCTCTGATTAGCGATAACCAACACCCCCTGGGATTCATTTCTCCGGGGGTTTTTATTTACCTCAACTCTTTAATAATGTTAAGCAAGCCCTTTTCCTTTAATAAGACTTTAATACCGTCAAACGCTACATGAGGTGAATATAAAACCTGCTCACTCCCCGACTTCCCTTTACGAGTCACCAAACCAATCACATAACCTCGCCAAAAGATTGGTGAACCAGAATGACCAGGATAGAAGTAGGGATGGGTAAACTTAATTTCAAAAGCAATTGGCTTTTTAATAAATTTTTTGTCACCAGAAAAGATTTTGGTAATTCGTCCAGTTAAGGTTAATAACCTCAGCGTATCAAAAGACTTAGAACCTATCTGCTGATAAGAAAAACCAGGCATCACCATCTTCTCACCTTCAGGAATATTATTAATCAACACTGGTGAATAGTGAAGATTGGGAATAACTCTATCTCCCGAGTACTTATTCTTATTCCACTCCTTTAATTTCAATAAAGCAAAATCTAATCCCCGCTCTTCATCAGATGATAAGCCATCAGCAGCAGAAGGGATGTAAACTGCTTCGGCTAAGAAATCATAGTTAATTGACGTAGTTTCAATATCAAAAAACTGGTACTGCCATTGAGGCGCTGCTGGAAAGGTTCTAGCAAAGTCTGTGAAATAAACACGACAACCTTTAACCTGAAAACCCATCTCTTTCTGTTGATTAAAATCTAAATCAACCACGTGTCGATTAGTCAAGACATACCCGTCAGGACTAACAATCACCCCCGAGCCTCGAGAAATAGCCACCTGATTCCCCTTCTTGAAATCACAATAAATACCAACTACTGATTGCAAATCAATATCTTTAGCTGGTGGTAACTGAGGCTGGACCTCTACCACCTTCTCAACCTCCTTAATAACTGGCTTGGAGATCATCTCCACTGCTTTCTTCAGTGGCTTGGTAATGACATCAAAAACTTTTTTAGGCTCTTCAACCACCTCCTTAACACTTTCTTCAGTTATTAAATTAACTTTTTGAGGTTCCTCAGCCACCCCCTCAAAAACCATTTTATTAGATGGCGCAAGATTAATAATCAAAAGAAATAATAAAAGACCTATAACGGTCCAAACCATGGATCTCATTAGTTATTATTATGACATAAAAAGCGGCCCCCTTAAGGAACCGCCAAAACTTCAGAATAACAATTTTTCCTTTTCTGCGCCTTCTTTTTTTTCAAAAAGCAATTGTTGACGAGTGTCAACCGACGTACTACAACACTCAGAAAAGTGCTCGCTGAAATCATCAGGACAGACTATTCGGCCACAGGTGTTGCAAGTAGTGATAACACCCTCTGTCTGAATAGCTCCACATTCTACACACTCCTTATCGTCCATCATCCACTCCTTTCTATTTTCAAAGAACTTTATAAAAAAAGAAGTGTCTGAGGACACTCCTTAATTATTTACGTTTTCCTTCGATAATCTCCTGAGCAATATTGCCTGGTACTTGATCGTAGTGATCAAACTCCATGGTGAAGGAACCTCGTCCCTGTGTCATGGATCGCAACTTGGTAGCATAACCGAACAATTCGGATAATGGCACCATCGCGTTTACCACCTTTATACCCATTCGATCTTCCATAGAATCTATTCTACCACGCTTGGCACTCAAGTCACCAGTGATATCACCGAGGTAGTCCTCTGGCATGATAATCTGAATCTTCATGATAGGTTCTAGAATGACTGGATTAGAACGCTTTACACCATCTTGGAAAGCTATGGAACCCGCAATCTTGAAAGCAGCTTCAGAGGAGTCAACTTCGTGGAAGGAGCCGTCGTATAGAGTCACCTTAATATCCACCATCTGATAGTGAGCGATAACACCTCTGTTCATAGCTTCTTTAACACCCTTCTCAACAGCTGGAATATATTCTCGAGGAATAGTACCTCCTTTAATATCATTAACAAACTCAAAACCAGAACCCTTTTCTAGAGGCTCAATACGAAGCCAAACGTGCCCATACTGACCACGACCACCAGACTGACGAATATATTTAGATTCAATCTCAGTTGTACTAGTAATAGTTTCTCTATATGAAACCTGTGGCTGACCAACACTGGCCTCCACATTAAACTCTCTCTTCATTCGATCAACAATAATATCAAGGTGAAGCTCACCCATACCAGCGATAATAGTTTCGCCAGTCTCAATATCACCACTAACTTTGAAAGTTGGATCTTCTTCAGCCAATTTATGCAAAGCAATACTCATCTTCTCCTGGTCCGCCTTACTCTTCGGTTCTACTCGAATAGCAATAACTGGCTCAGGAAAGTTGATTTTCTCTAAAATAATTGGATGTTCGGGATCGGCCAAAGTATCACCAGTAGTAGTGTCTTTTAGTCCAACTAAAGCACCAATCTCACCAGCACTCATCTCATCTACCTCTTCTCGGTGATCAGCGTGCATTCGTAAGATACGCCCTACCCGCTCCTTCTTACCCTTAGAAACATTCATTATATAACTACCCTTCTTCAAAGTACCTGAATACACTCGGAAGAATGTTAAAGCACCCACAAAAGGGTCGGTTGCTATTTTAAAGGCTAAAGCAGCTAAAGGCTCATCGTCTCTAGGTGCTCGCTCCTCCTCTTCATCAGTATTAGGGTTAATACCCTTAGCTGGTGGCAAATCTGATGGCGATGGGAGGTAATCAACAACAGCATCCAATAACAACTGCACTCCTTTGTTTTTCAAAGCAGTACCACAGAAAACGGGAATAATCTTGATTTCTAAAGTAGCTTTTCTCAAAACTCTCTTTAAGTCCTCAAGGTTAGACTCTTTTCCTTCTAGGTAATCACTCATCAACTGATCATCCTGCTCCACAATCTTTTCAATCAAAATCTTACGATATTTAGCCACCTCTTCTTTCATATTTTCAGGAACATCAATCTCAACAATCTTCTCTCCCATATCACCCTCAAAGCTATAAGCTTTGTTAGCCAAAAGATCCACTACGCCTTTGAAGTCCATCTCTGTACCAATTGGCAATTGAACTGCAATAGCATTAGGGTTCAATCTCTCTTGAATAGAATGAAGACCTGTCTCAAAAGTAGCTCCAGTTCTATCTAATTTATTAATAAAGCAGATACGAGGCACCTCATATTCATCAGCATAACGCCAGTTGGTCTCTGACTGCGGCTCCACACCAGCTACACCATCAAACACAACCACCGCACCATCCAAAACTCTCATAGAACGCTTCACCTCAACAGTGAAGTCGATGTGACCTGGAGTGTCGATAATATTAATACGATGTTCTTGATCTTTATCATCCTCAGCATGAGTTGGTGTCCAGAAACAAGTGGTAGCAGCAGAGGTGATGGTAATACCTCGCTCGCGCTCCTGTTCCATCCAGTCCATGACGGTAGTACCCTCATGCACCTCACCAATCTTGTGAGAAACTCCAGTATAAAAAAGAATCCGCTCTGTTACAGTGGTCTTACCAGCATCAATATGAGCGATAATTCCAATATCGCGTACCTTTTCAATTGGATACTTCTTATTAGCCATACAATATATAGTTTAACGTCTTGCGAAGTGAGCAAAAGCTCGGTTCGCCTCTGCCATACGATGAGTATTCTGTTTCTTCTTAATAGCCTCGCCTTCATTCTTAGCAGCCGCAATCAATTCTGCTGACAATCTATCTGACATTGGTGAGCCTTTTTTAGATCTAGCTGCTGCAATCAACCAACGAGTTGCTAGCACAAAACGACGATCTGGTCGCACTTCATGAGGCACTTGGTAATTAGCACCACCCACTCGACGACTCTTAACCTCTACCTGAGGAGATGCATTCTCTAAAGCTTTATCAAAAATAGTAATAGCGTCTTCTTTGGTCTTTTTAGCAATCTTATCTAAAGAGTCATAAAAAACACGAGCCGCTACAGACTTTTTACCATCTTGCATTAAATAGTTAATGAAACGGGTTACCGTTACACTACCATACTTATGATCCGGGTCATGAACCCTTGTATAATTTCTTTTACGTCTCATATCTTTTATTTAGGTTTCTTGACTCCGTACTTAGATCGCTTCTTTTTTCTACCATCAACCGCTGCGGTATCTAAACGACCTCTAACGATGTGATAACGAACACCTGGAAGGTCTTTCACTCGACCACCTCTAATCATTACCACGGAGTGCTCTTGCAAGTTGTGACCCTCACCAGGGATGTATGCGGTAACCTCAGTACCATTAGTTAAACGAACACGAGCAATCTTCCGTAACGCCGAGTTTGGCTTCTTTGGAGTAGTGGTCTGAACCTTTAAACAAACACCTCTTTTAAAGGGGGAAGCTGACTCAACCGGCTTATTTCTAATCGTATTGAAATAACGACGAAGGGCTGGTGCCTTCGCTTTATCACCTTTAGTCTTTCTTCCTTTTTTTATTAATTGCCTAATAGTTGGCATATGCGAAAAATATTAACAGAGCTTTATCCTTCCGTCAACCAGAAATGTTAGGAAAATAATTCCTGTAGACCCCAAAGTAACAAAACAATCCAAATAGATGTATAGAACCAATATCTATTGAGAACATTCTTCCTCTTATAGATATCCTCTGCAACATCTAAAAACTTTGCGCCAAAACTAGCAAAACCAAACATCATTATTAAGGCCATAAAGAAAATAGAAGCAAAGATATCAATAATACTTAATTCAATTAACAAATAATAAAGTACTATCGCTGCCAACGTTAATGAAACTACCTGAGTTGTACGCTTATTACTAAATATCACCTTAACCACATTCCTGTACCAAATCATTGGATCGATAGCGATTACAATAATTTTAATTAACGAGATAGCGATCAAGACAAAGGCGATAGCTTCAATTGGTGTAGATATCATAATTTTAATTAATTTAATTTATTATTTTTGACCGGCGATACTAGTCATTGCCTCTAAGACTTCATTGGGATCAACTCCTATTATAACCAATAAAGCTACAAAAACTATCATCACCGCCATCCAGAGATACTTCAAACCAAGGAATAGAAAGAGGATGAGGAATAGAAAACCATTTCTCTCCATAATCATCTGAACCTTAAACCAAGACCGTGGAAAAAGGGCAAATAATAACTTAGAACCATCTAAAGGCGGAATAGGTACCATATTAAAGATTGCTAACAAGAGATTGATTAAGATAATCACTCCAATAGCCGCCATCAAAGTTGAGCTCATTCCTAAAGTCTTAGAAAAACTTAAAATAACAGAAAAGACAGCTGCTATAGTAATGTTTGATAAAGGACCAGCTATTCCAATCAATGCCGCACCCTTCTTAGGATTCTTTAAATTATATGGATTGTATGGGACCGGCTTAGCCCAACCTATAAGAATAGGGCTATTAAACAAAATCAACATTAGAGGCAAGATAACCGAGCCGACCGGATCCAAGTGCTTCAAAGGATTTAAAGTTAATCGACCTAATCGCTTGGCTGTATTATCTCCCAAACGCAAAGCCATTGCTCCATGAGAAATCTCATGAATCATTATTGAAAAAATCAGCACTATAAGCTGAAAAATAAGAAATGGCGACATATCTATATAATACTTTTCTATCACTATTTTTTCAATGATTTAGATTGACAAATCAACAAAAAAGCGTATCTTTGTAATTAGTTCTTTGAATAACTGTTATTCAAAGTATAAGTTTGTTTGTAGTTCACATAAGGAGATGGGCACGATGCCAGAACACAAACTAGTCTGTTTCGCTTGTAATAGCGAACTTTCTTCTCGAAAAGAAGTGGAGGATCATTGCTGTCCCCCGGGACGTTGGCGAAGAAATTTACCCACTAGTGACGAAATTGAAGATCGAGGCGATCCTCCCATTGGCGATAGGATCCAGACTGGCTTCATGATGATGAATGGGTTAACCACCACTTAGTTATTTTTTTGAATAGCAAATATCATTAGCTGACTACTCTTAATCTACATAAAAGTGCTGCAAACACTTGTTAAGAGTTGATCTACGCCAATTAGTGATAAGCCCCTGAGGAAACTCAGGGGCTATTTTAATAAAAAACCCCGACTCTGGTCGGGGTAACTATTAATCCAAGATCATTCCTAGACTAACTAGTTTTTCGATAAACTCTCCTGCTTCTCGCTTGTTACCGAAATGATCTAAGATAATCTGATGCGCTCGCTCTTTTTTTGCTGGAAAGAGATCTGCGTGTAATCTCAAAAATCCCAGCTCTAGACCAGTTAAGGTTAAGCTATTAAGCTGATAATCCTCGAAAGCTTGAAAGCAAATCGGAACAGCCTCTCTGACAATACGAGCCATCGCTTGAGCAAAAACTCTAATCTCATACTGAGCATGCTCATCCAATCGTAAATGCAAGAAATGCATTAGATTGTGCAAGTCGATCTTCCAATACCATTGGGTGTAATTACCCACTGACAAAGGAAGACGAGCTAGCTCTCGAGCAAGTTCATGATTGTTGAGCAATCGTTGATAAAAATCGTATTGATTTTGATAGCAATCTCTTAATCCCTGAAGAATGTCGAACTTCTGACCTTGCTCCAGATCCTCATCTCTGCCTTGACGATTTGATTGAGACTGCTTCTTGAGCACTCCTGGTTCAGGAACGTAAAATTCATCCTCCATTTCTGAATAACGGCCCGAGTACTCATTAACGCTAGCTGTTCGATGGCGGATCCATTGTCTAGCTACAAAAATAGGCATCTTGCAATGGAACTTAAACTCTACCATTTCAAAAGGCGTGTTATGAAAATGGCGCCGCAAATGTCTGATTAAAACCTCCGTGTTACTAACTTTCTTAGTTCCCTGGCCATAAGAGGTACGAGCAGCTTGAACCACCGACTCATCATTGCCCATGTAATCAACTAGATAAACAAAACCATGGTCCAAGCACTTGATAGGTCGTCCTATCCACTTTTCTGCTCCAGGGCTAAGAGCCCGGAAAGTTGTATAACCATGCATGTCTTCCGTATCAAATAATCGATCTGGTAATTCTTGATCTTTTTTACTCATCATCATCTCCTTTTGTATTGTTAAGGTGCTCTCTTTATACCCAAGAGTACTCCTTCCTAAGAACCACGTCAAAATAAAAAAGCCGCCACCTTTTAAAAAGATGGCGGCACCCCTTCTCGCTCTCAGCCCAAATCATCATGAAGTTTGATCATCTCTTGTAACAGGCGATCAACATTGCTTCGAACACTGTTCAAATGACCTGGTCTCTCCTCATGACAACCAAAACATGAAGACCACTTCATGTTGGTTCTAGGACAATAGCCTTGAAAAATTGACCTTATCAGACTATCCACTTCCAAATAATGGTTATGAATAGTATTTTTGATCTTTTTCTCAAAATTATCATCCAAAGGGCAGGGGTTTTGCTTCTCTTCCGTGATTTTCGAGGTCGTCCGTGATTCTGAGCGTTGCTTGCTCATACGACACCTCCGTCACGTAGAAAAAAGAGAAACGGCAGGAAAGTACAACAACCAGCGGTTGTGCTTTCATTAGAGCAGTCAAAAACCCTACTGTCAAGTTGATTTATCCTATTAAAAACGGTAAATTGATAGAACTGGAAGGGTGGCCGAGTGGCTTAAGGCACACGCCTGGAACGCGTGGAGGTTTATCCTCTCGTGGGTTCGAATCCCACCCCTTCCGCCGGCTAGTATTTTGACAATTCAATAAAAACTTTAGCAAAAGGAGTAATAATGACTAAAGGAGATAAAGGGACTGCTAAGAGGATCATTCATCAGCATCCTCAAGGTGGTCGAAGTATATCAATCAATCAACATGCACGGCGAAACAAAAAAAATAATGTTCCCTATGGCGTAAAACAACCTCCTCTAAAACCCCCTTTCGATTTTCAGGAAGCTTTCAAAAAAATGAAAGGAGTAAAATTTCCTTTTCTAAATTAAAAAAATTTTCCGCGTCTTAGAGCGCGGTTTTTTATTCTGGTCGAATGACCTTATTACCCACAATCAATCTTCCTAACTTGCTGTTATAGGTCATAGTTTGAGGATCTCCCCCTACCGTCACTTTCTTCTCTAGTTGTAATGAAAGAGCATTATCTAGATTCCACAACTGAACATTATTATTATCCCCCTCAAGCAGAAAGAAAGCTCTTTTATTATCAACAAAAACCATTTTCTTAACCGCCCTACCAATCTCTGTTCTTGAAAGAATTAAGGGGTTGATTGAGTTTTTGATATTAACCACTACTAATTCACCTCTAACGCAAGAAATATAAGCCCTATTTCCTTTAACAGTAACGCTACTCAACTCTCCACATTGAAGATCAAGACTAGCTACTAAACGAGGTGATCTAACTCTAGAAATATCAATAATACGTAAACGACCATCATTCATAATAGCTATCAACCTATTCCCCGAAACACTAAGATCATTAATCTTAAAATCTTCGGTAATTAACTGCCCCACTAGAACCGGCCGATCAGCAGTTATTACATTAAAGATAAAAAAGCCGTTATTTTTAGCTACTACCAGATTATCATCCTTAGTTAATAAGGTCTTTAAAGCTGGCTGATTACCCTTAATATCAAAACTACCAGTCAACAAAGGCTTAAGTCCCTGATTAAAATTAACCACTCTCAACTCCTGATTAGGATTACTAGTTGCTAAAAAGACCTTCTGACCTTTAACGCTTATGCTGTTAACTGACATAGATAACGTCAGCTGCTGCTTATTACTAAAATCAAGTAAATTTATTACTTCTAAACCCTGATCACCTACCAAAAGATACTCTCCGCTAACTGCTAAAGAACCTGGCTGATTGATTAATAGATCGGCTTCATACAGAACACTCCAATTTCTTGCCTTGCCAACGCTAGCCTTAACCACCAACTCCTCTTCAGCAAACAAAACTCGTCCCGGCCCCTGCTCACCAAAAATAGTTCCCACCACTATAAACACAATAGCTAACACAAAAAATGAGACTAACGCTGCCTTGGTAAATAAATTAAGACCATAATAGTCATTCATGTCTTAAGTATAACTCAAAATAAAAGAGGTGGTATAACCACCTCTCTCATAAATTCTCTTAGAAACCTCCCATGCCCATTCCTGGTGGCATCTGAGGGCTAGCTGGCTTGTCATCCTTGGTAGGAATATCAGCCACCACTGTTTCAGTAATAATAAAGAGTGAGGCGATAGAGATAGCATTCTCGAAAGCACTTCTCACCACTTTGTGAGGATCTATAATACCCAACTCAAACAACTTACCATAAGTACCAGTTAAAGCATTAAAGCCATAGTCATCCGTCTGGCGCATCACCCTATCCAAAACCACACCAGAATCGTGACCAGCATTCTCAGCAATCTGTTTGATAGGAGCAATCAAACCATCGTAAACAATCTGAGCTCCTGCTAAACGACCAAGGTCCTCGGTAGAGCTCTTATTAAAGCCGTTCATTAGCTTCTTCACTGCCTGAGCTGCTCGAACTAAAGCCACACCACCACCAGCAACAATACCACTCTCAATAGCGGCTTTAGTTGCTGCTACCGCATCCTCAACTCGATGCTGAGCTTCCTTCTGCTCCACCTCAGTTACTGCTCCCACCTTAATCACAGCCACTCCACCAGACAACTTACCTAGTCTCTCCTGAAACTTCTCTTTTTCAAATTCAGAGGTAGCAGCTTCTAGCTGAACTTTAATCTGACTAATTCTACTTTCAATCTGAGTCTTATCACCCTTACCACCAATGATAGTAGTGTTGTCTTTGGTAGCTACCACTCGATGAGCTTTACCCAAAGCAGTTAATTCCAAGCCCTCTAACTTCTTCCCTACTTCTCCAGAAACGAAGTCGGCACCAGTAACGGTAGCGATGTCTTGCAATAGCTCTTTGCGTCGATCACCAAAACCAGGAGCTTTTACTGCTAAAACATTGAAAGTACCTCTTAACTTGTTAACTACCAAGGTAGCCAGAGCCTCTCCCTCAACATCATCAGCGATAATAACCATATCTTTCTTACCACTCTGAACTACTTTTTCTAACAAAGGCACTAGATCGCTAACTGCAGAAATTTTATTATCAGTTACTAAAATATATGGCTCTTCTAACACAGCCTCCATCCGCTCCGGATTACTCATCATATACGGAGAGATATAGCCACGATCAAATTGAAGACCTTCCACCACCTCCTTAGAGATTCCCAAAGTATTAGATTGCTCCACAGTTACCACGCCATCATGACCCACCTTCTCAATCACCTCGGCAATCATCTTGCCCACTTCCGGATCACGAGAAGAAATAGTTGCTACCTGAGAAATTTTCTCTATATTATCGGTTGGTTGAGCCGACTCCTTTAAAGAATTCAAAACCACCTCTTTAGCTTGGTTTATACCCTCTCTCAAGGTGATGGGGCTGATACCAGCCGCTACTCTTTTAATACCTTCATTAATAAACTTCTGAGCCAATACTGTAGCAGTAGTAGTACCATCACCAGCGATATCACCCGTCTTGGATGAAACCTCCTTTACCAACTCAGCACCAATATTTTCAATCTTATCCTCTAACTCAATCTCTTTAGCGATTGTCACTCCATCATGAGTAATGATTGGAGGACCATAGCTTTTTTCTAAAACCACCGCTCGACCTCGAGGACCTAAAGTTACCTTCACTGCATTAGCCAATTTATCTACTCCTTTCTGAAGTGTTAATCGAGCTTTTTCATTAAATAAAATCTGTTTTGCCATAAATTTATTCTACAATTGCTAAAATATCCGACTCTTGTACAACTAAATATCTCTTATCATTAATCTCCACCTCATCTGGACCATACTGCTTAAAAAAAACTATGTCACCCACCTTAACAGTCATAGGGATCACCTGACCTTGGTCGTTCTTGCTACCCGGACCAGCCGCCACTACCCGACCTCTAACCGGTCGCTCCTTCTCACTAGTATCAGGTAAGACGATACCTGACTCGGTTGTTTTCTCTTCCTCAATAGCTTCCAAGAAAAGATTATTATTCAAAGGTTTAATGCTTGTCATGAACTACATTTTAAGTAAAAAAAGACCCCCTGTCAACCTAGTAAATGAGGAGGTCGTCAAGAGGGTCGGGTCAGGCTTCTCAACTCCTGCTACTCATTGGAGGCTGTGGTTGACAGGGGGCGTTGAACTATCAATCGCCTTTAATTAAACGATGAGAGTCCTTATTAAAGTGTTGGGTAGAAAATTCAAACACCTGAGTATCTTCCAAGCCCAACATTTGATGCCTGATGCGAATTGGCACATGAAAAATGTCACCGGGTTCTAAAATAGTTTTTTCAGCCATCCCTATCTCATTATAATGACTGAAAGAAACTTCCAATCTACCACTTTGGATATAGAAAGTTTCATCTTTCAATTTATGATAATGCCAACTACATCTTTTTCCTTTTTTAAAGTACAAGATCTTGCCGCAATAGGCTTCCTTGTTAACAATCCAAATCTCATGTCCCCAACCTTTGGGAACGATCTTCGGTTTTTCTTTGACCATCCTTGTTATCCTTATTTAACTGACAAGTTATTAGGATTAAACCATAACTTAACTTCTTTCTCATTACAACACACAATAGAGTCTTCATTGCTATATCTAACAACGCTTTTTTCAATCTTCTTCAATTGAATTTTCATTAACAGGTCTTCTAACCAATCACCCGCTTTGCCCCCCAATAAATATTCAACACCTCTCTTGAAACCACTAACTTGATGACGATAACGAAGATCATCCTCAAAAACCCTTCTTACTCCCAACCAATCACTATTGGCTTGATAGAAATCATTAATTACAGCTCTCTCGCCATAAACTGGTACCAGCTTGCTATATAAGAGACGATCGTACTCATAATGTGGTTCGGGTAAACGAAAAACCTCTCTTGTTAAAATATGATTGAAACAAACTCCTTCGTTTGGTTTATCAATATGATGTCTTCTACCCAACAAACCAAAGGTTAGTAAACAAAAAAATCGAGCGGTATATAACCGGCCCGATCTAGCCACCGTCAAAACATCCAGATCAGACTCCTGACGAACCCTTCCCAAAACTAAAGAGCCCGAACCAAAAACCAGATCGATGAAAGGTAGGTGCTGAAAGATCTTCGCCACACCTATCAATTGCCACCATTTTTTATCCCGTATAACCTGTTCCATTAAATCAACGCTCTCTCATCTTGCTTTGGTTTATCCAACACCTCTACCTTGGTACCAATCGCCTTACCCCCAATCTTTAGAACATCTTTATCAATTTTACCTAACTCCTTATAGGCGGAGTTATAGGTGTTAACCGTGGTTCCCAAATGATTACCCATCTTTTGCATATATTTTTCATAAGTATCTAGATGACGCCCTAAAACCTGCACCCGCTTGATAATCTCCTTGGCTGATTGCTCAATCTGCTGAGTCTTCATCCCCTGCAAGACTGTTTGAAGATAAGCAGCGAAAGATGTAGGTGAAACGATGGTCACCTTCTTCTCATGAGCATAGTTGATTAAATGACGCGTATTGGACTTAACCGATCCCACCTGATTAACCAAGAGGTCATAATAAATCGCCTCAGCTGGGATAAACATGAAAGCAAAGTCAGTAGTGTTCTCCTCTGGCTTGATGTACTTAGAAGTCTCATCAATCCTTAACTTCAAATCATTACTAAAAGCCTTCTCCAACTTCTTCCGCTCATCATCAGTCTGCGCCTCTAAAATACGGTTATAGTTCTCCAAACTAAACTTGGAATCAACCGGTACAATTTTATCTTGATAAAAGATAACCGCATCAACGATAGAACCATCTTTGAAACCATACTGCATCTTATAAACCCCTGGTGGAAAAATGTTCTTTAACAAGGTTTCTAGATAATACTCACCTAATACTCCTCGCTGCTTGGGATTCTTTAAAATATCCTGCAGACCCTTTAACTGATCAGCAAAACCGACTACCTGCTTGTTAGTTTCATCTAGCTTGGTAAGGCGTTCGGTAACATCTTTAATGATAATAGCGCTATTACCAAACTGCTTTTGCAACATACGACTCGACTCCTTAAAATGAGAATCTAAAGTTCGATTGATCTCATTCATCTGATTTTGCAACAATAGCATCGACTTATCATCCCCTTTCTTTTCTGGGGATAACTTTTTATTCAAAAACCAAAACAAGGCTACAAAACCAAGTACAACAACTATTAAAACAACCAGCAAAAAAGCGATATTCATTGCTCTAACAATATAAAGTTATTAACAGTAAGTCAAAAACAAAACTCCCGCCAGTAAGACGGGAGAATTTATCTTAAGTTTATTCGGCACAAGCTCCATCATTACAAGATGAGCAAGGCGTTTTTCCCCAAGTCATGATATCACCATTGCCACAGTAATAATCTATTACATAACAGTCAGGTCCACTACAGCTTGGAACCCTTGTTTGACTAATGTTTACCTCAAAACCGTTATTGCAAAAATCAGTAGCAAGATCTTGACCGTTCCATTCTGCTTCTGCGGTCCCTTTCAAATTATAATTTACACCACCATCGCTATCCGTACAAGAACAGTCTTTAACTACCTGTCGTCTTTCGGTTATGGTGTTGTTACCAGAAACTAGGTCTGGTGTAGATGATCTGATAGTGCCACCTATATATTCCAGAGCCCCACATTCAACATCTTTACCTACTTCGAATTGTGGCTTAACATTCCAAGGACTTGGATCTCTTACTATTCCTCCTGTTACAGGCATATTTCTATCTGCTTGACATCTAAGCGTGTTACCAGACTGAGAGCACGCGAAAGCAGTAGGAACATTGGCCTCCATACCAACAAACTCAAAGCCTGAAATTATAGGCTTGGTTATCTCAGGCTTTCTAGCACTACCCGAACCTAGGTTTCGTGGAGATAATTTTAAAGTAACAATATCTCCAGTTCTAACCCTATTGCGAGAGCCGGCATCAAAATAAGCCTGGGATAATTGTAGATCAGCTGGGCATTCTTGAAAAGTATAATTTTTACCTCTCTTGACCGCAGCACTTCGAGAGGCTAATCTTACCACCTTCGGTGCTTCACCAACACCAGGGCTAACAGCAGTTTGAGCATTAATTGATTTCCATCCAATAGCAACTTTAATTGGCGAATTATCTTCTAAAGGCCCTTTTTCCACCCTGAAATAATATGCAAAGGCATATTTCCCGGGAGATAATGTAAGAGGCACTCCTCTTCTTTCTGTATTAATTACAATTTTGGCATCTGATCCAGTCTCTGCTACGAAAGAATCTACCGGACCAGAACCAGCACCCATACGAGAAATATTAAGATCAACGCCACCTATCAAAGCTTGCCTAACAGTAGCGGCTATTTTTTTAGGAAGAACTTCTAAAGTTATAGAAGATATATCTACTTCTTTGTTGACTTTAACGTGAGCTTGATACATAGCCAGTGCATTTTTAGGCTTACATAATTCTAATGTTTGTCCTTGCCAAACACCGCCCCCTTTCCTGGCCACTATTTCAAATGTACTTCCGGCTCCAGCCATGCTGAATGGTGAACTACCACCAGTCATTGCTTGATAACCAAAATATAGACCGACTAAAACCAAACCTCCGATGACTATCTTCATCAAGTTAGCTTTATCTTTCTTCTTCATTCTTCTCGCCATGATTAATAAGAATTTATATTAGTTTATAAAAATAGGACTTGTTTCATTAAGTATACCCCAATAAAAAAAAGGGGGGCAGAGTTATCCACATAATAAAAAACCCACACCGAAGTGTGAGTTGTGATTGGTAAAAACAAAACTCCCGCCAGTAAGACGGGAGAATTTAATCCAAAGTCTATTTACTTACACTTACCGCCTTAGATGGTAACGTCCTAACAGGCTCTTTATTCAGATAGAAGGCATTCTTCCATTCCTTTTTCTTATTATTATTACATGACCACCAGCTAAAAGAATTGTATTCAGATCTTTCAAGCCTATCTCTATTAGAATTAGTCATCAAGTTCTCTTCGTCACGCTTAAGCTTAGTAACTATGCTAGCTGGTACTCCACTAACAAGTGCTACATTAGCAAATATGCTTAGCGTTGTTCCGGTAGCTATTTCTAACGGAGTCTTAAAGCTTATGATTCCTTCCCACTCGCTAGTAGTAGTAGCGGATCTTAAGGATCCAGCGGGATGTATAGCGTCTTTAGAGTGTGATCTTAACACTAAGTCAATACCGTCCATTCTAACTTTTATACTGTCTGGTGTTAGCGAAGCATTTTTAGTTACTATATCCAGCTCTATTTTTCCTACTTTAATACCATTCATGAGCATCTGCTGATTCATAGGAACGCTAGGATCCCGGTAATATCCTATGTTAACTCTTGCTATCTCAACCTCTCCACTAGTTAACAAAGGAGCGGAGGGCTCTAAAATTCTAACATCTATCTTCGCAGGAATTATTCCTTCACGAACCTTACAAGCAGTTGGGCTTGGACTAGAAATCCTACAAACAAATTTCTTATTCTTGCCATTAGCTGGGGTATCACCAATTCTGCTAATTTTAGTTGGAACCCCTCCAACGCCTTTTGTAATAACTGTAAATCCTGCAAACTTAGAAGCTAAGTCTAGTCTTAAAGTCTCAGTCTCAATCTTAATATCCCCGGTGGAAGAACCAATGTCTTTTACTTTCGCCGAAACTTTTGCATCAAGCCAAACTTGCCACTCTTCTTTTGTATTTGCCTCAATAATGTGATTTTTAATATCAAATTTCAGATACTTTTGGTGAGTCCCATAAGTCACAATAGAATAGTTGCTAGAAATAATTTTTCCATCGCCGTTCTTCAACGATACATTTTCTAATTGATATGGCCCCTTACTACCCCATTTAACTCTTTTTAATGGTTTAGCTATTCGGTAATAAACCTCCTTCACATCAACAGCTTTCTTATTGGTCTTAACTATACCGCGCCAAGTAGCTACCTTAGTCCATGTACAAGTATAATTCTCGTTAATACCTGATACTTTTGCTGTTTGTTTGAGTTTCTCCCCATGAAATGGCTTGCCTCCTTTTAATCTCTGAAAGTTTATATAAGGTGATTTTGAAGCCATGCTAAATGGTGAGCTGTCACCTGACATCGCCTGCCAGCCAAAATATAGACCGACTAAAACCAAACCTCCGATGACTATCTTCATCAAGTTAGCTTTATCTTTCTTCTTCATTCTTCTCGCCATGATTAATAAGAATTTATATTAGTTTATAAAAATAGGACTTGTTTCATTAAGTATACCTTACAAAAAAAGGGGGGGTAAGAGTTATCCACATAATAAAAAACCCACACCGAAGTGTGAGTTGTGATTGGTAAAAACAGAAGAGGGGTCACGGCTTCAGACTTCTATGCGCAAAAAGCTGAAAGCCGTTTGTGAATCGTCAGCCGTGACCGCCCCTTCGTCTTGTAAAGGGTTGTAGAGATGGGATTGGCCCCAACTAAACCAACCAGATGAGGAATCTCATCAAGAACAGTCAGTTTAGGGCGGATTGCGAATCCATTCCCCGCCTGCAACACCTCCTTTCTAAAGGAAAGACGTCCTTTAGCGCAGCGAAGTCCTGGCATGAAACAGGACTGTCATCCAATAAGAGCTAATAGCTATTGTAGCAATCAACTCTCAACTGTCAATAACCGCTCTCTTCTGAGGGGTGTAGACTTGATGAACCATACCGCAACAACGTAGCAACCAGATCTCCCACCAGCCGATATCGACTAGATATTCCCACCAGCGATGAGCAAAGCGGGCTGATTTCTGAGAAGCATGATGATTGTTGTGTAAGGACTCGCCAAAAGTTAAAAGAGACAATAACCAGAGATTAGTACTCTGATCACCTGTCTTGAAATGTCGGTACCCCACCAGGTGAGTCACGCTATTGACCGACCAAGTGAAATTCCAACTCAAAAAAACAGCGGCGTAATACCAGGCTAAACCATGCCAACCGCCAATCGCTACAGCAATTAAGCTGCCACCCACTGGACCAATCAAGACATACCAGTTAGTCATAAAACGCTCTAGCCAATCTGGCTTGCCCCTTGCCCAAATCTCTATATCGGGAATTTCACGGAACAACCAAAGAACATGAGCGTGTAGAAACTGATACAACTTGCGATACCAGGGACCATCTCGACAATGTGGTGAATGAGGATCGTCCTCTTCATCAGTATGCAGATGATGCTTTTGATGGATAGCCGACCAACGACCCGGACTACCTTGCCAAGCAAGGGCACCCATAAAAAGGATAATTGGTCGTGCTAACCATTTACCAACAGAGGTAAAGGCAAAAGAACGATGGGTTGTATAGCGATGATAGCCAACGGTAATACCAGATCCAGTCATCAAAAAAGCACTAATGA
>Ga0310123_10001819_pt1 | contig 17410 bp, 19 predicted proteins | sample CB6_AW_1057_MG_FD_203505 | JGI IMG/M metagenome (GOLD analysis project Ga0310123, IMG submission 203505) | Marine microbial communities from Western Arctic Ocean, Canada - CB6_AW_1057 | ecosystem: Environmental > Aquatic > Marine > Oceanic | place: Canada: Western Arctic Ocean | collected... | reverse complement strand
CCGAAAGTTTCTCCATGAGTCGCCCAAATCCGTTCGTCCTGAGCTTGTCGAAGGACACAACCTACAGGAATGAACCTAATTTGTTGGGGATACTGCTTTCTACTCTATGAGCGGCTATAATTTGGTGTGCTTGGCAATCGCTATCCGGTCATATGAGGCCAACGAGAATTTTACCTGGGTAGCCCAATTGGGCTACCCACAACTCAGGAGATAATGGAAGTCTTTATCCAATTGACTCTTTATTGCGGCTACCTCAACACCCGCACCGCCATGCAAATCGCTCGCTCGGTGTTTACCGAAGAGGGTGTCACCGTTTAGTCTTGATATTCATTATTTGAATAGTTCGCTCGTCCCTATCCTGCGGAAGGCTGAGCGTATAGAAAATGCTGCCCTAGCTCTAATTCACAGTGGCGCTGAAAGCCCGATAAGAGTCGTAAACTTGGGGATAGAAGAATGAAACTGAAACTTGACGATGGCATAGAACTGTTTTACAAGGTGGACGACTTTACCGACCCTTGGACTAAACCAGAAACTGTGGTACTGCACCACGGTATGGCCAAGAGTCATAAGTTGTGGTTCGCCTGGGTGCCGGTCATCGCCCGGCACTACAGGGTAATCCGCTACGACATGCGGGGCATGGGCCAGTCGGACGTGCCGGAGCCGGGCTATCCCTGGACGCTGGACAACTTCGCTAAAGACCTGGCGGAAGTGGTTGATAAGCTGGAACTAGAGCGGTTTCACCTCATTGGCGAGACGGTGGGCGGCAGCATTTCAATGCGCTACGCCACCCAGCATCAAGAGCGGTTGCTGTCCCTAACCGCCTGCACTTCGCCCACCAACTTCGGCGACCCACATCACGGTGAAAGCGCCGACTTGATTGAGAAGGAAGGGGTGGCTGCCTGGGTTGAAAATACCATTGGCCGCCGCCTGGACCCGCAGATTGTCGACCCGGCCTACATCCGTTGGTATGCCGATCAGATGTCGGCCACCGCCGCCCATGTGGTGACCGGGTTTCAGCGCAATGCCTCTGGCGACCTGCGCCCAATGTTGAAAGACGTTAATACCCCCACTCTGATAATCGCTGCCGCGGCCCTGCGTGAGGAAGTGCTTGGCGACTTCAGAGACGCGGCAGAGCTTTTCCCCAATGGGCGGCGGGTGGTGTTTCCTGGTGTGGCGGGTTTTGTTCAGCACATACTGCCAGTGCCCTGCGCTCGGGTGTGGCTGGACTTTGCCAAAAGCTTGGAGTGACAATTATTTATATTAATTAGCACTATGACCCGACATCAATGGAGAAAACCCTGATTTGCCGGAGAATCCAGGCTGCCCAGATCATGGGTCTACACCGGAAACCACAAACGAACCCGGGCCGCCTGGCATAGACGCAGATCATTCTGCCGTCAGCGGTGAGTCCGGTGGCAATAACCACCACTTGATCTCCTCTGACGGCAAGCTGCACGTTCTGACCCACGGGTTGAGCGAGCGACTTCACCACCCAGGCCATGCTGGCCATTTTGCTCGTTGTTGACTCTCTGGCCGACGCAGCATTGGCCGCTGATCTGGGGTCTAGTATCGTTTCCTGTTCGTGCACCTTTCCGCATCGGCGGCCAGAGCTCGGTTGGTAATCGGCGGGTACACGCTGGCTCTGCTGATTGGGGTGGGAGTTTCCTTGTTGCTTTTCAACACCCAGCGGGCGAGTTTATCGCCCAGAACCGGCTTTGTTCCGACACCACTCTGGCGATTTTCGTAGGCGCAGTTATCCTGATTATGACGGTCACCAATACCGAACATCCTCCGGCGGCGGCGACCGTTTTGGGTATGGCAATCCAGCCGCTAGACCCGCTGCGGATCGCTGTGTTTATTGCAGCAATTATTTTGCTGGCTGCGATTCATTTCCTTTTTAAGTCCAGGCTACGGGACTTGATTTAGAGGTGTTTGAAATGTCATTACGATGGGTGAATATTCCCTACCGTTCATGGTGAACTCTTCTGCAAGCTCAGGATAGGCTTGTCGAACCATAAACGGACGACGCCCTTCGACAGGTTCAGGGCGAACGGACACCTTGCGAAACACCTATTTTCTAAGCAAATACGATGTTAAAAGGTTAAAACCCCTGCTCTACGGAGAAGAATGCTTACGTTATTTGGCTCAGTAGCCGTCACCATCATGTTTCTTTCTTATTGGATGGAGTCTCGTTCCAAGTGGATGGTGCTGGTGTTCGCCGCCGGATCGGCTGCCACCGCCCTTTATAGCGCCCTCTCGGCGGTCTATCCCATTACGGTGATCGAAGGACTGTGGGCGCTGGTTGCGGTTCAGCGCTTCTGGAAGCTACACCAGCAGAGTTTGGCGTCACAGCTTGATTGACCCTCCAGCCAGTAGCCCCTACAATCTCCCCTGAACTACCTAGGTGCTGCACCACTTGTCTAGCACTAGCACACTGACTTTTAATCGAGGTACTCCATGGCCGATTCGCTGAGCCGAACTTTTGCTCGTTACGTTGTATCTCTGGAATACCAGGCCCTGCCGCCCCAGGTGGTAGACAAGATTAAAGCTTCTCTATTGCACTTGATGATTGTCTCAATCATTGGGGCCGAGACCGGCCCGGGTCAGGCGGCTATGGAGTTGGCCAAAGCAGAGGAGGGCAAGCCAGATGGAGCCACCATCCTGGTGGACGGCGCCCGGGCGACCCGTGCCGGAGCAGCTTTTGCCAACAGCAAACTGATGCACGCCAACGACCAGTCTGACTCTTACCGCATGCTGATCCATCCTGGTCCGTGTATCATAGCGGGTGGCCTGGCGTCGGCGGAACTGGGACGCAACAGCGGCCAACAACTACTCACTGCTCTGGTGGCTGGATACGAAGTAGAATCGCGCATCGCCAGCGATTTTATACCGACAGTCCAGGCGAGAGGTTTTCGCTCCAGTCCGGTGTTCGGTACGCTGGGTACCGCGGTGTCCACCGGAAAACTGCTAGACCTCACCGAAGACCAGATGGTCACGGCCATAGCTCTGGCCTGCACCTTCACCGCCGGCACCAACGAGGGCCCGCGCTCTGGTGGTGGGGAGATGATGTTTCACGAGCCTAACGCCACTCGCAACGGCATCATGGCGGCGCTGCTGGCTCGGGAAAACGTACGGGGATCAGAAACATCTCTGGAAGGCGACGCCGGGTTTTACAACGCCTTCACCGGCAATAACCGGGGCGAACTGTCTTATGTATTTCAGGGTTCTAATCAAGTCAGTTTTGACGGTGTGGTCGCCGACCTGGGCGAACGCTGGGAGTTGATGCACGTCGTGCCCAAGATTTACCCCACCGCCGGCTACAACTGCCCGGTGATTGACTTGATGACCGATATGCGGGCGGCCCACGACCTGCCGGTGGACGAGATTGAAAAGATTACGGTGGATATGAATTGGTTGGAGACGACCTATCCCTCACCGGCCTTCCCCAACCTAACCCGCACCTCACCGGGGGTGGGTAGCACGCACTACTTTACGGCTTATACCTGCGTACACGGTAGTTATCCGCCGCTGCGTCAGCGCATTGAAGCTGGGGAGCAGTCGCCCGGCGATGACTCGTCGGTTATGGACCTGCTGCAACGGACTGAAGTTATTGGACACCAAGACCGCCTGGCCTTTGCGCCCCGAATCACGGTGCGGATGAAGGGCGGCACCACTTACCAGGGCGAGTATCAGGGGCAAGAATTGGAGTGGGACCTGGCGACCGAGACCCAACGGATCAGCGTGCTTTTCCCGAATATGGGCTGGCCCAGCGACAAGCTCAACGGCATTGTGCAGACCGTCTCCCGCTTTGAGGATGAGGCAACGGTTGATGGCCTGGTAGGGTTGTGCGTCAGGGTGTGAACCCTAATTATTCCATAACCACGCTATACGATTTGCGCATTTATATGGAGTTTATTTAATAGGGAGTTTATTTCATGGAAACCGGAATTAGCGGCAAAGTGGCCCTGGTAACCGGCGGCAGCATGGGAATTGGGCAGTCCACGGCAACGGCGTTGGCCCGCGAGGGCGCAAAAGTTGCCATCTGCGCACGGGGATTTGATACCCTCAAGCAAACCGCCCGAGCGATACAGGAGGCCACCGGCTCCACGGTTATTCCCATTCGAGCCGATATGACCAGCTCAGAGGACATTGGCTTGCTGGCCTGGTCTACCATCAGCGAGCTGGGCCACATCGACATCCTGGTGAACAACGCGGTCAACTCCACCACCGCCCGGGCCAGCGAGTTGCCCGATGAGGTTATCCTCAACCACATCAACACCAAGATCATGGGATACATCCGCTGCTGTCGTGAAGTCGTATCATCCATGAAGCATAAAGGCGGCGGGCGGATTATCAACATCGCGGGAATGGGAGCGCGCAACGCCAATGCCACCAATCCCGGCTCTGGTATCACCAATTCGGGAGTTGCCGCCTATACCAAGGCGTTGGCCGATGATGTCGCCGCCGATGGTATCCTGGTCAACTGCATCCATCCTGGCAGCACCCTGACCCAGCGGCAGTTGCAGCTTATCGACGAGCGGGCTGAACGGGAAGGTGTGACCGCCGAGGAGATTATGCGCAGAACCGTGGCCAACATTCCCATAGGGCGGATGGTGCAGCCGGAGGACATCGCCAATCTGGTGGTGTTTTTGTGCTCCGATCAGGCCAGCGCCATTACCGGCCAGACCATTGCGGTGGACGGCGGCTCTGGCCGGGGGATTATTTATTAGGGCTGGCCGTGAGCGCCATACTCAGCATAATGCAGAAAGCGCAAGAAGTTATTGTTGAATCCTCTGTAGCCTCCTTTGGCCAAAGGGGGGGTGGGGGGATTTTCACCAGGATATTGGTTCCGGGCAATTGGCGGGCTGTTTTCGCCGCCATATCGCTATTGTTCGTCCTCGCCTGCACCACCACTGCGCCGGGCCAGGAGCCACCAATATCCACCGCACTGCCCCTGGGTGGCCCAGATTACAGCGTCATTCTGGTAACCAGCGACCTGGCCGTGGGTACCAACCGTGTTTCTTTTGGGCTGATTGACCGGGATGGCATGCCGGTGCGCACCGACCAGGCCCAGGTCCAGGCGGTGTATTCACCGCCTGGACAGGATGGGGGCGAGATACGCCAAACGGCTACCGCTCAGTTTCAGCAGTGGCCTCCAGGTGAACGCGGTGTTTATGTGACCACGCTAGATTTTGACCTGCCCGGCGAGGCCACCGAAGCTAACCCAGGATTCTGGGGACTGCAAGTCACCACTACCACCGAGGCCGGGGTGGTAGTGGTGGCCCAAACCGCCGCCAGAGTTGCTGAACAATCATCCACGCCGAGTATCGGCGATCCGGCTCCCCGTAGCGTGACGCCTACCGTGCGCGATACCGATGACCTGTCGACTATATCCAGTTCTGAAATCCCCGACCCAGACCTGTATCAGCTATCGGTTGACCAGGCATTGGATTCAGATAAACCGCTGGTGGTGGTGTTCGCCTCGCCCGCTTTCTGCGTCAGCGCCACCTGCGGCCCACAAGTAACCCTAGTTGGGCAGGTCAAGGAGCGTCACCAGGACGAAGCCAATTTCATTCACGTGGAAGTTTTTCTAAACCCGCACCTGATTGAAGGGGGCCGTCCCACTAGTGGATGGTCGCCGGTGATTGATGAGTGGGGGATGCTCAGCGAACCCTGGACTTTTGTCATTGATGGCAAGGGGTTGGTCCGCGCCAAGTTTGAGCAGTTCACGCCGGCGGAAGAGATCGAAGCAGCTTTGTTGGAAATTCTTTAATCTCCTATCTCCCCGGCCACCAACTTGCCTCCCTGCTCCACGTATTTGACCAACACCGACTGGCCAAACAATTGGTGTTCCTTCAAGTGAGAGGGCGTGAACTCTACAGCCCCTTCGGTGGTAAAAGTGTACTCTCGTCCGGTATCATCTCGAATCGTCAATAGTTCGATCTCGGCGATGTTGCGGGCCACCACTTCAACAATCTGGCCACGCACTTGCTTGGCCCCGGTCACATCATCGACCGTCTCACCGCCGCCACATGCCGTGCTGAGTAACAGAAGTAGGGCCAGTATGCCCAGTGTCAATTTTATGGCTGGCATCAGCGAGTTGCAGAGGTTTAGAGGGTTAGCTAAACCGGAAAACCTTGATTGCCACCACGGCGGTCCCGGCGATCCAACCGCCCAGCGCGGCGAGTTGGGGCCATACCTGCCACAGCGGTGCATCATAGATGGCCACTTCCCGAAGAGCGGTCAGCATGGGAGTCAAGGGGAGAGCTTGGGCCACGTAAGGCAGTATCCAGGGTAGCGATGTTGTGGAGAAAAAAGCACCGGCGAAGAATAGCATTGGCATGGCGATGATATTGCCCATTCCAGAAGCCGCCGAAGGGGTGTTGGCCCAGGCTGACAGGATGAACCCCAGGTTTAAAAACACCAGGCTCCCCAACAGCACGATTATGAAAATCCAGGCCAGGTTCCCATGAATCTGCGCCCCGAATATAAAGACTCCCACCGCCAGAATAATGGCTGCTTGCACCAGGGCCAACAGCAGGTGGGCCGCAATCTCCGCCGCAAAGTATTTCCAGATGGCCAGGGGAGTCACCAGCATCCGCTTCAGAATAGACTGGCCGCGGTAGGTGCTAATTTTTACCGCTACCGAGATGATGGAGCTGGTCATAATGCCCAGGCTCACCAGACCCAGCAAGGCTATATCGAAAAACGAAACGTTCTGGACGGTTATTTCGGTGGAAACCAACGCTGCCAACGAACCATCATCGGCTTGGGATTCTGCAATTTTACTTGAAACGATAACATTAGAAATCGCCCCCACCACCAGTTGATTGCGTTCCGGGTTGTTGCTGCTGTAGGTCAGCGTCGGCGGAGTCTGTCCTCCGGCTCCAAAGTTCTCGGGAATAACTAGCAGGTAGTCTAGGGTGCCAGATTCAATCTCACTCTGGACATCATCAATTTGCTGATCCGGCTCCGAGCTCAGGAACGAGATGCTTGAAAGTTGCTTAACCAGCGCCTGCGACTGTGGTGTGCTGGCCTGGTCAATTACCGCCAGGCTTGGGTTGCTGCCCCCAAAGTTGCTGAAGAGGCCAAAGACTACCACCAGCATCAGCGGAAAGATCAGCGACCACAGGGTGGTGTGACGGTTGCGGGCCATCATTTTAAGGTTGGCGACAGTGAGAGCCAGCATGGTCAGTCCCTGAGCTCGGAGCCGGTGAGTTCCAGAAATACGTCCTCAAGGGTGACCGGCGTGACTTTCAGGTGTTCCAGCCGGATGTCGTTGTGGACTATCCCTTCCAGCACTGAGTCCAAGGCTCGGGGAACGTCGCTCAGCCGAATGACATAGGTGTTGTTCTCTTGTATTTGAACTGAACTGACCGCGCCATTCAGCGAAAGCAATTGGTCTTCGGTCAATGTATCCAGCGACATTATGGTTACCGTGTAAGTGGATCTCAGGTTGCTAATCAGGTTTTGTGGGGTGTCCGTTGCCACCACCTTGCCTCGGTCCATGATGGCCAGCCGGTGGCACAGGGATTCAGCTTCCTCCATGTAGTGGGTGGTCAAGACGACGGTGACGTTTCTCTGGTTAATTTCCCGGATCAAACCCCAGATGTTGCGTCGGGCTTGCGGGTCTAGACCGGTGGTGGGTTCGTCTAAAATTACTAGTTCAGGGTCGTTGACCAAGCTGGCGGCGACGGTGAATCGCTGCTGCTGGCCGCCAGACAACTGGCGCACACGATGTGTTGCCTTGTCTTGCAGTCCCACTTGCTCCAGAAGCAGGTCGGGAGAGATTCGCTTGGGGTAGAAACTGCCAATGAGCGCCAGGATTTCCCGAAGGTTCAGGTAGTCGTAGTAGGCTGAGGATTGGAGCTGGACTCCGATGCGGGCCTTGACTCGGGCCGAGTCGCGGGCAATATCCATTCCCAGGACATTAACCTGGCCCTGGGTAGGTTTTTGCAATCCTTCGACTATTTCCAGCGTGGTGGTCTTGCCCGCACCATTCGGCCCCAAGATGCCGAATATCTCACCAGATTTCACCGAAAATGAAACATCGTTAACAGCTATGAAAGCGCCGAAACGCTTGGTTAGACCTTCTACCCGAATTGCCCTTTCCATGATAACATTGCGAATTATATCACAATCAGACGGATTCCCCCTTCAATTGGCATCCAGATGGCACCAAAATGGCAGTAGCGCAATCAGCTGGTACCCTCGCTCAGCCCGGTAAGTCTCACCGGTGGCTGAAGTCCATATCTTTAACTACAGTCCTGGCGGTTTTTGCCCTGGTGGTATTGGGCGGAGTGGTTAGAGTCACCGAATCCGGCCTGGGCTGCCCCGACTGGCCGCTGTGTTACGGCAAGCTTTTCCCTCCTCTTGAGTTTACCGCCATTGTTGAGTATTCCCACCGGTTTGTAGCCTCGGCGATAGTCGGCCCCTTGATTCTGATCACTGGCGGCACCGTCTGGTTAGCTTACCGAAAGGAACGCTGGCTGACTATCCCGTCGGCATTGGCGGTGGTGCTGCTGGTAATTCAGGCTTTGTTGGGTGGAATAACCGTCCTGCAAGAATTGCCGGGCGCAATCGTCGCGGTACATCTGGCGGTGGCTGAGGCCCTGCTGGCCTGCCTGGTCTTGATAACAGTGGTCGCATTTAAAGGACCGCTGGCCGGTCGCTTGCTCCGTTCAGATGGCCAATCCCCAGACCGGTTTCCCAAACTAGCCTTGATTTCAGCCGGGGCCGTTTACTTCCTGATCCTCTCCGGGTCCTACGTAACCGCCAGCGGCGCAACTGCCGCTTGCGTGACCTGGCCGTTGTGTCAGGGAGACGCATTCCCCCGGGGACTTCCGGCGGCTATTCACATGGGCCACCGTTATGTCGCGCTTATAGTAGGTGTGTTTCTGCTGTATAGTGTGCACTTGGGATTTCGAGGCAGGGATCGCTCGCGGGACTTGAAGTTGCTGTCAATGGCGGTGGCTGCCTTGTTTGTGCTTCAGATTGCGGTGGGAGCGGCGACAATCCTATTTGGCTTTCCAATTCACATGGTAGCCCTTCACTTGGCCCTGGGGTCGGCGGTTTGGGCTACAATAGCGGCGACAGCTTTTGCCAGCCTCACCCGCCCCAGCAACGCCGAAGCTGTCAGCCAAGGAGCGACTTAATGACCAATCTGCAAACAGCGGTAGAAGCCATCCCGGGGCGCCCGGCGTCGCTGCTGAGCATCCTCAAAGATTACCTTACGCTGACCAAGCCACCCATTGTGGTTCTGCTGCTGGTCACGGCGGCGGGTGGAATGTTCCTGGCGGCGCAAGGCCTGCCTTCGCTGCTGCTGATTGGTCTGGTCTGGCTGGGGGGCGCGCTGGCGGCGGGGGGAGCCAACGCCATCAATCATTATTTGGACCGGGATATTGACGAGCGTATGTCCCGCACGCGGCAACGCCCGGTGGCCGGCCACAGAATCAGTCCGACCAAGGCGTTAATTTTCGGCGTCGTGCTCAACGTTATTGCCTTTGCGGTATTGGTCACCTGGATCAACCTGCTGGCGGCTCTACTCACTTTGTCGGCGACGTTATTTTACGTGTTTGTTTATACCCGTTGGCTCAAGCGTACCACGCCGCAGAATATAGTCATTGGCGGTGCGGCGGGCGCAATACCTCCTCTGGTGGGATGGGCGGCGGTTACCGGCGGACTGGATCTCCCTGCGGTTTACCTGTTCGCCATTGTCTTCTTCTGGACGCCACCTCATTTTTGGGCGTTGTCGTTATTGATTAAAGACGACTACGCTGAAGCTGGTATACCAATGCTGCCGGTGGTCACGACTGTTGAGCACACCACGCAACAGATCTTCTACTATACGTTGGCTCTGGTGGGCCTTACCGTCATGTTCGCCCTCACCCAGGCAGTAGGGCTTGTGTACCTGGTATCAGTCCTGGTCTTGGGGGCGGTGTTCATCTGGATGGCGTGGCAGTTGAAGCGAAACTACACCCGGAGCATCGCCAAAACTGTCTATCTTTATTCATTGCTTTATCTGGCGTTGTTGTTCGTCGGGGTAATGGTGGATAGCATTATCCAATTGTAAATTTTGGACTGTATCTAACCGTTAACCGACATCAATATATGATCGCATCACGAATTCAATTGCATTGACATTTTTAAATGCCCTGTGCTAATGTCTTTCACTAGTGAAATTTTGCACATAGTCAGTTGAACTGATTTGGAGAAACGCAAAATGCTCATTTTGCCCCCCGACCGGGCAGGTTTTCCAGCGCAGGGTCCTTCACGCAGGTTTCCATTGAATAGTATATTGAAATCCACTAAACAGTGGTTTCAAGGCAAGAACTTACTAGCTCTTGGTATCCTGGTAGCATCTCTCCTCCTAGTCGCCTGTGATGCGAATGCCAAGCAGTCTACCTTTGGCACAGCAGGTCCGGTTGCAGAAAAGCAACTGTTGCTATTTAACGTCCTCTTATGGGTAATGGTGGTGGTGTTTATCCTGGTTGAGGGCGCACTCCTTTATGCTGCCATCCGCTTTCGTCGCCGCCCCGGACAACCCCTGCCCAAGCAGACCCACGGCAACACGGTGCTGGAGATAACCTGGACCGTCATCCCTACCATCCTGATTCTGGGTCTGGGTGTCTGGTCGGTGATCACCCTCTTTGAGATAGACAAGCCTCCCGCCTCTGCCGCTGACAACATCCTGGATGTGACTGTCACTGGCCATCAGTGGTGGTGGGAGTTTGAATACCCCGACGCTGATGGTAATGGCACCGTTATCACTACCGCCAATGAGTTGCGAGTTCCGGTGGGACGGGCGGTTGAAGTCCTCCTGCAGAGCGACGATGTAATTCACAGCTTCTGGATTCCCAAACTGGCCGGTAAGGTTGACGTGGTGCCCACGCGCAATAACCGGTTGTGGTTCTTGGCCGACGAGGTCGGCACTTTCTACGGACAGTGCGCCGAGTTCTGCGGCATCGCTCACGCTCAGATGAAGTTCCAAGTGGAGGTGCTGTCCCAAGAGGAATACGACGCTTGGGTGGCTGGCTATGGACAGGAGCCTCAATTATCTGCTGAAGCCCAGCAAGGCAAAGCCTTGTTCGCGACTTGCTCATCATGCCATACCAGCACTGGTGTGGATGACCCTGTGGTGGTAGATGCCCGTCAAACAGCTTTCTTAAATGGGGAGCCTCGGGTGCCTGCGCCAAATCTTACCGACTTTGCCACGCGGCAAACTTTCGCTGCCGGACTGGCCGAGGTCAATCGGGAAAATCTAAGGATCTGGCTGAACAACCCTGACGATATAAAACCGGGTAATCGTATGGGGGAACTGGCCGCTATATACAGCGATGGTGAGATAGTTTTTAGTCAGCAAGATGTGTCCGCGCTGATTGAGTATCTACTGAGCTTGAAGTAGACTGGATTTGAGACTCGTGATAACCGCCGCCAATCGGCGCAGCGGAGGCAGGAATGGCCACAGCAACTGATGTAATCGCACGACCGGCCAGCGCCAGCGGACTCTGGAGCTGGATTACCACCGTAGACCACAAGCGCATCGGCATTCTCTACGGTGTTACCGCTTTCATGTTTTTCCTGCTGGCCGGGGTAGAAGCTGGTGTTATTCGCATGCAACTGGCCGTTCCGGACAACACCCTGGTCAGTCCAGACGTGTTCAACCAGATGTTCACCATGCACGCCACGGCGATGATATTCATGGCCATTATGCCAATGGGCGCCGCCTTCTTTAATTACATAATCCCGCTGGCCATTGGGGCCAGAGACGTCGCCTTCCCCCGTTTGAACGCTTTCAGTTACTGGACGTTCCTTTTCGGTGCTCTGTTGATACACACCAGTTTTGTGGTGCAGCAGGTACCTGATGCGGGCTGGTTCTCCTACGCTAATTTGACCGAAAAACCCTTCAGTACCGGCCTAGGAATCGACTTCTGGGCCTTGGGCTTGCAGGTGTTGGGTGTGGCTTCTCTGGCGGCGGCCTTTAACTTTGTCGTGACTATCATTAATATGCGCGCTCCCGGAATGAGTCTGATGCGCATGCCTCTATTCGTCTGGATGACCCTGATAACCTCAATTCTGCTGGTGCTGGCCTTCCCGGTTATCACCGTCGGTCTAATTGAGTTGACCTTCGACCGGCTATTCGGCACTAACTTCTTCAACACCGCCGGTGGCGGCGACCCAATCCTATGGCAGCACCTGTTCTGGGTTTTTGGCCACCCGGAAGTGTACATTCTGATTCTCCCGGCAATGGGCATCGTGTCTGAAGTCTTGCCGACCTTCTCCAAGAAGCCGCTGTTCGGGTATCCGGTGGTGGTTTTCTCGGGAATCGTGATTGGAATCATGGGCTGGATGGTCTGGAGCCACCATATGTTTACAGTTGGCTTGGGGCCGGTGGCTAACTCGGTGTTCACCATCACTACCATGCTCATTGCAGTGCCCACCGGGGTGAAGATATTCAACTGGATTGGCACCATGTGGGGTGGTTCAATTGACTTCAAAACACCCATGCTGTTCGCCCTGGGGTTTATAGCCTTGTTCATTGTTGGCGGACTGAGCGGTGTCTCCCACGCGGTGTCACCTTCCGACGCTCAACAGCAGGACACTTACTATATTGTAGCCCATATCCATTACGTGCTGTTCGGCGGTTCAATCATGGGGATATTCTCAGGTATTTACTACTGGTTCCCAAAGATGACCGGCAGGCTGATGAATGAAGGTCTGGGCAAGCTGAATTTTTGGTTGATGTTTGTCGGTATGAACATCACCTTCTTCCCAATGCACTTCCTGGGTCTTAACGGAATGCCCCGCCGAATCTATACCTACACCTCAGATTATGGCTGGGATTGGTTGAATCTGCTGGCCAGCGCGGGTTACTTTGTGCTCTTTGCGGGGGTTGCGGTTTTCCTGATAAACTTCATCAAGAGCGTGAAAAATGGCCAGGTGTCTGGTCACGACCCGTGGGACGCCCCTGGCCTGGAGTGGACCATTGCTTCGCCGCCACCGGTTTACAATTTCGCTAAAGTCCCTCAGGTGGTGGGTTTAGACCATTACTGGTTGGTCAAGCGCCGGGCTGAGGCCGAGGGCAACCCCATAACCGGACCGGAAGCCTACGTAGACCCGGAAACAATTCACATGCCCAACACATCTTACTGGCCCATTGTCACCGCCTTTGGTGCGCTGGTGTTGGCAGCGGGATTCCTGGTCGAATTCCCCTGGCCCTATATCAAGTTTCCTATACCGTTTATTGGCGGAATTATTGCATTTATTGGAGTACTTGGGTGGAGCTTGGAACCGGCCGCGCCCGAAGCTCATCACGGTTCTGAAGCCCATCATTAGGAGGCCATAGTCTTGGCTTACGCCAGCGGACAATTACCTACATCAGATGTAGACCACACTTATACTTCTACCGGCTTGAACCACCGGAAGCTGTTGATGTGGGTATTTCTCAGCTCCGATTGCATGTTCTTCGGCGCGTTAATCGCCACTTACATGGTCTATCGGGGCCAGAGCCTCATAGGACCTTACCCCATCGACATAATTGACGTTCCGATTACTACCATCAGTACCTTTGTTTTGCTGTGCAGTTCCTTCGCCATGGTGCAGGCGCTAGCGGCCACTAACCGGAACGACCAGAAGGGCATTCAAATTTGGCTGCTGGCCACCGCGTTTATGGGTCTCATATTCATTGGCTTCCAGGCATACGAATTTAACCTCTTCCTCGGTGAGGGTCTGAGGATAGACACCAATCTGTTTGGCACCACCTTCTTTACACTGACCGGATTCCACGGCGCTCACGTTACACTGGGTATAGTGTGGCTACTAATCTTGTTTGTCATGGGCCGCAAGGGACGTTTGGGGCCAGCGAGTGCTCTGGATGTTGAGCTTGCAGGCCTGTACTGGCACTTTGTTGACATCGTGTGGATCGTAATCTTTACACTACTCTACCTGATTGGCGGATTCGACGCCGGTCCCACCGCCGGTTTGCTAATTGAGCCTTCATTGTTGGCCTTCCCGACCTAAGGAGCAAGGTACATGAGCACCCACCCGCCAGAGCATCACGAAAGCCGACACCCCACTTTCAAGCAATACGCAACGATTGCGATAATCTTGTTCGCAATCACTGCGGTAGAATTCCTTATCATTGTTCCTGAAGGACTGAAGGGCAGCGGTGTAGTGATAGCGCCTTTAGTCGCTTTATCGGCTGTCAAGTTCGCCATTGTTATCATGTTTTACATGCACTTGAAGTTCGACAACCGACTGCTCGGAAGTGTGTTCCTCACCGGTTTGGTTCTGGCTTTTATGGCTGGTGGAGCGGTGCTGGCATTATTCGGGTCCTTTCAGCCAACCCCGCGGGAATTCGCTGCCGCCAATGCGGTTGCTTATACCCACCTAGTTGAGGGTGATGGTCATGAGGAAGTGGAATTGGAGCATCCGGTTCACGAAATTACTTCCGATGGCGGCACAGAGATGGTGGTTGAAGAGCCGACCGGAGGCGCAGACCTGGTGGCCCAAGGGCAAGCCATATTCACTGGGTCGGGCGGCTGTCTGGCCTGCCATGCTGTCGAGGGAATAGCCAGCGGAATGCTCGGGCCAGACCTGACCCATATCGGAACCGACGCGGCCACCCGAAAACCCGAAACATCCGCCCATGACTATATTACCGAGTCGATCAAGGAGCCAGAGGCTTTTGTGGCGACGGACGTGGAGAGGGCGAATCCTGGAATAATGACCAGCGCGCTCACTTCTAGCCTGAGCGACGCAGATGTCGAAGCCCTGGTGGATTTTTTACTGGCTCAGAAGTAGTCGATTTATCTGGTTGACGTTTTAATAGGGGCACAGCATTGCTGTGCCCCTATTATTTTGTCGGGTATAAATTGCTGCTATGTTTCTTAACCAACTTTGTCTAAAGACATTGTGAAATCCCTTCTCCTCTGCTGGGAGAAGGTTAGGATGAGGGGAAAATCACCTCTCTGTCGGGGCCTTATTCTCACCCTTAGACTACTCTCAGGACAGGCTCTTAATCCTCTTCCATCAAGGGAGAGAAAAACATACGCTACCTTAAAGCGAAATTGGTATTATTCACTCACTCCGGAAAATGTGCCGTCAGCGTCCAGAGGAACCGACCAGACCTTAATCACGGCGTCAGTGTTGAGCGGCCCGTAAATGTGGGGGTAAATCTCACCGGAACGACTGGCTTCCCGCTTCACTGGCGAGGTCAGCCGCTCGGAGTCTACCTCCAGGGCCAGCAGGTCGGTGCGGCCGGAGTAAAGGCGATTGGCGACCTTGAGCATTTGGTTGATGTCCTGTGAGCAGTGGATGAACCCCTCGGTTACCAGCGACTCGGCACGGTGTTCTGGTGTAGGCTCGGCCGATTCCCAACCGGCCTGGTCGATAAGGTGAAAGATGTTAGGCATAATTACTCCGAGTGAATTTAACTCTAGGTAACTTTGGCTATTCTAGCGTATAGCTTGCCGCTCGTAACCATTGGGGTTACCCCAAAGTTGGTTATGTTGGTTCCTAATGGTAGGATGGGCGAGCATAATTTTGCTACATTACAATCCAAGGTGGGATTTACCGGGGAGCCTATGCCTACTCTGCGGGGTTCCACCTGGTTATTGCTATAGGAGCGACGAGAATGAAGTCCGAGCAGCACCATGGCAAGGGATTGACCTACTTGAACGTATATCCGGACGATTATGATCCAGGGTTAAGCTATCCCCTGGTGGTTATGCTGCACGGTTTTGGGGCCAACATGAAGGACCTGGCTAGCCTGGCACCGTCTATTGGGGAAGGGTATGTGTATGCCTGCCCTAACGCTCCCATTCCTTTTGACATTGGGATGGGCATGACAGGTTACAGTTGGCACCCTCCTCGTGGGGAGGCTACCAGTGAGGATTTTCAACAAGCGGAGGGCCTGCTGGCCGGGTTCTTTGATGAGGCCTTTGAGCAGTTAAAGGCCACGCCGGGCCAAATAGCTTTGCTGGGATTCTCTCAAGGTGGCGGCATGACCTATCGATGCGGCCTAGGACAGCCCGAAACCTTTGCTGGGCTGGTTGCGCTGAGCGCTTCGCTGCCTGACCCGGAGGTGCTGCGGCCCAGATTGCCTAGCCAGCGGAATCAGCCCATATTCATCGCTCATGGCCGTTCCGACTCTATGGTGGCGATGGATACCGCCCGTGCTACGAAGACGTTCCTGGAGGCCGAGGGCTATCAACCGGACTACTATGAGTACGATATGGGTCACGAAATTCCGCCCATGGTGTTAAACGATATGATTCCATGGTTGGCGGAGGTGCTGCCGCCGCTGCGACGGGACTGATTGGTGCGGACACCTAAGGGGCTAACTCGACTTGACAGGGATTGTTGAAGGGCTTTACCATTCTAGTAGTGAGCGGGTTTTGTGCCTACTCACGGGTTTAGTAGACACCTACCAGCTTTAGTTGTTGGTTAGCATACATGCGGTACAGGCAACAACTGGAGAGACTACCTTGGGGATATAGCTCAATTGGGAGAGCGCGGCGTTCGCAATGCCGAGGTTGGGGGTTCGAGCCCCCCTATCTCCACCAATGCGCCCCTGTAGCTCAGAGGATAGAGCGGCGGCGTCCTAAGTCGCGCGTCGGGGGTTCGAGTCCCTCCAGGGGTACCACGTAGGAGCGTAGCTCAGTCTGGCCAGAGCGCTGGTCTCCAACACCAGTGGTCGGGGGTTCGAATCCCTCCGCTCCTGCCAATTTTCGAAGCTAAACCGGGGTCATTAGACCCCGGTTTTATTTTGGATTTCCATTTTGCCGACATTTTATTTGATTCGGAGTTCCAAGGGCGTTGATTTCTCTGGGTCTTGGTATTTCTCTACCCTTCCTGCAAAGTGAGTGCGGCATCTCTCTGCAATCCGGAGCGGGACATGAGAGTAAATGTCGATTGTAGTGGTAATCGTAGAATGTTCCAGCATCTCCCCAACCACTTTGGGGTTGACTCCGAAGCTCATCATCAGGGTGGCAGGAAAGGCCATGGGAAAGCCGATGGGCAAACTGTTTAAGTAACCAGGCACCCTCGCTATTCGTATCTGAGTCCGCTACGACATTTTGCTGACATCCTCCGCATGGCAGGGCGGCATTGAAGGCCATGCGATAGACAGATTACGGGTAGATCTAGATATGTAACGGCACCAAACAGGACTGGGCATTACGGGTTATAATTAGGAATCTCGAATAATATGTCATCCCTGACTATAGTGGCAGTCCGCTTTCAGTAACACCATCAGGCTTAAACTTGGGGCCGTTAGAAAACTCACTTTCAAAGGAGCAAAAGTAATGGGTGATAAGGGTGGTAAAAAAGATAAAGCCAAAAAGGAAAAACAGACAACTGCACAACATACTCTAAAGGAAAAACGGAAATTGAAAAAAGAGAAATAGAT
>Ga0310123_10001818_pt1 | contig 17422 bp, 20 predicted proteins | sample CB6_AW_1057_MG_FD_203505 | JGI IMG/M metagenome (GOLD analysis project Ga0310123, IMG submission 203505) | Marine microbial communities from Western Arctic Ocean, Canada - CB6_AW_1057 | ecosystem: Environmental > Aquatic > Marine > Oceanic | place: Canada: Western Arctic Ocean | collected... | reverse complement strand
CACCAGTGTGCCGTTGACTGGCGTCATCAGCGGCGGGACGGTGATGTTGACGCCGGCCATCGGCCCAGCGACATTCGGGCTGAGGGGGTTTCGGCTCTCCTCGGTCTCGCACGCGGCAAGGCCGACCGCGAGTGCCGTTGCCAATACAATTCTGCAGGTTATGTTGCACTTTTGAGTCATGGCGTTCGTTCGTCGATTCAATGCTCAATAGGGTGTTCGGCCCCTGAACCGCCGTTCAACAGCCATGAAGAGCAAGAACTGGGCCGCCCCGCGATCTGCTATAATCCGCCCGGCTTGGCCCCCGCACGCATTCTCATGCTGGCCCCCGAGCCGTTCTTCGAGCCGAGGGGCACCCCGTTCAGCGAATACCATCGGATCAAAGCGCTCGGTGAGCTTGGTCACCACGTCGATCTGGTGACCTATCCGTTTGGTCGGGACGTCGCTCTGCCAAATCTGCGCATCTTTCGCTGCTGGCGTCCGCCCTTCGTGAAACGTGTCCGGATCGGTCCGTCGCTCACCAAGCTCGTTCTAGACGTCGCGCTGGCGGGGAAGGCGATGACGGTGGCGCGTGCCACGCGGTATGACGCGATTCATTCTCACGAGGAGGCTGGTCTTCTCGGTGTATGGCTGGCCCGAAGACATGGGATTCCCCATTTGTACGACATGCACTCCAGTCTGCCGCAGCAGCTAGCCAACTTCCGATATACCGGATCGGGGGGAGCGCAGCGGCTGTTCGACCGGGTCGAGACGGCGATGGTTGGTGGCTCAAGGGTGGTGATCACGATCTGCCAGGAACTCCAGGACGCGGTCGTCGAGGCCGGTGCGGGTGACCGGTCCTTCTTGATCGAGAACGTGATGGGCGGGGACGTCGACGGCTCTGGCGATGAAGTGGAAGACCAGGCGCAGATCCGCTCTCGGTACGGCATCGCTTCGTCGCAGCCGCTGGTGCTCTATACGGGCACCCTGGAACCCTATCAGGGCCTCGATCTGCTCATCGGCGCGTCAGCTCGGTTGGTACATACGCATCCGAACGCACGCATCCTCGTCGTTGGGGGCGAGCCACGTCAGGTGGATGCGACCCGCGACCGGGCTCGGGGATGGGCAGACAACATGGTGTTCGCAGGACAGCGACCGGCGATCGAGATTCCTGCCTTCGTGGCCGCGGCGGACGTTCTCGTGTCTCCGCGCGTTGCCGGCACGAATACGCCTCTGAAGATCTACTCGTATCTCCGGTCCGGACGACCGATCGTGGCCACCGACCTCCGAACCCACACCCAAGTTCTGGATGACCAAACGGCCCTCTTGGTGCCCCCCGACCCAGCCTTGTTTGCGGAGGCGGTAGGGCTGGTGATTGACCGGCCGGATATCGGGGGAAGGTTGTCGGAGGCCGCCAAGCACCTCGCGGCGACACGATATAGCCGAGAGGCGTATCTGGCTAAGACGAGGGCAGCATACGAGCGTCTTCTGCATGGGCCGGACGCGGAGTCGCAGTCGCCAACGTCAACGTCGCCAACGTCAACGTCGTCAAGAGTGTCACCATCGGACGCCTCGGGCGTCCAGCGCTCGAAGGTCTCGTGACGGCTCTCGTGACAGGCGTCACCGGTTTCACCGGCGGGCACCTTGCCCGTTTTCTCGTCGGTCAGGGCCTCAAGGTTCGAGGGCTGGTGAGACCGGAGAGCCAGGGCCGGAGCGGCGCACTGGAAGCTGAAGGTATCGAGGTCGCGCTGGGTGACCTCCGGGACCGGCGGGCGGTCGACGAAGCCTGTCAAGGCGTGGAGGTTGTCTATCACATCGCCGCGAGCTATCGCACCGCCGGCCAGGGGGCCGATGCCTACCGCGCTGTCAACGTGACGGGGACCGACCACGTGTTGCAGGCGGCATTGTCGGCCGGAGCGAGACGGGTTGTGCACTGCAGCACGGGCGGCGTTCACGGGCATATCGAGCAGCCACCCGCAAACGAAGACACTCCGTTGGCCCCGGGGGACATTTATCAGGAAACCAAGCTCGAGGCCGAGGAACATGCGCGGCGGGTCGGTCAAGAGACCGGACTCGAGGTGGTCATCGCGCGACCAATCGGAATCTACGGGCCAGGCGACATGCGCTTCCTGAAGATCTTTCGAGGGCTTGCGCGTGGACGTTTTCCGATGCTTGGGTCAGGCGACGTGTTCTATCACCTGACGTATATTGAAGATCTGGCAAAGGGATTCATGCTGTGCGCGCAGGTGCCGGCCGCAACTGGGCGCACGTATCTCCTATCTGGACCGCGATACACGACGCTCAAGAAGTTGGTTGGGATGATTGCCGACGAGCTGGGCGTGTCGCCACCGCGTTGGCATGTGCCAGTTTGGCCAGTATGGATGGCGGGCGCCGTGTGCGAGGCTATCTGCGTGCCGTTGAAGATCGAACCGCCCCTGTATCGCCGTCGCGTTGATTTTTTCACAAAGAGCCGGGCGTTCGACTCCACACGCGCTCGCACGGAGATTGGGTGGGACCCGACGGTCGACCTTCAAGAGGGGATACACCGGACCGTCGCGTGGTACCGGGAGCAGGCTCTGTTGTGACTCGTCCTCTCAACATCGTCCAGATCTGCGACCATCTCGGCTGGCCGGGGTCCCGGATGCACGGGGTGAAACGGCTGTTTGCGTGGATGATTCCCCGGTTCGACCCGGAGCGATTCAAGGTGTCACTCATCAGCCTCCGGGAGCCCGATTCGTCGGCGGACACGCTCGAGTCACACGGAGTCGACGTCACCTATCTCTCGAAATCGAAATTCGACCCGTCCACGCTGCCAACGCTCCTCCGCGAGCTCGACCGAAAGAAGGCCGACATCCTGCACATGCACGGATATGGTGCAACCACGTTCGGACGGCTTGCGGCCGCACGACGTGGTTTGCCAGCGGTGCTGCACGAGCACGCCAACCTCACCGATACGCCGTGGTTTCAGAAAGTCGCCGACTGGCTGTTGGTGCCGTACACCGACCTGGCGATTGCGGTGTCTCGGTCGACCGCAGAGTTCGTGATCAACGCGCGCCTCATTCCAGAAAAACGAACTCGGGTGGTCTACCTGGGGGCACCTTTTGACGAGTTCTCCAGAGTCCGGACGCCGGACGAAGTCAGGGTCGCACGGGCTGAGCTCGGGTTGCCAATTGAGCTGGATCGGCCGGTGGTCGGGACAGTGACCCGTCTCATGCCGTCGAAGGGCAACCAGTACTTCGTCGAAGCCGCCCGGGATATTCTGGCTCGCAAGCCCGACGTGCACTTCTGCATCGTGGGTGAAGGAGAGTTGCAGTCCGACCTCGAGGCACAAGTCCGTTCGTTAGGACTTGGTGAGAGACTCAGCATGCCTGGATTCGTCCGCGACGTGGCCGGAGCGCTGTCTGCGTTCGATGTCGTGGTCTTTCCGTCCCTGTGGGAAGGCACGCCGCTGACAGCGTTCGAGGCTCTGGCCGCAGGCCGGCCGATCGTCGCGTCTGATGCGGATGGTCTCCTCGACATCCTGCACGACGGGGAGGACGCCGTTGTCGTACCCAAGCGTGATAGCGCGGCGATTGCCACTGCTGTTGTCGCCTTGCTCGACGATCCGAACCGGCGGTCGGTGCTCGAACTTGGTGCCCGTCGCACCGGCGCGGGCTACGACATCGATGCGTTCGTCAGAAGGATGGAGCAGCTGTATCTGTTGATGCACGAGGTCTCACGACCGACCCGTCGGGCCGGGGTGGCCACCGCCGACCTTGGATTCCTGTCCGAGAAAGGACGAGAAGGCCAGTGACCGCTACCGCTGGGCGTAGGACAACACGCGGCGTCGACCCGGGTGGATTGGCGGCGATCCTGGTTCTTGTCGTCGGCGCATACGCGGCGCTGTCGATCGACGTCGTCCGAACGGGTTTCGGCATCAAAGGCGACGAGTCTACCTACGTCGCCATGGCCCTCAGTGTGGCCTATGACGGCGACCTCGCGTTCGAGGCGCGTGATCTGGAACGTTTTTATCGGCTGTACAACACCGGCCCGGAGGGCATCTTCCTAAAGCGGGGCACCACCGCGACCTATCGTTTCGGCGAGGCGTTTCCCTTCGTCCATCGCGACACGCATCCAGATGACCGGCCCGACCGTCTGTACTTTGGAAAGGCCTTTATGGCCTCGGTCGTCGCGGCCCCCTTCGTGCGTCTGGCCGGACTGAACGGCTTTCTGCTGTTCCACGTGGTGCTCTTCGCCGGGATCATCTGGCTCGGATATCGATTCCTCGCAGCTCAGTCGCCGCGAGGGCTGGCGCTCGGGTACACCGTGGCGTTCTTTGCCGCGTCGATCGTGCCCTTGTACGCGATCTGGCTCACCTCCGATGCCTTCCTCGTGGCTTCCGTCTTCGCTGCCTACTTTCTGTGGTTCTACAAGGAGGTAGCCCCGCGTTCCGAAGGGCGGTCGGGTAGCTTTCTCCTTGGCTCCAGGTCGGATCTGGTCGGCGCGCTCGTCCTCGGACTTGCGGTCTTCGCTAAACCGCCCGCCGTCGGCTTCCTGCTCATTCCGCCGCTTGTGAGGGCGCTGACTCGGGGACAGCTGTGGTTAGGGATCCAGATTGGCGCCATCGCCGTGGCGGTCGTGGCGGCCGGATTCGCCGTGAACGCCGGCATCAGTGGCGAGTTCAACTACCAGGGAGGCGACCTCCAGGGTGGCGACCGCAGAACCTTCTACGGCGGCATGGCGCACGGGTTCCCGTTCGAGCCGCCCGATCTGCCGTTCGATCAGAAAGGGCTGCCACGCTCGACCAATGAAGTGGTCGTCGAGGAGCGTTTAAGCCCGTCCGGATTTATGCGGCTGCTCGGTACCAACCTCGGCTACTTCCTAGTTGGACGACACTTCGGCTTCGTCCCGTTCTTCTTTCCAGGCATCGTGACGGTCGGTCTGTTCTTCTGGAACCGTCGGTCGCGTCGAGCGTGGCAATGGGCGATCCTCGGCACGGCGGTGCTGACCGCCGTTGGCCTGGCGATCTACATGCCCTATACCTGGTCGGGCGGGGGCGGTCCGCCGGGCAATCGGTACTTCCTGAGCGTCTATCCGGCGATGTTCTTTCTTACGCCGCCGCTCACCTCGCTGGTCGCGCCGGTTGCAGCTGGACTTGGCGGGACACTCTTCATTATCCAGATTCTGATCAATCCGTTCGTCGCCGCGAAGCAGCCGTATCTGAGTGTCGAGCGCGGTCTACTGCGAGCCCTGCCCGTCGAGCTGACAATGGTGAACGACCTGCCGATCATGAACGATGCGTCCCGGTCGCGCGTACCGTATGGGACTGATCCACGTCTACTGCTTTACTATCTGGACCACAACGCGTATCCACCGGAGGCGCCTGGAATCTGGGTCACAGGTGGTCATCGGGCCGACATCATCGTGCGAACTAACCACCGACCGTTCGCCGAGGTTGAGGTGACCTTATTGTCCCGCGTGGCCAACACCGTGACGGTGGAGTTTGGTGGCGACCGTCGAGACGTTGATGTCGAGGCGAATAAGCCGACCTCCGTGACGCTCGTCCCTCGAGGCGTGTATGCGCGTCGGAGCTGGGCGTATCTGCTGTCGGTGACCGCCCGCGAGGGGATTACCCCGCGGCTCCTGAATTCTCGGTCACGTGACGGGCGTTATCTAGGTGTTGCGGTGACATTCCAGGCCCGGCCCGCAGCTGAGTCGGCGGTGCGGGATCACTAACCCCAAAGCTCACTTGAGTTGCCATGTCTGACTGGTTCTGGTCGCCGGGGCGGCGTTGCTCCTCAGTCATTTGGTCCCGCCAAACTCACTCGTCGCGGCTGGCCCTCGCCACCCAGTCCTGCGCCAGTCGTGGCAACTCAAGTGAGCTCTTGGGTTCGTGCAGTCTGGAGTACGTCTCGTGGCACCTGGAAATGGTGCTGAGCTTGCCGTAGTCTTTAGCTGATTCTCGGGAGGCGGACGAATGAGTGCGGACGAACACGTGGAACTGCTCCAGCTGGTGAGCTCGGACGCCATTGGCGACCAGACACAGAGCCTCAATCGGTTTGGTGTGGATCCTCGGCAGGGGCGGGCATGGTGCAACTGGCCACACAGCACCGTGGTCCTCACGTGCGATGGAACCGTCGTGTGCGGTTGCGGCGACGCCTTCAACGAGAACCCGATGGGAGATGCCCGGCAGCAGAGCGTGCTGGACATCTGGCGTGGTGACGGATTTCAGGGGATGCGACGTGGGATGCGCGACGGGCATCCTGCTCCGTTCTGCGAGCGCTGTGGGCTCATGGAGGTTCATCCGCCAGACTTCGAACCCCCCCTTAGGCCCGGGGAGGTTCGAGAGCTACGTCTTGCCGTTCCGGCAGGGTCTCTCACGCCTGGCCGCTGGACGGGCACGGTGGATCTCCTGCAAGAAGGGCTGACCTGGTTCGAGCCGCTGCATCTGGATCTTACGGTCTCCAGGGCCGTCCAGTAGCGTGGCACGCATTACCGTCGCGACCTCCCATCCGCCGTTCTCCCAGGGTGGCCACCTCGTGATTGCCAACGCCCTGGTCGCTGCCCTCAATAACGCGGGACACGAGGCGGCGCTACTCCTGACGCCGCAGAACCGGTTCGGCCGCCAGGCGGCCGCCTACACGGCCACCTGGTTGACGGATGTCGGGCTCGCGCACGATGGTCGGCCCGTGGACCAGGTCATTAGTCTGCGGTTTCCCAGCTACGCTGTGCGGCACGCCGTTCATGCGTGCTGGCTCAATCATCGGATGCGCGAGTACTACGACCAGTGGCCTCGCTTTGCCAAGTCCCTGTCGTCGCGGGCCCGGGTCAAAGAAGGGATTCGCCGTCGTCTGATCCACGCCGCTGATCGGTACTTACTCACCCGAAACGTGACACGGCTGTTTGCGCAGTCACGCACCATCCAGGCCCGCCTCGAGCGGTGGGGAGGGATCGCGTCAACCGTCGTGTATCCGCCACCGCCGCCTCGACCGTATCGCTGCGAGACGTACGGCGACTTCGTGCTCGTCGTATCGAGGTTGACTCCGCTCAAGCGTGTCGGGCTCGTGATCGACGCACTTGCCCACCCAGACGCCGCCGGCGTCAATTGTGTCGTGGTGGGAGACGGTGAGGAGGAGGCGGCCCTGCGTCGAGCGGTGGCAGAGCGTGGGATGGAGGACCGCGTATCGTTCCTTGGTGCGGTCGGGGACGATGTACTGCTCACGCAGTTAGCGACATGCCGCGCCGTGTGCTTTCCGGCGGCGCACGAAGACTTCGGTCTGGTCACCGTCGAGGCGTTTGCGTCGCGCAAGGCAGTCATCACCTGTCGTGACGGCGGTGGTCCGGCAGAACTGGTCGTCGACGGGACCAGCGGGTTTGTGACCGCTCCTGAAGCGGCGTCGCTGGCGAGGGCTCTGGCCTCCGTGTCGGGCGACCTGGCCCTGGCCGAGCGTCTCGGTGCCGGCGCCCTTCAACGGGTCGGCGAGCTGACCTGGGAACGAACGTGTGCGCAGCTAGTGCTCGTGTAGACTCACCACGCTAACCATGGCCTATCGCAACAAGCTCGAGTCAAAGATCGCCCGCAAGGTCACGAAGGCGATGAGCGTCTTCGATCTCGTGGAGGACGGCGACCGGATCATGGTGGGGCTCTCGGGGGGCAAGGACAGCTGGGCGCTGATGCAGGTGCTCGATGTGCTCCGCCGTCGCGCACCGGTCGAGTTCTCGCTCGTCGCGGTCAATGTCGACTCGGGATACGCCGAATACAAGCATCAGGAGATTTCGCGTGCCTGCGAAGCGCGCGGGTGGGAGTATCGGATCGAGCACACCCAGATCGGCGAGATCATGGACGACGTTCTGGCTCCCGACGCGACGCCGTGCTCGCTGTGTGCCAAGCTCCGGCGAGGGGTGCTGTATCGGGTCGCGACCGATATCGGTGCGACAAAGATTGCGCTCGGACACCACGCCGATGATTTTCTTGAGACCCTGCTACTGAATCTGTTTTTCGCCGGGAGCCTCAAGGCCATGCCGGCCAAGCTGGTGTCGAACGACCGTCGACACGTCGTGATTCGACCGCTGGTCTACGTCTCGGAAGACGAAGCGCGGGTGTACACGCGTGAAAGCGAGCTGCCGGTAATCGGCTGCTGCTGTCCAGTCTGTGGCGACCTCAGTCTCAAACGGCAACGGCTCAAGCGGCTGTTACTGGACTTCGAGAGCGAGCACCCAGGCGTCAAGCAGTCGATGCTCAAGGCCCTGGGCAATGTGGCTCCACGCCACCTGCTCGATACGCGTCTCAATCCACCCTCGGACTTGCGCGCGGAGGTCGCGGCCGCAATCATGGAGACCGACGCGCCACTCCTGTCTCCTGCCTCCTGACTCCTGTCTCCTAACGCTAACTCCTAGAAATGCGCGCGGTCCTCCAACGCGTCTCGTCTGCCCGGGTGTTGGTCGACGGTCGTGAGGTCGGGTGGATCGGTCAGGGGTTGGTGGCGCTGGTCGGGGTCGGGAAGGGCGATGACGAGTCTGACACTGAGTACATCGTCAAGAAGATCCGCGACCTTCGGATCTTCGAGGACGCGGCCGGGAAGATGAACCTGTCGCTGTCCGATGTCGAGGGAGCCGTTCTCGTGGTTTCCCAGTTCACGCTCTACGGAGACTGCCGGCGTGGGAGGCGACCGTCGTTCGCCGCCGCGGCGCCACCCGACGTAGCCCGGGGGCACTACGACGCCCTGGTGGAGCGCCTGCGGGCGAGCGGGCTCACAGTCGAGACTGGTCTCTTTCAGGCCATGATGGCGGTGGAGCTCGTGAACGACGGGCCGGTGACGATCGTACTGGACAGTCGCGGGACCGCGTAGCGCCCTGGGCGCTTTGGAACCCCAATTGGCAGGGGAACGGTGATCCAGCCAACTTGAGCTTGACAGACCACCCTGGCTCCGGCATCCTGCCAGCCTCAAAGGAGCACCGCACGTGGGTGGTGCTGTAGAGCTGGGCACAGCCAGCAGACATGTAGTCGGCGTACGGCTGGACCGGACCCCGACGAGTAATGGACAGGAATACGGACATGGCAACAACCGGAAGCGTGAAGTGGTTCAACGACAGCAAGGGTTTCGGCTTTCTGACGCGTGACGACGGCGAGAAGGACGTGTTCGTCCATCACTCCGCCATCCAGGGCGAAGGCTTCAAGAGTCTGGCCGAAGGTGAGAAGGTGGAGTTCGATGTGGTTCAGGGGCAAAAGGGCCCCGCCGCCGAGAACGTAGTCAAGACGGGCGGGGGCTACTAGAAACTCTCCACTTCGCACATTCAAGAGGCCGGCCTCGGTAAGAACGGGGTCGGCCTCTTTTATCAGGACTCCCTCCGCAATCTCCGGCCCGTACGTAGGAGCGAAAACCATGCCTCGATCCGCTCTCGGGGAACCCATCGTTCTTCTGTCGGGAGCTCTGTGTGTCTTCGGGGTCGCGCTTCTCGCGGTCGGCGGACAACAGGCCGCCGACGATGACGCGCGAGCCTTGGTGGTCAAGGCATTGGAACGGGCCCCCTGGAACGAGGAGCAGGATTTCGGTGCCCGGTATCGTAGCCTGATGACCCGCGAGGTCCGTCGCTACGACGGCGACGGGCGCGTCGAGGAGGAAGACCTGGGCGACTACGAGGTCATCCCGATAGACGGCGCGCGGTTTCAGCGGCGGCTGACGATCGACGGGCGTACGTTGAGCGAGGAGGAGCAGCAGGGAGAACGAAAACGAGAGGCCGAGTTCCGTGAAGAGCTCCGCCGGAGGCGCGAAGGGCCCGACGACGCGGAAGAAGAGGAAGAGGAAGACGAGATCATCTTCAACGAGGAGCTGATCGAGCGGTTCGTCTTCGCCGTCGAATCCGAGGAGCCGCTGCGTGGCCGCTCGAGCTATCGCATCTCGTTCAGGCCGAAGCCCGGGCGACTACCGGTCCGTCGCCGCATTGACTACGCGCTCAACAAGGCGCGCGGGCAGATCTGGATCGACCAGGAGACGTTCGAGGCCGCCCGCGTCGAGTTGGAGTTGATCGACAAGGTCCGGATCTTGTGGGGCGTCATCGGTACGATTTCGCACGCGCGTGGATCGATCGATCGTGGTCCGGTACTCGGGGACATCTGGGCGCAGCTGCAGTTCGAGACGTACACCGATGTTCGCAGCTTTCTCAGACGGACACGCCGCGGCGAGCTCAGTCGGTGGCGCGACTTTCGATTGATCGAAGAATAGCCATCGCCGAAGGCCGAATGTCATCGATCGAGCTAGATCCCTACCGGCCCGAGATGGCCACCGAGGCGTCGCTGATGCTCGCCCGTGCCTTCGCGTCTAATCCGCTTCACCTTGCGGCATTCGGAGACAGCGTGCTCACCAAGAACGAAGTCTTCTTCCGAATGGTGCTACGGCTCTTGAAAGGACCGAAGTTCGTCGCCACGGATGGATCTCAAATCTTCGGATTGATTCACTGGGTTCACTCTTCTGAGTGCCAGGCGGCAGGAGTAGAAACAGTTCGCCTCTTCCCGCGAATGGTGACACAGCTCGGATGGAAGGCGACTCTGCGCGTTCTGTCCTGGGTGTCGACCTGGGAAGAGCACGATCCGAAGGAGTCTCACGTGCATCTTGGCAGGGCGTTGGCTCCCGTCTCATGATGAGTTACTGGGAGGGATTGGCCGCGACTGGAGAAGTTGGTTATTTGGAGACTGACCGGCCGCAGAATGTCGCGTTCTATCGTCGGTTCGGATTCGAGACGACGCGGGAGGTTCCTGTTCCCGGCGTGACGAACTACTTCATGTCTCGGGCGGTGCTAAGTTCGCGACTCAGGAGTTTTCCGCAGTCGAGATGAGCCGTCAGATGAATGTCCTGCTCACCATCGGCATCGCCGCGGCTGGCATCATCCTGCTCGCGTGGATGTTCCAAGACAGACTGATCTACTTCCCGCTGGGCGACGTGCCACCGCCCGGCCAGGTCGGACTCACTCATGTCGAAGAGGTTCGGCTCCCGACCGCCGATGGTCTGACACTCAACGGGTGGTTCATCGGGAGCGCATCCTCGGCTCGCGCCTCGACCGTGGTGGTGTTCAACGGAAATGCGGGCAATCGGGCCTACCGTGCCCCGCTGGCGACGGCACTCCAAGAGCACGGCGTTCAGGTGCTGCTGTTCGACTACCGCGGGTACGGAGGCAACGAAGGCACTCCCACGGAGGCCGGGCTCCGGGCCGACGCACGTGCGGTCCACAGCTATGTCGTGGGACGGAGCGACGTGGATGCCGCTCGGCTGATCTATTTCGGAGAATCTCTGGGTTCGGCCGTCGCGGTCGCCCTGGCAGCTGAGCAACCCCCGGCGGGCTTGGTCCTCCGTTCTCCGTTTACCTCACTGGTCGAAGTGGGCCAGTTCCATTATCCGTTTCTCCCCGTTCAGCTTCTCCTCCGGGACAGGTTTGCCGCCATCGACGACATCCGGCGCGTCGACTGCCCGGTGCTTGTCATTGTCGGCGACCGGGACCGCGTCGTTCCCCTGGACCAGAGCCGTCGGCTCTACGATGCGATCCGACCACCGAAGGAACTGGTCATCCTCGAGGGGGACCACAACGATGTCGATCTGCTTGCCGGTGACGAGATGATCGCCGCGATCGTGCGGTTCCTGGGACAACTCGTGTGATCTGAACCGCTCCTCGCCTAGCCTGATACCCAACGCATATAGTGCGGGCCCAACCGATACCCGCCCGTGACGATCGTCGGCAGCATCGCCTCCGCGACGACGGCCAAGAAGGCATGGCTTACGGCGAGTACGACGAGGTTGGGTTCGCGCCGAAACAGGGTGGACCAGAGCCAGCCGCCCAGAAACACCATGACCATCAATCCAGGGTTCGGGGCATGAATGAGCGCGAAGACGGCAGCGGCACCGACGGGTGCTCGGCGGTCAAGGCCCGCGTCGATGAGCCGGACCAGGACGAAACCTTGCAACGCATACTGCTGTGCGAACCCCCAGCCGATATAGTGGACAAAATTCAAGACCACTCGCTGTAGAGACACCTCCGGCAGCGCTAGGGTTATGCTGATCACCGCGATGGCGACGGCCGCCGCCACCGTCGGCCGAACGGTCATGCGGGCGACCTCGGAGAAGTTGTCAAACCGGATCCCCAGTCGCTTCAGCGAATCCCCGTGTGCGATATTGGATGCCACCATCGCCGCGACGATGCTGAGGCGGACGGTGAGGTCGAGCGCCGCTGAGCCGAGGGACTGTACAAACCAAATGAGTACGAGAACCGAGGATGTGGCCGCCGCGACTTCCATGGCCGGCGTCCAGCGCGCCCGACGATTTCGGCGTGCCGAAGCCGTGGTGGCCGCAATCGTGTTTGTCATGGCCTGCGTCGTGATCCTGTGGTTCACGGTTCTCGGTCAGTTTGGTCACGCCGAGAACGTGTGGAGCGTTGTGCTCTTCTTTGGGCTCCTGGTGGGCAGCTACATCGGGCTCAGCGTGGCCGACGCGCGTGACCGGCTGCGATCGGCGCTGGCTGGGCCAGTGCGGCGACTGGTGATTGGTCCCGCTCTACTTCTTGGGACCGCGCTCCTCTACGCGTACGCGACAGGGCTTCCTGTCCGGCCACGGGCCGTCGGGTTGGCAGCATATCTCTGTGGTCCGGTCGCGCTGCTGATCCTCCGGCAGTGGACGGGCAAGGGATCGTCTGTGTTCTCGTTCGGCGCTGTTCTCGCTCTCTGGCTACCGATCGAGTTCGACCTGCTCCCGTCGCTCCCGCTTCCCCCTCCAGACGGCTACGACGTCAGCCAGCTTGTCGGAATCGTCGCCGCATTTTATCTGTTTCTCGTGGCACAGCCCCTGGCCGGTGTGGGGTATACGTTCGCGCTCGGCCGCCGGGACCTCAGACTCGCGGTTGTGGGTGTCGCGTTCGTAGCCGTGGCGGCATTGCCGCTCGGGTTTCTGACCGGTTTCCTGACGTGGCAGCCGCGCATTACCCTAACGAGGCTGATCGTGACGCCGATGGTCATCTATCTGGTCACCGCTGTGCCCGAGGAGTTTCTTTTCCGGGGTGTGATCCAGAACCTGATCGCGCGGCGGTGGGGATCACGGGTCGGTCTCGGGACGGCCGCAGCAATCTTCGGTGTGGCGCACTTGCCAGACCTACGCTATGTGGTCTTGGCCACCTTGGTGGGTCTCGCCTATGGATGGGTCTACGCTCGGAGCGGCAAGATCACCGCCGCGGCCCTGACCCATGCCGGAGTCGATTGGATCTGGGTGCTTCTGTTGTCCTATCACTAAAGGAGTGTGGGTTCCCTGTCGGCCCCAGAGTCCTCATATAACCGCCCCTAACCGACGGGGTCGACATGAATGGCTGATGAACCTGCTGCGTGGGTCGGGGTCAAAGTTGTCCAAGGGCAGTTTGAGGAGGGGCAGCTGAGGGCCTTCCTTCAAGCCCATGACATTCCAACCCAGATTCGCGGTGAGAGCTTGCGAAACACCCATGGCCTGTCCGTCGATGGTCTGGGCGCAGTGGAGGTGTTCGTGAGGGAGGCCGATGCGGACGCGGCTCGTGACTTGATCGCGAAGGCAGAGCGTGGCGACCTGACGCTCCCAGAGGTCGAAGGAGAAGTATGAAGGCCCACCGTAGAGACTTTATTAAGGCCGCCAGCGTCCTGGCGGGCACCGGTGCCGATGGAGTCGTTCGTGTCTATCAACCTCGTCGCTCTCGCGATCTGGCTGATTTCAGTGTTCGCGCTGGCACAGGGGGCATCGGTGGCCCTCTTCCCCCTGTGGTTCCTCGGTGTAGCGAGCGTCGCGAACGCCTTCCTCCATCCCGCGCTGTCGATTGCCACCGGCGGCTATTTTCCGGGACTGTTCACCTCGCCAATTGTGGGTGGCGCCGGCGCTCTGCTTCTCAGTCGTCTCTTCCGTATTACCGAACCCGGGCCAGCACAGGATTCCGCTCGGTCACCTTGATAGGTGGTCGCTACTTAGGCAGCGCGAAGACGAAGAGCGCGTTGCCCGCGTTGCGAGGATTCCTCAGGTCACTCAGGAGGTCGTCGGGAACGGTATTGGTCCAGCTCGTCCTCCCGCCGTTGTTGCCAGCGCCGAACGCCACGTACTGGGTGCCATCGACCGCGTAGGTGATTGGGTAGCCGTTGGCCATCGTCGTCAAGCGTGTCTGCCACAGTTCGTCGCCGGTCTCCACGTCATAGGCGAAGACGTAGCGTTCCCAGTCACCCACGAAGACGATCCCACCAGCCGTCGTCAGTGCCGCTGTGTTGTAGGGCGACCGACGGCGCTGCTTCCAGATCGTCTTGCCGGTGCGGATGTCGAGCGCCTGGAATTCGCCGAGCTGGTCGGGCGAGTCTGGGTGGAAGTGGTTCAGCCGTCCCCGGGTCGACCCACTCCCTCCACCCCCGACGCGGTAATTGACCGGTCCGAACGCAGCGGTCTCACAGTTCAAGTTGAGCGGGATGTACATGGCCGCTGTGTCGGGGTGATAGGCCATTGCTCGAAGGCTCTTGAATCCGCCCGTGCTGGGGCAGAAGTAGAGCAGCTCACCGACACCGGAGATCATCCCGTCGCGGTAGGTCACCTTGCCGGTCACGCTGTCGACATCAAGGATGTTTTGGTAGCCGAGGTCAACCGCGTTTCGAAATTCGCCTGTGACGCGGTCGAGCTCCCACAGGATGCCGAGCTTGCCCATGCTGAACACCGACTGCTTGCCGTCGTAGTCGACCAGGATTCGCTCGAACGTCTCGTCCATGTCGTGGCTATCGCCCGGGATGTGTTGGAAGTACCACTTCATCTCGCCAGTCGCGGGATCGAGCGCCAGGGTCGAGTTGGTGTAGAGCGCATCGCCGTCGGTGCGGCGCGCATCGCGCGTCCACGGCTTGGGCTGCGAGGTGCCGTGGTAGATCATCTTGGTCACCGGGTCGTAGCTGCCAGGAATCCAGGCATCCCCGCCGGCGCGGAACAGTAGTGGCAGGTCGCCCCACGTGTCCCCGCCGCGCTCCCCGGGCCTGGCCACTGTCGACGTCTTCCAGAGCACCTGGCCGCTGCGCCCGTCGACGCCGACGATGTAGCACGTGTCTTCGCGATACATGGCGCAGCCCGTCAGCCCGGACACGATGACCCCATCGGCGACGATCGGACCGCTGCTGAATCCGTACGACTCCTGTCCCGGCATGATCGGCGTGTCCCACCGGACCTCGCCCGTCTGCGCGTCGAGACCCACGACGTGCGCGTCGGCGGTATTCAGAATGACCAGATCCTCGTAGATGGCCAGGCTTCGTGTTTGTGAATACGCTCGGAGCGACTCTTCGAGCTCGGGTCGGTACTCCCAAATGAAATTGCCGTTCCGGGCATCGAGTGCCTGTACGAGGTTACCGGGGTTCGCGAGGTACATCACGCCGTCATGGACGAGCGGTGTGGTTTGCGAACGCCCCAATTCGATGCCCCACGACCAGGCCAGACGGAGATCACCGACGTTGGATCGGTCGACCTGGTCCAGTGTGCTGTAGCCCCACCCATCGAGCGTCCGGCGCCAGTTGAGCCAGTCTCTGGGATCCGGATTCTGCAGGGTTTCGTCAGTCACCGGCGTGAAGCTGGGCGTTTGCGCGTCAGTCAGCGTCCCCGAGGCAGCCACGAGCGCAGCGGCAGCGAGTACAAACATGGCGGAGCGAAGTCTCATGGGCCGAGCGTAGCTTCGTTCTACTAACTTGTCTACCGGCACCGCCCCACCATTCATCTGAGTGCTACAGTTCACCGTCTAGACGATGCGCTGCCCAGGCAGCGCAAGCTGCTAACTCCGAAAGGTGAGGTCATGCGAGCAAGCTTGAGAGCCTGGCGATTCGGTCTAATCGTCGCTATCGGGTCCACACTGGGGGCGCCACAGCCATCGAGCCGGCTGCCAAGGAGCGCGAACTCGCTCGCGATCTCGCGCCGGTCACGCCGGCCGAGGTTGGTGTTTCCGCGCCGCGACTCCAGCGGCTCGATGCTCTTATGCAGGCGATGGTCGATGACGGCAGGCTGTCCGGCGCTGTGACGATGCTCGCGCGGCATGGCAAGCTCGCGTTTATTGACGTCGTGGGGGTGAAGGATATCGAGACGGGTGCGCCGATGACCCGTGACTCGATCTTCCGACTCTATTCGATGACGAAACCGATCACCGGGGTGGCCATCGAACTCGCCCGGCCAGATTCCCACGATCAAGCCACCGGCGTCCCGCCGTTCACAAGCAATCTGGTAGCCTCGGGTGTGACTCGGGAACGCTTCGAGCGTCTCGTGGCTGAGGCTGTCCACGGCATCCCCAAACGATTTCGAGACGAGATGGCCAACGTGGCGGTCGTGGTCGACGACCGACCGTCACCCGAGCTCTTGGAGGAGATGGAAGTCGTCGCGCCGGATACGTTGTATGGGCTCTACCAGGGCACTCCGCTGCCGGATCGGGAGTGGACTCATAGCAACGTGCTGCCTGACCAAATCACGATCTACCAAGGGCCGATCGTCGAAGACAGCGACGACGAGGACGGAATCATCCGTGCGATAGCCGAGACGGTCATCCACGAGTTCGGTCATTACTTCGGTCTCAGCGAGGAAGAGATAGAGGAGATCGAGTCACGATACTGGCGAGGCGACGGCGATTGAGACGGCAAATCTCCCAACGTCGGGCTACACCGATCGCTTGACCCAGGTTTGCGGGGCCGTATGATGGCCCTTGGTCGATCCCATCGCAGCCCAAGGAGGGCCATGGTTCGCACACTGCGTCGGCGTGCTGCTCGGTTCGGAACGGCCTTCGGTCTGCTGGCCCTGTGTCTTCTTGTCTCGATTCCCACCGTCCAGGCCCAAGGCGGTCAGTTCTTCGACTCCAACGGCGTCCAGATTCACTACGTGGATCAGGGAGCGGGTGAACCTGTGGTGCTGGTCCACGGCTTCCTCGCTTCCTATGTCGGAAACTGGGAAACCCCCGGCATCATGAAGGCGCTCGGAACTGCCGGGTATCGCGTGATTGCCCTGGACTACCGAGGTCACGGCCAGAGTGGGAAGCCCCACGGTCCTGAACACTATGGACTGGAGATGGTCGGCGATGTAGTTGGCCTCCTAGACCACCTGAACATCGAGCGTGCCCACGTCGTGGGCTACTCGATGGGCGGAATGATCACCAACAAGCTGCGGGCGAACCACTCGGACCGACTCTTGACCGCCACGCTTGGTGGCTTCGGCTGGGCCGGAGAAGGAGAAGACCTCACCGAAAGGATCGCGAACACTCGCAGGCGAGCGGACGGAATTGAGAACAGAGACATGGGACCACTCATGCGTCGCCTCGCACCACTTGGCGTCAAAGTGAACCGCCCCCGGTTCGTGAGAGAGCTCGTCAGTTGACTCCCGCCATCATGACGGGAGCCTCCTGCGTCAGATAGTACTGCTGTTCGAACTCCACCGGCGGCACGTGGCCGATCGGCCCCAGGAGCCGTCGGTGATTGAACCAGTCC
>Ga0310123_10001817_pt1 | contig 17425 bp, 20 predicted proteins | sample CB6_AW_1057_MG_FD_203505 | JGI IMG/M metagenome (GOLD analysis project Ga0310123, IMG submission 203505) | Marine microbial communities from Western Arctic Ocean, Canada - CB6_AW_1057 | ecosystem: Environmental > Aquatic > Marine > Oceanic | place: Canada: Western Arctic Ocean | collected... | reverse complement strand
AAAAATCAAATAAATTTTGCATTCGACCGTTTACATCGGTTAACATTGGCTCTAGGGGAAATATAAAACCTTGTTGCTCATTAAACAAAAAATTAACAAAATTTAAAAATAAAAAAGTTGCCAATGCTTCTAATGGAATAAACAAATACCATAATTCTAAATATAGTCAATATTTACGTAAAAAATTCTTAAACAACGAAGCACCAGAAGAGTGCCAATTGTGTTGGGATCTAGAAGCAGGAGCATTTGAAAGTGAACGTACTAGAGCAAATTATTTACATAAAGTATTATTCAAAAAAAATTATGAAAAATATCTTAAATTAATTAACAAATATGACTTAAAAATCCCAATTGAAATAAATCTTTCTATGACAAATCTATGTAATTTAAAATGTTTAATGTGTGATGGCGCTTCTAGTTCACAATTATTAATAGAAAATGTTAAATTAGGATATGAAACTGACCTTGTACAGAAAGATTTTGATTGGACTATTCTAGCAAAACAAAAAATAATAGACGAAATTTTAAAAAATAACTCTTTAGAATATTTAAATCTCACTGGTGGAGAAACATTAATGATTCCAGAAATATTTCGTTTATTGGACAAATTAAAAAATAAAAATTTAAACGTTGTTATTTTTACTAACGGAACACAATATAATGACCGTATAGTATCTACATTAAAACAATTAAAAAAATTACATATAATATTTTCAATAGAATCAACAAATAAACAAAACGAATATCTGCGGTTTCCAAGTACTTGGAACAATATACAAAAAAATATTATAAATTTACAAAAAAATTTACCTAAAGTTATTTTTTTAATAAACTGTACAGTGCAAAATTTAAATATATTATATCTCGATCAACTAATTAATTTTGCACACAATCACAACTTACACCTAATATTAAATACTATTCAGAGTCCTGAATACCTAATATATACAAACTTACCGTTAAGTTTATTAGAAAAGAGTTACAATAAACTTTGTAACATTCCAAAAGAAAAAACCATCCATGTATCAAACTTTAATCATTTAAAAAATGAGTTACAAAATTTTATAAAAAACTATAAAGTTAATAATAAATTATTTGAAGAATTTAAATCTGTAATACAATCTCGAGACAAGTATCGTAAAATAAGTATCTTTAACTATATGCCGGAACTAGCAAAGGACGTTTTTACTAAATGAACTGGTTCGAAATTAAAAAATCCCATTATCACAAAGAACCGGTTGAACATATTCTTACAGACGCAATTTTTAATTTAAAAGAATACGACATCTTATACGAAAACCAAAACAACCTTTCTCACCAAGTTTGGCAAGACTTTGATACCAAATATAAAATTGGTTTTGAATTTTTTAAAGATTTACGTGAGTTTAATAAAAATAAAGAAGTAATTTGTTTATGGTTTTTTAAAGAGAGATCCGATAACAAAAAATATAATGATATTGAGCTAAAGGGAAAAAATATTATGTATAGTCCTAATACATTTTTTATAACCAAATCTAAAAACATAAAAATAAGTGATAAAGGAAAACGTTGGCCTTATAGACCGGTTTTACAATTAGATTTAGGCATAAACGAATACAATAAAATTATAAAAATGATAAGATAACTAATAGTATATGGCAAATCACAAAGAAAGAATGTTGGAATGGATAGATCGTTTAGGTCTTATTGTTATCCATACAGAAGTTAAGCCATACGGTCCTGGAACTCGTAGGTATATGATTGGTAAACATATTGAAGAGCCTAAACAATCTCATCAAATGGGTAGTGGCAAATGGCAAATGACACCAGGAGTACAAGAATGGCTAACATCAGAACCACTTGATGGAGTATCACTTGAGGCTTGGTTAAAAGATTACGAAAAATCTCATTAATGATAGGAAAAAGTTTTATTGATAAATGCATCAACACAGATGTAATCACTACTCCGTGGCCACATCAAATTATTGAAAACACATTTGATAAATCTGTATTTGAAAAATTAAAAACACAATGTATTGAAAAATTAAACTTTCCAACAACAGAATTAGTACAAATTCATCCAAAAGATTATAAAGAATATGGAATAGATTTTTATGATGAAACTTTGAACATTTGTGAAAGTCTATTTGAAAATATTAAAGTATTATGTGGTCAATATCCAAAATATAGATGGTTTGAAAACCTAGGAGTTAATGCACATATATCTGTTACTCCGCCCTTGCCTTGGCAATTTCACATACACCAAGAAGGTCTCGAAAAAATTTGGAGTAGTGTAACATATGTTTCACCAGAAAATAATGTTGGAACTAAAATGTATACAGCACAAAACGAAAAAGCATTAGTTGGTGAAGCACCATGGAAACCTAATAGTACATTTATTTTTTGTGGAGAAGAGGGAAAAACTTGGCACTCATATGAAAGCAATGAAAATACTAACCGTATTACATTTAATCTTTTTATTATGAAGTACCGAAAAAAGGTAGTCTTTTATACTAACTAATTTTTCCAGTACAATTTATCTATTTGATCAAATTTTCCGTGGTCATCTATAACAGCACTATTGTTAAATCCCAAACTTTGCATAAATAGGTCCATCTCTTCTACATCAGGAACAAGAGATTGTTTAGGATCTTTATACAAATTTACTTCATTTAAAACATACGTTGCTCTTTTAAAAATTTCTGGTGAGCCTTGCATTACCAAAAGTTCTGCACCTTGTATATCTTGTTTAATAAAATCGTAGGTTGCATTGGCACCAACAACTGACTCAAGTGTTTGCATTTTTCTTTTTTCTACCGCTTCTGACGGGAACGTGGAGAGCCCAAATATATTTGATCCTTTGGTATAAGTTATTTTATGTCCTTTAATTTTTCTTAAGTGCATATCTACTTCTTTATTTTCATTTCCAAGCACTGCAATATAATATTCATTTGCACATTTTAATAATCTTCCTTTGTGTTTTTCTCCTGCTTCAATGCAAGTATAATGTGCATCAGGCCAGAATTTCTTCACTTCTCTAGTCCATATTCCGTTCCATGCACCTAAATCTAAAATTTTTTTTGGTTTGAAATCTAAATTTTCTAAATATTCGTACATCATACTCTGTAGTAAATTATATCTGGCCAAATGTTTATTAAAATTTTAAAACCTAAATTTTTTATTATATGATTTTTAACTTCTACACTACTTGAGTTGTATCTTTCTGTATTATGATTAAGCTCTATCATGATATACTGTACATTAGATTGATTCTCATCATTGAACGTTAAAGTCTTATGGGCACCTTCAAGCACACGCATTTCATATCCCTCAACATCTATTTTTATCATACCCACATCGTCATAATTCCAATAATCAATATTAAACATTTGAACATCTTGAATATCTTTAGATTCTTTTTCTATTCTTGTATTTTGTGTTGCACTTTCTTGTGTTAAAGACACATTACAAAGTTTATCTCCTATTGCAAGTCTATTGCAAGTAACATGATTAAATGGAGCCATATTTCTATGCAAACATTCAAAATTTGTTTTATCGGGTTCAAAAGCAATCACACGCTTACAATAAGGTTGTATTGCCTTGCTCCAAGTACCACACCAAGCACCTACATCTAAAACAGTTTTAAATTTTTTATTTTGTATATCACAATATTTTACAAAATTATTTAAACATTTATCTTGCATAAATGGAGTTCCTTTTTTTCTCCATTGTTCTATTTGACCATCATCTGACGGTAGCCAAAAATCATTTACTTTTTCTATGTTCATAATATATTCTTATCTATTTAAAATTTTTTTTGCCATGGGTAACAATTTTAAACCCCACTTCTTATGTCCTAAAATGTTAGGATGTTGATCAAGTTCTGATACAGATAACCCTTCTTTGATACACCAACCATGCTGACAATTATTAAAGTTTCCTTTTAAATTATAATAATGTTTCTCGTCTACTTGCTTTAACAAATCACTACACTCGTCTGTTAATGGTTTATCAAACCCGTTTGATAATGCATTAAACATTAAGTATGGTATATTATTATTTTTTAAATAATGTTGCATATAAATTATCTGTATTACTGTTCTAATTTGACATTCTTCTAAAATAGCAGGGATGAATTTCTTACGCCATGGATTGAACGCCAGATCCTTGTATCCTGCTGGATAATCTGGGCCACAAATTTTCCAGGTGTGCCAGTGTGCATTGTTTTTTGCAGTAGTAAGGCCTTCTCGCCTGTTATCGGTAGTAAAACCAATTAATACAAAACTATTTTGTAAGTCTATTTCAAGCAATCTTCTAAAAATCATTTCATTGCTGGCTCCATTATCTGCAATTTTTTTCAAACGTAAATTTAAATTATCTGCCAAGTACTTTCCACAAGTTATAGGTTCTTTGTGATTAAAATTATATTTTTTAAAAATTTTCTTCCGATTGGGGAATGATTTAAGATGTATATGTGGTGCAACATTATACGGCAAGGTTGGAATAAAATGTGGGATGCCGTTGCCTATAGCAAATGAGCAACCAAAATGCGTTAACAACATTATAAAATTCCTTTGTCTAATAGTATTTCGATTGCTGTTCCGTTTGTAAATTCTTCAGGAGTAAATTGTTGGTATGCTAAACTATATAACCAATCCTCTGATCCAATTTCAAAATAAGGGTTTTCGATATCATTAAAATGATTAGCAGAAACTGGTTCCGCAAAACTTTTTTCATCACATATAGTAGGTACACCCATGCACTGAGCCTCTACCGCACTAATAGAACAAGATGTTACACATACCCAAGCATCTTTTAAATCTTCTGATAGTGGAACTATTGCCTCGCTTGGCCCTGACGTGCCTCTACCTCTAGGCTTTTCTCTAACCTTAATTGGCCTGTCTGTATATCTTTTAATTTGTTCTACTGTTTCTTGTGTCCAATTGGGTTTACCTAAATATTCATTAATACTCGACGAACTTGGACAAACTAAAATATTTTTTCCTTTATTTTTATTTTCTCTAATTTTCATTCCAAACTTCTCAAATCTATCAGATTTACATCCTTTTATAAAAGGAACGTGTATTCTATTTTTACAAATACGCCAATAATGGTTGTCTGGCTTTAAATTACTATTATCAAATCTTCCAAAATATGGAGTATCAGTAAACCAATATGTTTGTTTACGTGCTTCTAATACTTTAACCAATGCCATGTTATTATTAACAAATCCCCAAAACATTGAATTGGGTAATACATCAGTAGCAGTATTATCAAGTACCTTAACTTGTTCCGGCCAAGATTTTTCAACTCCGTTAAAAACTTCCCACGCCTTACTATTTGGATTACTAAATGGTGCGTAAATTGTTAGCATCTATAAATTCTTTCAGTTGTGATGCCCATTCTATATGTCCTTGTGTATTTGGGTGGGGATCGTCCATATTAGCAACTAATTTATTTTCAAGAACATAATCGTAATGTGACGTCTCTGGTTTAAAAAATCTAGTCTTATCTATTGCATTAAATAAAACTTTAACATCTTTAGCTTTAATTCGTGTATCTGAAATTGTTTTATACATTACATAAGGATATTTTTTTGCTTGAAAGAAGTTTTGTAAATCAATAATAGTATCAATTGATTCAATTTGTATGTGTTGATCTATATCCATGCCAAATCCAAAAAGAATTTTAAAAAAAGCTTCAACATGTGGGTTTTGGTGTGGACTAAATGATTTCCATGTTGTGTCTAATGAAGGAAATTTATGTTTTTTATAACCGTCGTTAGTAGGATAATCAAACCGTGTACCTGATGTTATACCTATTAAAAAGAAACATTTCTTTGCAAGTTCTGGATTTTTTTCGCACCAAACTTTAGTAGTAAAACTTATACGTTTATTACCCCTTCCGCCTGCCGCTAAACTTTGAGCTATCGGTAAGTCCATAAATTTGGCTAATTCTAGGCCAGTATGGGTATAAACCCCTTCTTTTTTTCGGTCAGTTAAGAAAGAACAACCGTTTATAAAAATATGTACTGGATTCATAATATGCTATAATTAATTATACAATAATAAATGACCCGATGCAACTTGTAAAAAATATTACCAGTATAAAATACTTCCTAGATCGCTTTGAAATAATCGATGATCAACATATGTTTAACGTTCCATATCACGATAAGGCACCTAATACACATTTTCGCAGTTTGCCAACATTTATTGCTGAATTTAATAATTGTTCTGTACATACTTTGCCATTACTTGTTACAGAAGATGAGCATTTAATTACTGATCACGTATGGCCTTTACTACACAAATATAAACATAAAGCAAAAAAAATGCACGGACTGTGGCAAGACTGGAGTACCCCTACTATTAATATAGAACTTCCTCCAATTACTAAACAACTTAATGGTACTGATAAATTTGTATGGTTACCTATTGACGAAGAAAGTGCTAACAATCCATGGCATATTTGGATTGATCTTATATCAAAATTTCGATTACTTGAAAAGAAAGGTAGTACAATTTTTTCAAGATTTATATATATACTACCAAATTCAAGTGCTTACTTTGATAAAGTAGCAAAAGAAATGTTTCCTGACTTGAAATATAAGGTAATGCCAAAAGGTGAAGTATGGCGTTTCCAACATTTAATTGTTCCATCAATGAGTAATTATAATGACGGTGTTACTACACCACACCTTGCACCGTGGCTAAGACACTTTAAGGGTTTATTTGGATATAAAAAACTAAAGCGAAATAGAAAAATATATGTATCACGTGAAAATTCAATAACAAGAAAATTATTAAATGCTGAAGAATTATTAATGATGCTCAAGGGTTGGGAAGTTGTTAAACTAGAAGAAATGACTATTAAAGAACAATTTAAAACCTTTGCTGAAGCAACACACGTTTTGGCAACACACGGGGCAGGATTAGTTAATTTACTTTGGTGTAACAAAGGAACTAAAGTAATTGAAATACAAGATCCAAAAATGTTACATAAAAAAGTTTATCCTTTACTATCTCATAATTTAGACTTAAAACACAAAATTTATTTGGCTAATATAGTACCAATTAATGTTCCAACAGGAGGTAAAAAACTTGCAGGTGTTAAGAGATTAAACGATTTAATAAACTTTGAAATTAATATACCGGATTTGATTAGACTTCTGGATTAATCAAAAGTATAATAAAACTATGTATTCTTTATTACAGAAAAAACCAACAGTACAAACAGATCCTTATCCACACGTGATAATAGAAGAAGCATTACCTTGGGATTTATATGAGGAATTAGAAAAAACTTTTCCGGAAGAACAAGTAATGAACACAATACCTTTTGACAAAGGTATATGTTATAGAATGAAGTCAGGTATATTAATTAATCCAACGTTTCAACCTGAAATATGGAGAAAGTTTTCGGAGTATCATACATCTGCTGAATGGTTTATGGAAGTATACGAATTATTCAAACCATGGCTATCAACTATACCTAAATTAAGCCAGTTAATAACTGACAACGCAAACAATCCAATTCTAGAAAATAATATATGTGCAAGACCTTGGGCAGGTTTTAAAGAAAAGAACATGATGGGGAGAAAAATTAATTTACTAACTGATTGTCAACTTGTTATACATAAACCAATAACAGATAAATTACTAAATTCACTAAAGGATCCACCAGACCAAAAAACAACTAGAACACCACATATAGACAATCCACTAGAATTATTTGCAGGATTATTGTATATGCCATATAAAGACGATACAAGCACAGGAGGAGATTTTCAACTTCATACAGTTAAAAATGATATTATAAAAGTAAACATGGGAGGTGGCAGAGAAATATATCCAGAAGACGTAGGACCTGTACATACAACAGTACCTTATAAACGAAATACTTTCGTAATGTTTTTAAATATAAATTCTAATACTGTACACAGTGTATCAATTAGAAACAATCCAACCATGTACAGAAGAAGTGTAAACATTATTGCAGAGTTTAGGAAAAAGAATAGTGTCTACCATAAAATGTATGAGGTGGACGAGATTTAAAAATGATTTATTGCGTAAGAACCGAAAGACGAGCAACATCAAACTATGTTGAAAGTATATCTATAGGTTTACCAAACTCCAAACTTGTATCATACGAAGAAGCAATTAATTCAACTGATGCTGAGAAAGTTGCGTTTATGGGATTTTTACGAGGAGGAAATTTAGTATATAAATGGGCTGACAGACATGGAATAGACTTTTATTATATTGATAGACCTTATTGGGGTGAAAGTAGAAAAACACCTTACTTGATGAGATGTACTAAAAATCAGCACGTTAAAACATTTGTTGATAATAGATCCGACGATAGATTTAAACAAACATTTAAAAACAAAATCCTTCCTTATCATAAAAACGGAAAATATATTTTAGTTGTTCCACCAAGCCATTCTGTTGCATTAATGTTTAATGGGCAATCTTGGCTAGAGAATACATTAAAAACACTAAAAGAAAACACTGACAGAGAACTTGTTATAAGAGAAAAACCTTACAATCCTAAATCATATATTGATGATGTAGGGAGAATGATACCAGGTGACAGAGTCACTAACCCAAATATTAAAGAACCACAAAGACCGTTTGAGTGGGATCAAGTTCATGCGGTTGTAACATTTAATAGTTCAATTACAATTAAAGCATTAACAAACGGTGTGCCTTGCTTTGCTAACTTTGAAAACCCTTGTTTGCCTATATGTGAGCAAGACTTTAGTAAAATAGAAACACCTAAGTATGAGGATCCTCGACCGGTGTTTCATTCACTTGCTTACGGACAATTTACACAGGAAGAATTTAGAAACGGTTATGCTATGGAGATATTAGATGGACAAAATACCTACTAAATCAAGAGATTTAAACAATATAAAATTAATTCGAGAATGGGAACAAAAAAATGTTCCAAAAACTGCAATTGATGAAAAATTTAAAAAATATAAAAATTATTATGCTCCAAAAAAAATAGTAAAAAACTCTACTAGAGTATTAAGTTTTGGTGTTGGAAACGATGTAAGATTTGAAAAATTGCTGTATTCTGATAATAATAATTTGGAAATTAAACTATATGATCCTACACCACTAACTGTTAAATTCTTAGGAGATAATGTAAGATGGCCACACTTTACTTTTTATCCTATAGCATATAGCCCAACTAATGGAATTCAAAAATTTTACTTCCCAAAATATATACCAAGAATTGTAAAAGAAAAAAAAGGAAGAGGTAGTTTTTCTTTAAAAAAACATCCTAACTGGGCAAATAATTTCAACTTTGTTAATGTAAATTGTAAAAATTTAGAAACTATAATGCAAGAATTATCATGGCAATATGTTGATATTATTAAAGCAGATATTGAAGGAATGTGGTGGGAATTTTGTAATGAACTATTAAACAAAAATATTGATTTTAAAGTTTTAATTACAGAATTTGAACTTAATTTTGAAGACTTATCTACTAGTTTAGAAAAAGCAAAAACTTTATGTGATAAATTTAAACAAAACTATAATGTTTATATAAACAAAAAACGAGAAAAATTAATATTAGAATTAATTTTTATACGGAAAGATATTGATGGACGTTGAAATATTTAGACGAACAGTAAAAGATCGTAGACGTGGTGCTAGTTGGGATCTTCTAAAACATATGGCAGAAGGTATACGTGCCTGTGGAGATAATCCTATTATGGTTAATGAACATAAATCGGGAGAGTGGGCACCTGATGAAATGAATCCTACTGCAAAAATTGGTTGTATGTTTGGCTATGGTGGTACAAATCAAATGCATCATACTAAAGGACGTAGACGAGATTTAGTTGAACGTGCAAAGAAAAAAGGCATTTATATTATTACATTTGACGGTGGCATACTGTCTAGTTTTGGCAATACAATAACACATCCTAAACACCATTGGCGTGTAGCATTATATTCTCCAATGAACAATGGAAACTTTTTAAGTGATAACTCTCCTCCTGACAGATGGGAAATGATGAAAGCATTATGGAAAGTAAAATACGAACCGTGGAGAAAATCCAATCCAGAAGATCCAATATTATTTGTACTACAACCTAGCGACAACTGGTCAATGAATGACCTAGATCCTATTAATTGGTTTAATGATGTATATAAAAAGTTACGGCCATTAACAAAAAGAAAATTTTTAGTGCGTCCACATCCAAATCATGTAGCGGCAATGGACAATAGAAAAGAAGAGTTTCCAAAAGATGTTGAGGTTATAATTGGACAAAAATTCTTTAGTGGTGACGAGAAAAAGCATTATAGATTCAACTTCCAAGAAGCATTAAATAATTGTCATGCTGTTATTACTCACAACTCTACTGCTTCCATTGATTCCTGCATCCGTGGCATCCCTACCTTTGTTACATCAGATCTTGCTATTTGTTGGCCTGTTGCAAACACTGTTTTAGAAGATATTGAAAATCTAAAATACCCAGATAGAACACAATGGGTTTATGACTTAGGTTATAAGCAATGGACTGAAAAAGAAATTAAAGACGGTACAGTGTTCAAACGTTTTAAACAAAAATTGAATTTATAAATGACTTATATTATTAATGACAAATGTATTAAATGTAAATTAATGGATTGCATGGAAGTATGTCCAGTAGATTGTTTTTACGAAGGTGATAATATGCTCGCCATCAATCCAGATGAATGTATTGATTGTGGCGTTTGTGAACCCGAATGTCCTGTAGACGCAATTGAGCCTGACACCAATAATGGAGCAAGTGATTGGATTGACCATAATACAAAGTACAGCGAATTGTGGCCACGAATTACTAAAAAAAGAGAAGAAGATGTTCCAGCTGATCAAGAAAAATGGCGAGGTGTAGAAAATAAATTTCAACATTTTAGTGAAAAACCAGGTAAAGGAAGTTAATAATGTGTGGCATATATGGAATAACAGCAAGAGATCCTGAATTTATAAATCAATATATTAACAAATGTAAACATAGAGGACCTGATGGACAAGATGTTTGGCACGACGATATTGTTACATTAGGACATAATCTTTTAAGCATTATGGCTGATCCAAGTGTATCTAAACAACCATGGCGTACACCTAGAGGAAACAGATTAACTTACAATGGTGAAATATTCAATTACTACGAACTTAAAAAGAAATATAAAAACTTTAAAGACACAACAGGTTGCGATACAGAACTTTTAGCATGGGGTCTAGATACATATGGGTTAAACTTTATAGACGAAATAGATTCAATGCACGGATTTGCATACTACGATATCAATAAAAAAGAAATTATATTAAGCAGAGACCACGCAGGAATTAAACCTGTGTACTATGCAGAAACAAAAGAAGGGTTAGTATTTGGTTCTGAAATAAAAGGTATGTTAGATAAGGTTCCTGGCTCGCGTTCCATTGATAATTTAGCAATAAGTTGTTTAGCACATTCGGGTATTAATGCTACACGTAATACTGTGTTTAATGGAATTAAAAAATTATTAGCAGGTGAGACAATAATTTATGACATATCAAATAAAAAAATAAAATCACGTAAAAGAATTTTTATAAAACCAAACAGTAATATGAGTTTTGATCCTGAAGGATTTAGAAGCATGGCACACGAAACAGTAAAAATGTGTAGTATTGGAAGAAGAAAAATTGGATTATTTTTAAGTGGTGGGTTGGATTCAAGTTTAATTGCATTCGAATTAAAAAATGTTGTTGATAAAGTAAACACTTTTACTAACAGGATGGACCCAAATGTAATACGGGGAAAACAGGAAAATTATAACGAAGATGCCAATTGTGCCAAAGTATTAGCTCGTGCAAATAATTTTAATCACACAGAAGTAATAATTACCCCTAAAATAATGAAAAAGTGGTGGGATGAGTCAATTTATTTTATGGAACAACCTGCATATAATCCAAGTCTTGCCATGTATTGTTATACTAATAAAGTATTACACGACAACGGTATAGTAGTAACAATGGCTGGTGATATGGGTGATGAAATACTAGGTGGATATCCAAAATACTGGAAAATAAAAAACCCAGAATATTTGAAAAGGATGTTGAATAAAGACAAAGACAAAGACCATGTCAGAATCAAAAGTTGGAACGATATAATGACACTCTGGATGGGAAGATTAAAACGTCCTTTGGCACAACAACTACAATTGGTTCACAAAATTATAGACAAACAAACAGTACAAGAAGAAATGTTAAAATTATACCCTGACGAATTGTGGAATCCGGAGGATCCTATAGCTTCTTATATGGCATTAGATTGTGTTACCCAGGTACCTGAAGAATTTTTTAATCGAAACGACAAGTATGGTATGGCATATGGTATGGAAGGACGTTTTCCATTAGCAACTAAAATGTTTATGCAATATTGTATGAACATACATAGTACTTTTAAAATTGGATTTGAAAAAAGTGATACAAAAATGTTATCAAAAATTGCTTATGGTGAGAGACTACCTGAAATAATTATTAACAAAATGAAAACTGGTTGGACTGTACCAGTACAGCAGTGGTGGAAAAAAACTGGCAAAGCAGATATACCAGCAATGATAGTAAAAGATTGGATAAAAACTTATCAAATAAAAGTATGAAATATAAAGTCATAACAACATTTAGACCTAGTGATTGGAACAAATACGCAAAACGTATGGTACAATCTGTGCTGGACAAATGGCCGAATGCTGATGTAACTGTTTACTATCAAGGACAAAAACCTGATTTTAATCAGAACGTTACTTGGGTTGATATAGATAAAGCTAATCAGAGCTTACATGAATTTAGAGAAAAATATAAAAACGATCCTGTTGCAATAGGCAAACTTAATGAGATTCCGGGTGGAGTTAGACGTTCTCCTAAATTAGCAACTGAAGGCGGACTTGATGCAAAGAAAGAATCATTCCTATGGAACGCGGTTAAGTTTAGTTACAAAGTGTCTTGTATTACACACGCAGTAAAAACATATAAAGATTATGATTATGTAATTTGGATTGATGACGATACCTATACATTTAGAGATATACCAATGCAATTTATAGAAAGTATATGTCCTAGTGATACATTGATTACGTACCTTGGTAGAGAAAATGCTATGGGCAGTAACAAATATCCTGAGTGTGGTTTTGTTTGTTATAATATTAAACACCCACTTGTACAAAACTTTGTTACAGATTGGGAAAAACTTTATACATCAGCAAACATATTTGACTTACTTGAATGGCATGACTCATATGTGTTCTGGCACATGACTAAAGAGTACAGACAAAAACACAATGTAAAAGTAAACGATATAGGTTATGCTAAAGGTATTATGGGACATCACGTATTTGTAAACAGTGAGCTTGGCGACTACATCGATCATTTTAAAGGTGATAGAAAAGATGCTAAAAGATCAAGTGCAGATGATATTAGAAAACGAACTGGCAAAAATTGGTATTATTGGGGAAACAAATGAAAATTAAAGTAATCACATCATACAAGCCAGGTACATGGAACAATTACGCCAAAAGAGCAGTAACAAGTGTACTAAAATATTGGCCTAACGATGTAGACGTATACATATATCACGAAACACAAACACAGGATATTTTTGAACAACCTAGAATTAAATGGGTAGACTTACACGAGGTGCAACCCGAACTAGTAAAATTTAAACAAAGACATAAAGACGATCCTGTTGCTAATGGCTTGAACGTTTCATATATATGGAACGCAGTTAGATTTGCAAACAAAGTATTCTGTGTAACACACGCAATAAAAACATCAGATGGATATGATTATGTTATATGGCTAGACGCTGACACATACACATTCAGACCAATGCCAACCGAGTTTTTAGAAAATTTATTACCGCGAGACACAATGCTAACATACCTAGGTAGACTAAATCCGGATCAACCTGATCGAGGAAAAGATCCAGAGTGTGGATTTGTTGGTTACAATTTAAATCATCCTGAAATACATTCTTACAACAATGATTGGGAAAAAATGTACATAAGTGGTGACGTTTTTAAATTAACGTTAGGATGGACTGACTGTTCTACATTATGGCATCTATCAAAGATTTATCAAAAAGAAAAGGGTGTTAAAGTCAATGACATTGGTCGTTGGAAAGGTGTTAGAGGACATCACGTTTTTGTTAATAGTGAACTTGGACTTTATATTGATCACTTTAAAGGAGATAGAAAAGAAGATAAAAGTTCACGTGCAGATGATATTAGAAAAAGTCCTGACATAGCAAAAGTTGATTATTGGAAAGACAAATGAAAATAAGTGTTTATACCAAATTTGGTCCAATTAATTCTAAAAGAGTTTTTGATGCTTTTATAGAAAGTTTAAAAAATGCTGGCGACGAAGTACAACTAAACGAAGATAAAAATAGTGATGTTGTTGTAATATGGTCAGTATTATGGCAAGGACGAATGCTTGGGTACAAAAAAATTTGGGACGAATGCCAATTAAAAAACAAACCAGTTATAGTTCTTGAAGTGGGTGGTATTAAAAGAAACGAAACCTTTAAAGTTGGAATTAATGGCATTAACAGAGAAGCAGATTTTGCTAACCAAACTGTAGATGATAAACGTTGGAAAAAACTTAATATAGAATTAAAATCATGGCAGTCAACTGGTGATACGATTATAATATGTGGGCAACATCATAGAAGCCATCAATGGCGTAATAATCCTTCTATGAACGTATGGGTTGAGCAACAAATAAATGAGATAAGAAAGTATACTAATCGTCCAATTTTAATAAGGCCCCATCCAAGAAATCCTATAGGATTAGATACAACAAAATGGAAAGACGTTTCTTATAAACAACCACAAAGAGATTACAATACAATCGATGATACTGATTTTAAAGAAACATTAAAACATACATGGGCAGTTGTGAACCATTCTTCTAATCCTGCCATGATGGCCGTGTTTAATGGTATCCCAATTTTTGTTTCTGAACAGAGCTTATGTTACGACGTTGGTAATTCTTCTTTATCTGATATTAATAATCCAAAAATGCCAGATAGACAAAATTGGGCAAATAGTTTAGCATATACTGAATGGACAACTGAAGAAATAAAACAAAGTTTGCCATGGGAAAGAATTAAAAAAAGATTGAAGGAGAAATATTTGTAATGCCAATTATAATTGGGGGAGAAGAAGAAATTAAACCAATATATTGGAAACAATATACTGGCGAGACGGTTAACACCAACCTTGTAATTCGAGGTGGGAAAAAATATCAAGAAACTGCATACTACAAAGACAAAGTTAAAGCAGTACCTAAAGGTAATGCATATATTATTGGAAACGGCCCTTCTCGTAAGGGATTTGACTTAAACAATTTAAAAGCATCAGGACAAACATACGGTTGTAATGCATTGTACAGAGATTTTGTTCCAGACTTTATTTTTTCAGTTGATACTAAAATGACTGTGAAAATGTTAGATGACAAAGTATATGAAAAATGTATTCACTATGCTCCAGCACTAGAAGTTAATAGACCACACGGCAAAGACAAATTACATTTAACTCCAAACAACCCGCACTGGATATCAGGTAATCAAGCATTTTGGACTGCCTGTGTACATGGCCATAAAAACATTTATTTGATTGGTTTTGATTTCCGCGAGTATGGAACAGGTCAATTGAATAACATATATCAAGATACTAAAAATTATGGACCAAGACATAGTGACGTTATTTTTGAAATTTGGCTCAGTCAATTTAGACAAATACAAATAATGAGACCATATTGTAATTGGACTGTTGTACATGATAACCCACCAGACTATTTGAGAGTATCTAATCCAAGTGCTAATTTTGGAAAATTTAAAATATTAAGTTACAAAGAATTTACTGATACAGTCTTAAATTGTGCTGTTTAAAATATTTTTTCCAACTATAAAAATTGGAATTATGATTTGAGTAAGGGTCTTTCCAAACTTGCATTTGATATAAATGTATCATTTCGTGTGCAAGTGTTTCGATAAAATCTTTCCATCTAGGAAACTTGTTGTGTAATTCTATTGTATAATCTATAGGTACATGATAAGGAATTATTCGTTGATTAAACGTTCCTTTTCTACATTTTCTATTATCCCAGTTAGCAATACATATTCCCCAATCATATATCATCCTACGAACAGTAATTTCTGGCTCAGTTAAGTTACCACCAAACATACCGCTATTCAAAATTCTAAACCAACGTTGACATTGTTCAATTGTTGGACTAAATTTTTTAATGTTTTTACGTCTAGCCAGAGCTTTTTTAACTCTAAGTTTTAATGTTTTACTGCGTTTTTGTACCAGTTTCTTCATAGTTGACAATATTACCGTTTATGTTATAATAATACTAGTAATTATCAAAACTTAAGGTCATGAAATGCAGTCAGATTTACCAAAAACCATTAACGAAGCACTTAAAATACTAGCATATAATGATTATTTTTATACTGCTAGCCTTAAGACCCATATTAACCCCCACTATAAAGACAGGGAAACTGTAACATCACTGGCTGAGGCTCAATACCCGTGGACTGAGAAGCAGGCTAAACTTGCAGTTGTAATATTGAAAAGATACCTATCTAAATTCCAAAAACACAAAATGGACATAAAACCTTTACTAGATAAACCTGTTTATGACGAACCTTTCCGAATAATTGACTTTGCTAAAAGCATAGAAAAATACAAAGACGAAGAAGAAGAATCGTTAATCGATTTAAAATTTCCTTATAGCAAAAAAATCGTAACTCTTATAAGATGTATTAAGAAGAAATTGCAAGTACCAACTAGCCACGCAAAATATAATGGGGAATCAAAAATATGGACGTTCAAACAAACAGATGTTATGACATATTATCTTACACTAATTGCAATAAGATACGATTTTAAATTTGTTGACGTAACATTACTTGACGATTATTACGAAATAAGAAACGAAAAAAAAGATTACAAAATTCCTACTGCAAAATTAGTTGGTGGGGAAGTTATAATAGAAAATGCTCCAGAGTCTATGATCGAATATTGGAATAAAAATTTAAAAAATAAAAAACCGTTATTGCAACTTGATGCTTTAAAAAATCTAGGAATTAAAGCAACAAATATTAATGTTGAAGCTGAAACATACACAGCTAAAAAAATTGCAGAACAACACCACCAAAAACTTTGGATAGATAAAAATGAATACAGCCAAGATGAGATTGTAGCAGGACTTAAAGAACTAGATTGTTTTCCTATCTTAATGCCTGTGTCTGGAGATATTTCTGATATAAAAGAAGTAGATGACTTTTGGTCGTGGATTAAAACATTTGAGCGTAATGGTATTGATATATTAAAAGAACTATCTTGGGGTTTTGATTTATATGAACCCGACAAAGATACTTTGAGAGGGTGGT
>Ga0310123_10001816_pt1 | contig 17431 bp, 11 predicted proteins | sample CB6_AW_1057_MG_FD_203505 | JGI IMG/M metagenome (GOLD analysis project Ga0310123, IMG submission 203505) | Marine microbial communities from Western Arctic Ocean, Canada - CB6_AW_1057 | ecosystem: Environmental > Aquatic > Marine > Oceanic | place: Canada: Western Arctic Ocean | collected... | reverse complement strand
ATATTGATAAGTTTACACAATCTTTTTCTGATCAAGAAAAAATGGAGTTGAGGAATAAGTTAAATATTAAAGAAGAGGAAAAAATAATTATAACAACCTCTCGTTTAGAGTCTAAAAATGGTGTGAGCGATCTTGTAAAAGGATTTGCTTTATTAAAAAACAAATTAGACTTGCCCTTAAAACTATTAATATTAGGAGAAGGTAGTGAGAGAGTTAAAATAGAAGAAATTATTAAGGATAATAATTTAGAAGAGTCTGTTATTTTAACGGGGTTTGTAGATCAAAAAGAGGTGCCAAAATATTTAGCTACGTCAGATATATTTATTAGACCTTCTTTATCGGAAGGATTGGGCAATAGCTTTCTAGAAGCAATGGCTGTTGGTTTGCCAGTTATAGCGACTCCGGTGGGAGGCATTCCCGATTTCTTAATTGATGAGGTTAATGGCTTGTTTTGCCAACCTGGTGATCCACAATCTATAGCTGATAGCTTGTTTAAGATGATTAACGATGCTCAATTAAGTGAGAGAGTAATAAGGAATGGTAAGGTGATGGTAGTTCAAGAATATAATTGGGAATTATTATCAGAGAAGATGAGAAGTTTGTTTAATAAACTTTTAAATAAAAGGGTTCTTTTGGCAGCTGGTATCTTCCCACCTGATATTGGTGGTCCGGCAACCTATACTAAAAAAATAGCTGATGAATTAACAAAACAAGGCTTTCTGGTCAATGTTATTTGCTATGCCAATGACAAAAAAGATTATTTTAAGCCTTATTATATCAAGAGGATTTTCAGATATCGCAGTCGCTTAACTCGTTATGGAGTTTATTTTTGGCAATTAATGAAGTTGATGAAAAAAAATGATGTTATTTATTGCCAAGGTCCGGTGAGCTCAGGCTTGCCTTGCGCTCTAGCGAGCTTAGTTACGGGAAGAGAATTTTTCTTAAAGGTTGTAGGTGATCCTTCTTGGGAGATGGCTCGCAATAGGAAGGTAACAACTGATAATATTGATGAATTCCAAAAGAGAGGAGACTTCCCTTTTATTATTAGTATTGTGAGAATAGTACAAAAGTTTGTATGTAATCGTAGCAAGAGAATTATTGTTCCTAGCCGCTATCTCAAAAGCATAGTGCAGCAATGGGGCGTTAAGGAGGATAAGATTGAGGTTATTTATAACGCCACTAATCTTTCTGTGATGGATAAAAAAGAGTTTTCTGATAGACCAACTATTCTTTCGGTTGGTCGTTTGGTAGATTGGAAGGGCTTTGGTCAATTAATCGATTTGATGAGTCGGTTAGTTAAGGAGAGCCCAGAGTTGCTTTTATTAATAGTAGGTGATGGGCCTTTAAGAAATGAATTACAAAATAAAATAAATGATTTAGGATTGAATAATAACATTCAGTTAACAGGTAAGGTTACTAAAGATAAAGTTTATCAATATATGCAGAAGGCCGATGTATTTGTGCTTAATACTTCTTATGAGGGTTTGCCTCATGTTGTCCTAGAAGCCATGTCTGCTCGTTTACCAATCATTATTACTAGAGTAGGTGGTAACTTGGAAATCATTAATGATGGAGAGAACGGCTTTCTTTTTAATCTAGGTGATGTTGAAGACCTTAGAAAAAAGATTGAACTTTTATTGAATGATAAGAGCTTAGGGAAAAGATTGTCAGATACTGCCTACAAAAATGTTCAGCGGTATAGTTGGGAAAATAATTTAAAATCATTAGTTAATTTAATTACATAACCATGTGTGCAATTAATGGTTTTAATTTTAATAACAAAGAGTTGCTTCTTAAAATGAACGAGGTAACTCAACATCGTGGCCCAGATGGTACGGGTCATTTTATTAATGATAATATCTCTCTAGGTCATAATAGATTGAATATTATAGATCTCAGCGAGCAAGCTTCTCAGCCAATGAAGAGTGTGGATGGTAATTTGATTATTACTTATAACGGCGAGATTTATAATTTCAAAAAAATAAAAGAACAACTAAAGGATAAGTATAATTTTAAGAGTGATAGTGATACGGAAGTTATCTTAGCAGCGTATCAGGAATGGGGGGGCAAGTGCGTGGAATATTTTGAGGGTATTTTTGCTTTTGCTATTTGGGATGAGAAAAACAAAGAATTATTTTTAGCTAGAGATCATATAGGAGTTAAGCCTCTATATTATTTCTGGGATGGTAATAGACTCATTTTTTCTTCTGAGATTAAAGCTATTTTAGAGCATGATGTGCCAAGATTTTTAGATAAGGACGCTTTCAATTTATATTTAAGAGTTCTTTATGTCCCTGGTCCTAAGACTATGTTTAAAGATATCTCTAAATTAATGCCGGCTCATAGAGCTATTTTGAAAAATAATCAATTTGTTGTTGAAAAATATTGGGAAGAGTCTAATGAGAAGCCAGTTGAAAAATCTAAAAAAGAATTAGCTAGGGAATTAAAAAATGAGATTTGTCAGGCTACTAAAAAACAACTAATTTCTGATCGTCCCTTGGGGGTTTATCTTTCAGGAGGATTTGATTCGACCTCAATTTTGAATTGCGTGACTAAGATCAGAGACAAGGTCAATACTTTCTCAGTTGGGTATGAATTGAATGAGGAAGAGGAGAATAAAAAATTTAATAATGATGCCGAGTTAGCAAAGAGAACGGCTGATTATTATGGGGCGGATCACAATAATTTATATATTTCTGAAAATAATCTTTTAGAAGACTTAGAGAAAATAGTTTGGCATCTTGATGAGCCGATTTCTAACCCAACTACAGTAGCTATGTTTAGTTTGGCCAAATTTACCAAGCAGAAAGTGAGTGTTGTGTTAACTGGTGATGGAGGTGATGAGTTGTTTGGTGGTTATAAGCGTTATCGTTATAGCAAAATGGTGGAGGCATACAACAAGCTGCCACAATGGCTTAGAAAATTGTTAAATTTAAATAAAAAATTTAAAAGAATGGATAATCTATTAGGATTTGCCATGTTCAAACAATTTAGTTTTCAAAAAAATGACATATTAAAACAAGTAATTAATGAAAAATATTTGAATATGTATGCTCAAGATTTTTTTAATTCTCATTGGAAAAAAGGAGAGAGCTTTGTGGATTCATTTATGAGAACAGATCGCTCTACTTGGCTGGTTGATGAATGTTTGATGAGAGCTGATAAGATGGGAATGGCTCATGGTCTTGAGATTAGAGTTCCTTTATTAGATAAAAGGGTGGTAGAAATGGCTAATAGAATACCTGTTTCAAATAAAGTTAATGTTTTTGATACAAAAATAATTTTAAAAGAAGCATTTAAAAGAGAGTTACCCTCCTTTTTATATCATCAGCCAAAAAGAGGTTGGATATCACCTGGGGCTAAATGGTTGCGTCGTCCAAAAATTTATGAAATGGTTGAGAAAATTTTATCAGAAGAATATTATTCACCAACCAAAAATCTATTTGATTGGCAGGCTATTAAAAAGATCTTACAGAACCATAAAGACAAAAAAGAATATAATTTAATTATTATTTGGAATTTGTTAATTTTTCAAATTTGGGCTAAGAAGTATAAAGTAGTCTTATAATCTATTATCATGAAAATTATCTTATTAAGTAATTCAATTGAGCCGAACTCTGGCTTTGGGACGATGACTCATCATCACGCTTTGTTTCTTTATAAAAAAGATATTGATTTTGAGTTGTTATTACCCAAAGAAGCTCAAAGATTTAATGTTCCTTATGCTGATAAAATAAAATACGTTCTACCTAATTTACCAAGTAGTTTTGCTATTAAGGGATTGTTTAATAATTTGCCAAAAAGTTTAATACATATAAAAGCTATTCAAAAAATATTTTTTTTATGGAAAAAAATTCCTATTGATGATAAAAGAATTTCTTTAGTGCATTCATTAATAGATTTTCCTTATGCTTTTTTAGCTTATCGATTAGCAAAAAAATTGAATTGCCCTTTTATATTTACCGGTCACGGAACTTTTTCAGTAGCTCCATTTTCTAAATTTCCAGATAGACAGATAATGATGAAGGTGTATAAAAAAGCCTCTGCTATTATTGTTATTAGTAATTTTACTGCCAAAAAGATGCAAGAAGTATCTGGTCATCAGCGAGTTATTGATGTTATTCATAATCCTATTAGTGAACCAGCTAGCGTAGAGGATTCGGAATCACAAATTACATCAAATGATGACATATCAGATAATTCTAAGGTTATTCTAAGCATAGGCCCTCTCAAGTCTAGAAAAGGAGGCGATATTTTAATTCAGGCTTTGCCGGAGATAGTAAACAAAATACCAGAAGCTCAATTGGTAATTGTAGGTAATGGTGACAAGGATAAATATTATCAATTAGCCGAATCTTTAGGTGTTAGAAAAAATCTTCTCATTCTTCAAAACATACCCGCTGAAGAATTAATTTACTTACTTAAAAGATGTAGCGTCTTTGCCCTAACTTCTCGTTATGTTAATCATAATTTTGAAGGTTATGGCTTGGTATATTTAGAGGCTGGTTTATACAAAAAACCAGTGGTAGCAGCAGACTCAGGAGGTGTATCGGACGCTGTTCACCATCAAGAAACAGGACTATTAGTTCCTGAAGATAACATTGAAGCAACAGCAGATGCTCTTGTTAAAATATTAAGCAATGAAGAATTGGCTCAAAAATTAGGAGAGGGCAATTATCGTTTAGCTAAAGAGAGAAATTGGGATGATTATATTGATCAGGTAATTAAGATTTATCGATCAGTAGCAAAAGATCAGGGCGAACATGCTTAGCTTCTATTTCTTTTTCAATAAATTCTCTAGAAACAAAATTATTTTCTAGAGATTCTTTTATTAATTGAATAAAAAATCTTTCTATATTTTTATCAGGATGAGCTTGATACTTAGAAGGGTACTTACCTCTTATTTTTAAGACCCATTCTCGAGGAATAAGACCAAAGAGTTTTGGCAACTTGTTTCTAGTGAAGTCGATGGGTAGGCCAGTTTTCCATGGCTGAGTTAATCTTTGAGTAGTGTGAAGTAGCTTAGTTTCATCAGAAAGACTGTCTAGACTATTCCATTCTCTAGGTAGAGGGAGAATATTCTTCTCCATTTTTAAGGACATCCAATCAACGTAATCGGTTTTTTTATTAATTAGATCATTGATAATATTTTCTATGCGCCAATGTTTTAATTGGGAGCAGTCCATTAACATCACGCTAGTATCCCAATCATCTTTTTTAGGACAGCAGGCGATAGCATTATTTTGGAGTTCGATATTAAATAATTGATTAATGTCGATTAAAGGGAATATGTCTGGATCTATAACAACAGCCTTACCCTCATAATTCATTAATTGAGGTGGCATAAATCGAGATAGGGTAAATGATTGCAAGTCTTGAGGGTTATAAGTTATCTCAGTCCCTTTTCGTAAATATTTTTTATTAGAAAAATCTTTAAAGATGCTTAAATTATCAACATTAATAATTTTTACATCAACAGAATCTTTATCATTCAGGTGCTTGAAGATAGCGTAATGGGCAATTTTAGCTCCAAGTAGCTGTTTATTATTGGTATGAATAAAAACTGTATTTTTAGCCATGTATTTATGATTATCTTATGATAAAAGTCTTTTAAAAACAACAATCAGCCATTGATGTTAAAAAAATTTATGGTATAATATTGTCACTTAAAAAGGCTTTATTATGGAAAAACGACAGGAGATAATTAATATTAGTCAGGAAACATTACGTCACATTTTGATAGCCGGCTCTTCTTTGGAAGATGTTTTAGATGACAATTTTTGTGAGATTGTGGAGCTAATTAAGTCATGTGATGGCAAGGTGGTATTTTCTGGTTTGGGTAAGTCGGGTCATATTGCTAATAAATTGACCGCTACCTTTAATAGTCTTGGTATAAAAGCTGTCTTTTTGCACCCTACAGAAGCTTTTCACGGTGATTTAGGAGTTGTTGATGGTAATGATATCCTTTTAGCTTTTTCTAACAGTGGTGAGACTCAGGAGCTTATTAAACTAATAGAGCATTTTAAGAAAATAGGCATAAAAACTGTTTTAATTGCTGGTCACAAAGATTCTTCTCTGGTTCGATTGGTTGATTATAAGATTATTTATAAAATTGATAATGAAGGTTCTCCATTTGATACTGCTCCTATGGCTAGCACCACGGTTTCTTTAATAATTGGTTATCTTGTAGCAAGTGCTGTTAGTAAGCAGAGAGGATTTGCTAGGGCTGATTTTAATAATTTTCATCCAGGCGGACAATTAGGTTTAAAAAATACTTTAATTAAAAACATCCTTAAAGAAGAAGACAGATTGCCCTTAGTTTATGATCAGCAATCATTTGCCGAGGCTCTTCAAGAAATAACTAAGAAAGGCCTTGGTGTTACTTGTGTTGTTAATGAAGCTGGATTGCTATTAGGTATTTTAACTGATGGAGACATAAGAAGATTTATTCTATCAGATAAATTTTCAATAGAGGCCGGAGTGACTATAGCCATGACTAAGCAACCAATAACTATTAATGAAAACGATTCTTTACAGAAAGCGATTGAAATTATGGAGGAGAATAAGATCACTTCTTTGGTTGTTGTAAGTAATAATAAGCCAAGAAGTATTATTCATCTTCATGACATTATAGAGAATCATATTATATGAAAATTTTAGATAAAAATCTGGAAATTTTAAAGAAAATTAATCTTTTAAAGATTGAGGGCATTCCTATTTATGATTTCTGTAGATACAAGCATTATTCTACTTGGAGTTTTAATCAGGTTTGGCTTTGGGATGCTCTTGTTAATCGTTCTGTTAAGAAGCAGGGAAAAAATATTATAAATACTCTTAAAAGAATTAAAAATATTATTCAGTATTCTATTTTAGCTTTATTATTGATTTTAAAATTAAGAATCAATAAGACAAAAATATTAGTGTATTCAATAGCTAAATCAAAAAAAGATTTTCGTTTAGCAAAAGTCTTTAATTTTTTAGAAAAGAACAATATTAAATACGGGGAGGTTGTTCATGGTTTCAAAGCTAATTCATATAATGCCAAGCCCATTTTTTTTATTGATTTAGTCAACTTACTTTTTTCTTCTAAAAAAGTTAGTTATCAATTAGAACTTGATGAATTTGAAGAAGATCAGCGAGATTATTTAAGAGAGGTTATTAATAGGTTGTTAGCTAACACAGTTCAAAGTGAGAAAAAAATTAAGTTTATTAGGTGGTATTTAAAACTAACAGGCATTAATACTCTATTAACAATTGATGATCCTCGATATTATAATGAGCTTATTATTGCCGCTCAAGAGCTTGGTATTAAAGTTGTTTCATTTCAACACGGAAGATTTAATAAATACTTAACCGGCTGGATAAATTACAACATCCCTCCAGAAAAATGTGTTGCTCCCGATAAGTTTATAGTATGGAATAAATATTGGAGAGATGAATTAATATCTTTAAGCCCAGTTTATGATCTTTATCAAAAAAGAATTGCTATTGGTGGTCGGCCTTTTTATTCTAATAATGATTTTATAGCCACTCAATTTGATGGCCAATTAGTAGTTTTAATTCCTTTTGAACTTAAAGCTGATAAAGAGACTGTTAAGAATTGCATTAAGCAGTTGCTATTAATACCAAGATTAAAAATATATTTTAAAGTTAGACCAGATCAAGATATTGAAGAGCAGTTAAAGATTTCTGAATTACATGATTTCAGAAGTCATTCTAACTTTAATATTATTCAAGAGCTAAACACAGAGATCCTTAAGGAGATTAATTTAGTAATTGGAACATACTCCACATTATTGTATGAGATGATTGAATCAGGAAAGCCAGTTATGGTTTTGAATAGTAACAATACTCAAGCTGATAATTTAGTTGATGATAATTTGGCGGATTTTTTAATCGATGATTTAGTTGATTTGGAGAGTCAGATGAAGAATGTGGCTAGTACTTCGATAGATATTTTAAAAGAGAGAAAAAATACAATAACTACTCAAGTTGATATAGATGAGACTTTAGAAAAAATTTTAAAATCACCTAAGGTTATTGGTGTGATTCCTGCTCGATTGCATTCTACGCGTCTTTCTAAAAAAATGTTGGCTGATGTAGGGGGTAAGCCACTTATCTATCACACTTGGAAGAATGCTCAGAAGGCAGATATTTTGGATGAGGTGATTGTTGCAACTGATTCGCAGGAGATATTTGATATAATTTCTAAAGAAGGAGGTAGGGCGGTTATGACAAATAGTAATTGTTTATCAGGAACAGATAGAATAGCAGAGGCGATTAATAATTTAACTGACATAGATCCTGAAATAATTGTTAATATTCAGGGTGATGAGCCGTTAATGCCAACAGAGGTTATTATTAAAATAGTAAGAAAGATAAAAGAAGATGGTAATTTACAAATGGTAACTGCAGTTACTCCATTTGGCGATTCTATTGATGCGGCAGATCAAGGTAATGTTAAGGCGGTAATCGACAATAAAGGTAGAGCTCTTTATTTTACTCGCTCTCAAGTAAATGGAGCTTTTCATCATTTAGGCATTTATGCTTATAGAAAAGATTTTCTATTTGAATTTGTGAAACTTCCTCAGAGCAATTTAGAAAAGTTAGAAAAATTAGAGCAATTAAGAGCTTTAGAAAATGGATATCAAATAGGGGTAGTAATAGGTGATTGGCAAAGTATTGGAATAGATACAGAGAGAGATCTAGAACAATTTAAAATTTTAAAATTGTCAGAAAATGTGCGTAATTAATGAACTTAATTTTAGTAATAAGAAATTTAGGCCGATCTTATCTTTTCAAATTTGGGCAAAATCTTTTAATATAAAGTTGTAATTAATAAAATCATTTTAATTTTATGAAAACTATTCTTAATAATATTAGTAAATCAGATGTTAAGAGGGATCCATTTCCTCATATAGTTGAAAAACAGGTATTAGATCAGTCTCTAGTTGATGAGTTGCGAGCAGCTTATCCTAGTATAGAGGATTTATTAAAATTTGATTATGGTTGGCATTGTCTTGGGGTAGCTAGAGGAGCAGAGGTTCCAAGTAATCGTAAAATAAGATGTCGAGCAGTAGAGATTTTATCAGATTCTTCAATTGCTCCAATTTGGAGGGAATTTGTTGAAGCTCATTTAACCAAGGATTATTTAAAGCGATTTTTAGATATTTTTGGGGAAGCTCTTTATGAGCAACATCCTCATTTGCGGTCAATATTTAATAATTTTGATAATCTTCGTGTTGGGATCAGAAACATAGATAGCTTTGAAAATTGTGATGTTCTTATTGATGCAGAAATATGTATTGATACACCGGTAAGAGAGACGCCCTCGTCTGTTAAAATTCCTCATCTTGATAATGAGCATAAGATGGTTATTGGAAATTTTTATCTTAAACAATTAGAAGATGATTCTGTTGGTGGTAGTTTGGAGTTTTATAAACATAAAGATAGAAAAAAATCTAGATTTCATGGGGCAAGGTTGATTGGTTATGAATATTGTGAGAAGGTTGGTGAGTTGCCATATCAAGACAATTCATTGGCAATGTTTATTAATTCAGCTGATGCTTTGCACGGCGTTTCTAATCGCAATATAACATCATATCCTCGTTATTCTTTTAATAACATTTTTGAGATTAAAGACTCATTATTTGATATAGGTGTTTATTATAACGACGTATCTTCTTTAAAAATTTTGATGCGTCGAGCTAAAAGAATGTTAAAAAATGTATTTAGATTATGAAATTACAAAGAAAAATAAATATCGCTGTTATTGGAGCAGGAGAGATGAGTTCAAAAATTCATTTGCCTATTCTTAATAGATTGGCTGATGAGGGCTTTTGTAATTTAAAAATTATTTGCGATATAAATAATGAAGCAGCCAAGAGAGCAGCTGATAAATTTAATTTTGAAAAAGCAGTTACTAATGCCAAGGAAGTTTTTAATGACGATGTTGATGCGGTGTATGTATTAGGTACAACTAAGATGCATTATGAGTATGGTAAGGAGGCTTTGCTTTCTGGAAAGCATATCTTTATTGAAAAACCTTTGACACAAACAGTTGATCAATTAGTTGAGTTAATAAGTATTGCTAATAAATCTAATTTAATAGCCGTAGGAGGTTTTAATAGGAGATTTCAGAAGAATATTAATAGAGTGATAGATTATTTAGGTGATGATTCTAAAGCATCTAGCCTAGAGGCTTTGTTTAATAAGGCGGTTATTAATGAGCCCGTTCCTTATGGAGCTGAAACATGGTTTGGAGCTAACTGTATTCACGCGGTTGATGTCCTTTGTTATTTAATGGGCGATAGACCAAAATCAATTTATTCAAAGAAGAATAGAGTTGTGGGAGATAAAGATCAAAATTTTTCTATTATTTTAGAATGGGAGAATGGTAGTCATGCTACATTATCTTCTAATAATAGTGCTGGATCACGAGTTGAAAAATATGTTTTACATAGTTATGGGATGACTTTTGAATGTTTGGATGGCGATTTAACAATTTTTAAAAACAACCAATCTACAACCGAACAGTTCGGCGATTCTCCAGAGGCAAGAGGTTTTTATGATGAGCATAAAGATTTTTTTATGGCCATTAATGAGGGAGTTGATACTAGGCATTCTTTAGCCAAGTTGATTCCTAGCTTTTATTTAACTAATTTAGCAGAGACTGGATTTTCAGGTGAGATCGATTGGAGTAAGTGTGATATTAATCCAGATTCTATTAAAAAGGTAAAAATAGAAAAAGTTGATAAAATAGAATCGATTGTTGTTACTAATCCGGGGATTATATCTTCACAATTACCAAAGCTTGCTAATCGGTATAATATTATTTCTTCCGGAAATATTTCTTCTCTTAATCAAGAAGAGAGAGAAAAGGTGGTAGCAATAATTACCGGAAGAGGAGGTGAGCCAATAAAAGAAGAGTGGTTAGTTAATTTACCAAATATTAAGGTGGTGGGAGTAGTAGGGGCCTCGGTAAAGAAATATAATCCTGATGTTGTAGTAAAAAGGAATATTCCTCTAATAAATGTTTCCGATGTTTATGCTGATACTGTCGCGGAATTTTGTTTGATGCAAGCTATTATTGGGGTAAGGCGAGCTTCACTATCTCACGACATTATGCGTAAAGGAGGTTGGGGATTGAAAACACAAGGAGGATTTTATTCTTCAATTACAAAAGCAGTTAAAAATCCCCTTATTAAAAAAATAAAACCATTGTTAATTCCTTTATGGAAAATTATTGAGCCAAAAATAAAAAAGTCAGGAGATGTTAATAATAAGCAGGTAAAAAATAACTTTTATGGCTCAACCATTGGTTTGATTGGCTACGGCTCTATTTCTAGAAAATTTATTGAATATCTTAGGCCGTTTGGTTGTAAAGTTAGTATTTATTCTGAATATTTGTCAGATGAAGAAGCTCAGAGAATGGAAGTTAAAAAAGCTAGTCTGGCAGAGGTTTTGCAAGCTGATGTAGTTTCTTTGCATCGAGGTCTTTCTGAACGAACTAAAAAAAGTTTTGGCAAGGATCAGATTAATTCTTTGAAGCCAGGCGCTGTTTTTATTAATACCTCAAGAGGAGAGATTGTTGATATGGATGCTTTAATTTCTAGATTAAAAAAAGAAGATATATTTGCTTGTTTGGATGTTTTTGATATAGAGCCTCTATCTAAAACAAATGAATTGAGAAAATTGTCTAATGTTTTTCTAACGGCGCATATTTCAGGATCTAATAATCAAATGTATGAAGCTGCAGCAGTGACTTTGGTTGATAAAATTTGCCGTTATCTTGAAGGAGAGAAAATTAACTTTGTAATTGATAAGGCGTATTTACGCAATATGACCTAAATTGTTTATCTAGGCATATCTTTTTGAAGCACTACAATAGCTATAATAGTGCCAAATAAGTCACCAATTATTACAGCCGCTATGATTCCTATGATGCCGAAGGAATAGCCTAAGGTAGTAAACAAGATGAGGCGGGTGATATTGGTTGTGACACTGGAATAATAGATAGATTTAATCATTCGATGGCCATTTAAGATGTAACCTACATAAGCACGAGGAATAATAAAAATAGACGTTAATGATAATAATTGAGCGTAGAAGATAGAATCTATATATTGAGGATAGATAAGTCTAAATACGTGAGGCGTTATTAAAATCAGCAATATAGCAACAATCGATCCAATAACTATTCCTTGGATTATTCTAAGAAAAAAAATCTTTCTAATATCTTCTAATCTTTTATTAGCAATTTTAGGGAAGTAAATGCTTAGGGTATTTTTAATTAATCCATTTCCTATCTGAGGGATACTTTTAGAAAAAGTATAAAACGCTAATTGAACTGGTCCGGTAAATTGGAATAAGATAATGCTATCTATATAATTAACAGAGGTAGATAGGGCGTCTAAAAAGCTTCGGTGTAAGCCAAAATTAACTAAGGACCCACCTTCTTTTTCAGGCATTTTATTATCTGATATTTTAAATTTATCCTTAACTTTAAAATAGAAATAAATATTAGGGATAAAGGAGACCAAGGTAAAAGCTATTATAAGAGCTAATACACTATTTGTTATAAATAGTACCCCAATGGTGACAGCTAATCGTAAAATATTTTTAATAAATGAGTATATGGCTGATTGCTTAAATTCTTTTTTACCCACCAAGAAAGAATCGTATAGCTTATAAGTGCTGGTTAGAGGTGTGATAATTCCTAATATGGACAATGATGCAGCAAAAAGAAAATTACCTTTAAAAAAGTAATAACCAGCAAAAGACAAGAGTCCTAATGTATAAACAAAATTCCAGCGTAACCTTATTTTTATAGCTGCCAATAAGGATTTGTCATAACCTTTAGATACCGATTGAATAACAGCTACCCCCATGCCACTTAAGGTTAGAAAGATAAAAATATTAGCAATAGAAAGTAGGTATTTATAAATACCGAAATCTTTTATGGGTAGTAAGTTAGCAAAGGCAATTGAGATTAAAAAGGAAGCTAAAATACTACCAAGATTTTCGCTAATACGCCAACTACCACTTTTGGCTAAATATCTTAAATCTAATTTGGTGGTTTTTCGGCCAAATTTATTTAATCGATGGATTATTTTCCAGAGAGTCTTTTTCATAAAAATAAATATAAACTATTAATATATACAGAGTTATTAAAATACCATAAATTACATAATTAGCAATACCAGATTGAGAAAAGATATGAATAATTTTTTGTGTTGATTTTTGGTACAAGAAGACTGCTCCGATTGTAATAATAGCTATTACAACACTTTTTTTCTTGTTACCCATTATTTTTTTAGTGATATTAAGCAGGGTTATAGTTATTTTGCGAAGAGAAATGTTTTGAATAACATCACTGTCAATAATTACCTTATTTTTAGTTTTAAAGTAGATTTTAATAATAGCGCTAATGCCTAGGAAGGTGAGTAAAGATATCTTGTTAATGCCAACAGAGCTTAAAAAATTGTTTGTTAGAGTGTCAATGATTAATAAAATAAAAACTAGATAAACAAATAAATTAAAATTATGATCATTTATTTCTATAACTTTATCAAGGAGTTTCTTCATGTTTCTTAATTAAAATAAAATAAAAATTGATAAGACTCCTTCTGAATCTTAAAGTGATTTTTGATATCTTCGGATAGATTTTTAATTAGTTTCGGATGCTTTTCTAATATTATCAGATCAGCATCAATACCTGATAGATAAGCTTTTTCATTATTGATACTATCACTTGCTAAGCATTCTCTATAGGATGGACATTGATAGGTAACGTAGAATTTTTGAGGAGAAAATATCCAACGGCCATAAGTGTGACTAATTTCTTTGCCTATAAATAAAACAACTCTTTCATTATCTTCATCAATATATTTTTTAGCAGCCATGAGTTCTTGGAATTGGTCTTTATATTTTTCCATACGATCAATATAGCTATCTCTTCCTCTAATCATATCTAAAATAACTAATTTTTGATGATCACTAATTTTAATTAATAGCTGAGGCATTATTAATATAATAAATAAGATGGTTAATAACTTGGAGGTAGTAAGGTAGCGTTTTTTAAATAAAAGAATCAAGAAGTGTATAGTGGTTAAAGCTCCGATAGCAAAAGCTGGGTAGATAAATAATTTGAAGCGAAAGGCTTGCCAGCTAGCATAAATAGCAAAATAGGTTAGTTGCAGGGTGTTAAAGATCCATAACAATAAAATAAAACTACATAATAAAATCACACGAGAATCTTCTTTTTTATTAAGAATGGTCTTGATAGCAATAATGATAAAACCGATGATAGCAAGCCATATAATAGCAGTCTCATGCCAGCTCATATAATGATGATTCCAGATAGATTGAGAGACAATATAGTCCTGATACCTGTTGATAGTTGTAGGGTCGGTAAAACCTAAAATCTTTGTGTAATATAATAGATAGCGAATAGCAGCTATAACAACAATAGGTATGGCAAATAATGAAAGAACGGTTAGTTTTTGCTTGATCGGCTTTTTCCCTAATCTTTGAGATATGAATGATAAAATAAAGATTAATATATTAGCTAATCCTAGTGACAAAAGAAAAATAACTAGAGAAGGGGAGTGAATAAGATAAAAAATAGAAAGATATATAACGGATAAAATAACTCCTTTCCTTGGTTCATTTTTCCAATCTTGAAGATGATTTAATAATATAAAACCAAATATGAATAATAACAGACCTATGTTTTGGGGTACGACAGCTGTTGCGATCAAATAATAGTTATCAAGGTGGAATGATAGCATTAACAGAGGGGTTAATAGTCCTAAGGCTGATGATTTAAAAATAGACCTACCTAATTGAGCGCCTATTAAAACAAATAGACCATAAAATAAACAAGATAGGAAAATGATTAGATTTTGATAATTATCAATAGTCTTCTCTACAAAAGGAATAAATGTAGCTAGTATGTATGAGAACGAGTGCTTATAAACAGAAAAGGGATGAGCGGTCTTAATAAATGCGGGTAGAGGATTCACGAGAAGTGATTCGGCTTGGCCAAGCCATAAATATTGATCGGTAGCAGGGTTAAAATATGGCCTGTCCATTGCTTTTATATTGGATAAAAACAAAGCTATAACAACAACCATTAATATGATGACTGCTATATCATAAGAAGAGATTCGTATAATCTTTTTTAAGTTCTTTAGTTTATCTTTTTGATATTTAAATAAGGTTATTAATAAGCAGGCAATAAATAATAAAGATATTAGACTGATATTTAAAATTTGATTATTAATTAGCTGGCCAGAGAAGCTAGCTATGATGCCGATGCTGAGCTGTGAAAAAAAACCTAACACGGTGGCATAGGTTAGAAGGAGAGTTAGAGGAATTTCTTTTTTAGGTATCAAAAGAAGACTAAGAAGGAGGCCTGGTATTAAAAAAGTAAAAAGGAAAGACGACATAAAAGTCGCCTCAAAAAAATTATTCATTTTAGATTATTTTTATTTCTGAATAGGTTTACCAATAATTTCAACCTCATTTGCTCCAATCCATTGTTTTTCAGAGTGACCTGATAATCTTAACATTGAAGCAACAAATTTTTCATTAACAGATGTTTCTAATTCTTTAGGGAAGCCACCAAAATCAACAACTTCCCAGTTTTCTCCATCAATAGAGGATTCTAATTTCCAGGAATCTATATACTCAGGTGTTCGGCCGTCATCTCCCCAATTTAAATTAATCTTATTAATGCTATAAATATTAGCTAGTCTGATAGTGTAATCAAAGTCATGATTAGCTGGCGCAGCCCTGGTATCTTTAAAACCATCTACTAGCTTGTCAGATGTTGCTCCTGTAGTAATGCTGTATTCTTCTGATTCATGAACGTTACTTTCAATAGATAGCTCGTCAGCACCTAATCTTCGGTAATAGCTGCGGTGAAGATTAACATTGGTACCACACATAAGTTTACTGATTTTTTTATATAAAAAGCCTCGATTGGTATTGTCAGCAAAACAAGATCTCATTAGAGATGAGGTAGTAAAGATAGAAACAAACATAAACACTACCAATAAACCGACAGTTAATTTAAAGCTACTATTAGAAGACTTTTTGGCCATAATTTTATTTATTATTTAAACCGACTCCAATTAAGTTTGTAAATCTCGGTTTCCCAAGAAGACTCAACACTATAATCATGATAAATCTTTTCATAATAAGATGGAAGTACCTTGATTGTGGATATCTTTAACTGAGGTTTAATGCGAGGCATGTGATCTCTATCAACTACTAAATAATCAACCCCATTATCTTTTAGCCATATTGTTAATTGATCAACATCATTAATCTTGCCGGGATAAACTATCTGAAGACCAGTCTGAGGTGCTTTGAGATCAAACAAGCCTAACTCAGCAACGGTGGTGTCGGGCAGATGCATCATTACAATATCACTGCTAGCTGCCATTGCTATCTTGCCGCGTACGTTCTCAGCAATCCAGCGACTCATAGTTAGAGCTTCTTGAGGAGTTTTTTCCAGGAAATAGTATTGAGGGTAGAAGTAGGAGACGCTAATGAAGCAGAGGCCGGTAGTGGCGATAGCTAGTAAAACTAGGTTTTGATAGCGAATATACCGAATCAGACTCAAAATACCCGCTGTGATCAAGATAGCGGTGATAGGAAGGACGGAGAAGAGGTGGCGAGGAGTGAAGTAGACGGCGTAGATAGGAGTGAAGCTAATAATCCAAATACCTAGAGTTACCAAGAGGCTGGTAAAGCGGGAATCCTTTAAGAATCTCATAACACCCCAAACGAAGAAGATGGAGAAGGGTAGGGTGAGGGCGAGAGCACTGAAGGTTAAGCTACCAAAGCCAAATATTACAAACCTATTAAATATCTCTACCAAACTGTGAGAGCTTAGATATTCAAAGAAAGAGATGTCGGGATAAGCTGCTCCCCAAAGTTGGTGATATTTATCAACAAAATACTTACTGTTCTCGCCGTAATAGAAAGGAGAGCCGAAGTGAAGGTAGCGCTGATAAAGAAAGGGGAGGGCGGTGATAAAGAAGATGGATATAACTTGAGAGAGATGATGATATTGAAAATGAGACACTTTCTTTCTTAAAAGCCACAAAGTAAGAAGAATAATTAATAAAACGAAAATGCCATTAGGTCTGATCCAGTACGAAATACCGGCCAAGATGGAGGCTGCAATTAGATAACGAGGATTGTACCTGTATTTGAGCAGACAGTAGATGATGAATAACAATAGTAGGCCAAAGATAGGTTCGGTGAATAAACCTAAAGAACCATAGATTACCCAGAAGAAGCAGGTAAAGATGATGAGAGTGGTAAATACAGCCTTCTTATCTTTAAAAATCTCCTTGCTAACCAAATAAAGTGGAATAATAGTTAAGGAGCTAATAACAACACTCAAGAAGTGAGA
>Ga0310123_10001814_pt1 | contig 17437 bp, 19 predicted proteins | sample CB6_AW_1057_MG_FD_203505 | JGI IMG/M metagenome (GOLD analysis project Ga0310123, IMG submission 203505) | Marine microbial communities from Western Arctic Ocean, Canada - CB6_AW_1057 | ecosystem: Environmental > Aquatic > Marine > Oceanic | place: Canada: Western Arctic Ocean | collected... | reverse complement strand
AAATTATGTCGGGATTGACCCGGTGCGGGATCCGATTCCCGTTCGGCCGGTGGTGCACTATATGATGGGAGGTATCGATACCGATATCGAGGCTGCGACGAATATATCCGGCCTCTTTGCCGCAGGGGAGTGCGCCTGTGTATCAATCAACGGGGCCAATCGGCTAGGATCGAATTCTCTGACTGAGTTGCTGGTCTTTGGAACTCGGGCCGGCAGGGGCGCAGCCCGATTCGCAATGGCACATCCGAACATCAATACCCACGCACTGGCAGCGCAAGCGAATGATGAGCAGCAGCGTATCCGCCGCGCTTATTTCAATGGTGAATCAGGAGAGCGAGTCGCATCGATCCGCGGAGAATTGGCCCAGGCCATGGAGGCCAGCGCGGGCATTTATCGGGATCACGAATCGCTGCAGACGGCTTGTGACAAGCTTGCCGAACTGCGTGGTCGGTTTGGCAGTGTCTCGCTGGATGATCAGACGAATAGCTTCAATACCGAACTGACCTCGGCCTTGGAGTTGGGCAATATGCTTGACGTGGCCGAGTCACTTGTTCACTCGGCGTTGCATCGCACGGAATCGCGAGGATCCCACCAGCGCACCGACTATGTCAAGAGAGATGACGAGCGGTTTCTGAAGCATTCCTTGGCGTATTACGAGGGTGGTGAGACTGCACCGCGGATCGAGTACAAGCCGGTGACCATCACGAAATGGCCTCCGGGCAAACGGACCTACGGATCAGATTCCGGGCTCCAACCCGCCGGCACAGCGGGCAAGTAGCCGGTTGATCAGCATGTGCGGGTTAATGAGGTAACCGCTATATGACCTGCCGCGCCTGCGGCAGTTTGTTGTTTGTTCACAGATTCGTGGTTTCAGCACATCCATGGCCACATAGGTTATGGATGTGAAAACCGATTGGGAGTTGTAGTGAGGTCTGGGCAGTTACCTCAAGCATCTCCCGCACGGGATTTGAGGTGTGGCCATGAGCCTTGGATGTCATGCCTGCGAATCGTTGTTAGAATTGGAGTTTCCAATGGCCTTGCAGAATGACATCACCCTTGAACTGTTCCGCTATCACCCGGAAACGGATGCCGAGCCCAGGTTTCAGGCATACGAGGTCCCATACCGTGCCGATTGGGTCGTGCTCGATGCAATCAATTGGATCAAGGATCATATCGATGGCACGGTCAGTTACCGCTGGAGCTGTCGCATGGGAGTGTGCGGAAGTTGTGGCATGATGGTCAACGGTGAACCACGGTTGGCGTGCTCCGCGTTTTTGCGAGAGTACTATCCGGAAACGATCCGGGTCGAACCACTAGCCAACTTTTCTGTCGAGCGCGACCTTGTAGTCGATATGGATTCGTTCATGCAAAAATTACGTTCGGTCTCCCCTTACATCATTCGAGATGATGTCAATGATACGGATCAGGGCGAATACAAGCAGAGTCCCAAGCAGCTTGCGCAATACAAGCAATATTCTATGTGTATCAACTGTATGCTTTGCTATTCGGCATGCCCAGTGGCGGGCAACGAACCGGACTTTCTGGGACCGGCTGCGCTGGCTCTGGCCCATCGCTATAACAAGGATTCACGTGATCGAGGCTCATCGCATCGCATGGGAAAGATGATGGAGCACGAGGCGGTCTGGGGCTGCACGTTCGTCGGTGAGTGCTCGAAGGTCTGTCCCAAGAACGTGGATCCGGCTGGGGCGATCCAGCAGGCCAAGGCTGCTGCGGCACAGGAATACTTCAAGGGATTTGTCATGCCCAAAGGGGCCGGTCGATGACCGGGCCGTATCGTCCCAAGCCGAAGTGGGCCTGGTTCGTGCAGCGGCCCGGTTACATCCGCTTCATGATCCGCGAGTTGACCGCCGTGTTTATTGGGGCCTATCTGATTTTCTTACTGGTGCTGCTGAGCAAACTGGGTCGCGGGGAGGCATCCTTCACCGCGCTGCTGGCGACATTGCACAACTCGTTCTGGGAACTGCTGCATGTGGCTGCGTTGATTGCGGCAGTATGGCATACGATTACCTGGTTCAACGCAACCCCTCAGGCGCTGCCGGTATTCATTGGTGAAAATCGGGCTCCCAATGTGCTGGTTGCGATTGGCATGGGGTACGGCCCGTGGATCATGGTCAGTGCCGTGATTCTCTGGGGAGTGTTGCGATGAACCAATCAAACCATCCAGCCCGCGGTCCGTCGAGTGAGGCCCTCTGGTGGGCATTGTTTTCAGTTGGTGGGGTGATGGCGGCATTGTTTGTTCCGGCGATCATTTTTGTCACGGGCTTCCTTCTTCCAACCTCTGATCCGGACACGGCGACCGGTCACTACGTGCGAATCCACGGTGTGGTGAGTTGGTGGCCGGTGCGTATCGTTCTTGTCGGTGTTCTTGTATTCAGCTTCTTTCACTGTGCCCACCGAGTGCGGCACACGCTAATGGACCTGGGGCTGCGTGATCAAGAGGCTGCTTTGAAGTGGTTGTGCTATGGAGCGGCCTTGGCAGGTTCAGTGGCAACGGTGGTGATGATCTGGCGTATCTGACTTCAGGATGGATGGCCCCGCTCCCGGGGTGCCTTGGCGAGTACCCTTACGTGGGTATGGGTCAATATGCTTATGGGAGATGCCGTGTTTTTTCGATCGGTGCCAAGAAGCTAACCATGGACAGGCATTATTGAATTTAATATTCGAGTGTCAGATACCGTGACTCCCGAAATGTCATGCTCACTTCTGGCTATGTCTGGGCAGTCCGGGCAGAGTTGGAGATTTCAACGTAGCGGTTGCGCAACTCGTAGAGGGCGCCAGACAGTGTGGTTGACTCTTCATCGCTGAGGTTACCCTTGGTTTTTTCCTCCAGCACAGTCAGCAGGTCAATAGAATGTCGGGCCAGATCGAGTTGGGCGATACGTTGTCCCGTGGCTGGGTCGGGAATGGCGCCCATGGCGAACAGGGCTTGGCTGATCAGCGTGCCCATCAGGGTTTCGAAACTGGCGGGGGGCATCTCACCCAGCTTCCCCTTGGCTGCCGCTGCGGCAGCGCCACCGGGGGTGGATTCTTCGGCTTGTTTCTGCTGGTCGACCAGCCGCTGCTTTTCAGCCTGTGCCTGTTCCTTCCAATCCGAATCAATGTGGATTTTAAGATCTTCGTCGCTCATCGTGCTGTACCCTTTAAAAAATGAAGTGGTTGAGTATACCAGTGGCCCGCCTTGTTTTCTATCGGGTCATTTCAATTTGAATGGCTTGGTAACGGGTCGTCGCCACACCGGATGCCGTCATGGGGTGACTGGCTGGGATGGCACCGTTCAACGGCGGATTCTCTAGAATATCGTGGCGATGGCCCGAACCAAGCACCGCAGCCGAACCACTGCCGATCCTTTGCGCCTTCGCCTGCGCAGTCTGCGTCAACAACTTCGGAACGAGGACGTGTCGGCCCTGCTGGTAACCAATCCGGTGGATATCCGTTACCTGACGGGTTTCATCGGGGATGACTCTTGGGCTCTGGTCACTTCCGGACGGGAACGTATCTACATTCTGAGCGATTTTCGCTTTCAGGAACAGATTGCGCGGGCGGCACCGCAGGTTACAGCGATTCTGCGGCAGAGGTCACTTGCCGACGAACTGCCACGACTTTGCCGCCGGCTGCGAATCAAAAAAATTGCGATTTCGCGCGATCACGTGACGCTTGCGACGCGCAAAGCTCTTGTAAAGCGGCTAGGGGCCAGTAGTCTGCGAGATCTTAATGACCCACTGATTGGCCAACGGTCACGCAAGGATGCAGGAGAAGTCCGGGCCATCGGCAAAGCCTTGGCAATTCAGCAGAAGGCGTTTCAGGAAACGTGCCAATTCATCAGGCCCGGTATGACCGAGATCCAGGTATGTGCCTATTTGGAGTACCGAATGCGGTCATTGGGTGCAGACGGGCCGAGCTTTCCCACCATCGTTGCCGTGGACGCCAACGCATCGTTACCGCATGCTGTCCCCAGCCGGCGCAAGATCAAGGCCGGTAGCATGGTGCTGATAGATTGGGGAGCCCGTTGGCAGGGCTACTGTTCAGATCTGGCGCGTGTCGTATCTTGTGGACGCATGAAGCCGAAGCTGCGCGAGCTCTACAGCATCGTGCTTGATGCCCAGCGGGCGGCTATCGACACCATTGCTGCAGGAAAGCGACTGAAGGATATCGACTTGGTAGCTCGTGGCATCATCACCCGTGCGGGCTATGGCGAGTGGTTCGGGCACGGGCTTGGTCATGGCATCGGCTTGGATATCCACGAACAACCGGTACTTGCGCGACGGGCGGATGGCGAACTTAAGCCAGGTCATGTTGTTACCGTTGAACCCGGGATCTATTTGCCCGGGCTTGGGGGGATCCGGATCGAGGATGACGTCTTGGTCACCGAGCGGGGACACAAGGTGCTCAGTGATTTGCCCAAGTCCTTAGAATCCACGATGATATGACCCGGTCGCCGATGTCGGGATTTATATGGCTGCCTGTGGAGGACATGGTTTTTGGGTCGGTATCAACCGAAAGATACAGGTATGACAGACCTCAAGACACTCAAGCAACTGGTCAAGCTTATGGTCGATCATGACCTGACTGAGTTGGATGTGGAAGGCGAAGGGCACACAGTGAGATTGAAACGGGGGCAGCCTAATTCGCAGCCGGTAGTTGTGGAGCCGATGTCCGTAGTGACATCACCAGCTGTGGAGGGTGCCGTACCTGCGGCGCCCGATCTTTCCGCGGACAGCAGTGGCGTGGAGACCATCGTCAGCCCCATGGTAGGTACGTTCTATTCAGCCCCGAGTCCGGATGCGAAACCATTTGTCGGCGTAGGGGACGGCGTTAGCCAGGACAGTGTGGTGTGTATCATCGAGGCAATGAAGGTGTTCAACGAAATCAAGGCTGAAAAATCCGGCACCATTGTCAGGCTTCTGGTGGAGAGTGGCCAATCAGTCGAGTTCGATCAGCCCCTTTTCGAAATAAAGCCGGTGTAACCAAAGAAAGATGAACCACAAAGACGCCCAGAATGCAGCTCTGTGCCCTAGTAGCGAGTCAGCGGACCGGGGCGGCTTCAGGGTGCAGGCACTGGGACCTGCTGACCCAGTTGCCGCTGAGGTCTTGATCGTCGCATGAGTTTCGCGTCAACGTGGTAGAAGGCATGTTTTCAAGAATATTGATCGCAAATCGCGGCGAGATCGCCGTGCGTGTCATCCGGGCCGCCCGTGAGATGGGCATCGAGACCGTTGCGGTGTACTCCACGGCAGACCGGGAGGCCAAGCACGTGCGGATCTCGGATCGTGCAATATGTATCGGGCCTCCGGCGCCGGTCGATTCGTACCTGAACATCCCGGCAATCATTAGTGCTGCCGAGGTGGCCAACGTTGATGCTATTCATCCTGGGTATGGGTTCCTCGCTGAAAATGCTCATTTTGCTGAGGTGTGTCGGTCTTGCAACATCGAGTTCATTGGCCCGAGCGTTGAATCAATGCAAATGCTCGGTAACAAGGTTAGGTGCAAGCAGCTGGCCATCGCGAAGAAGGTTCCTACGGCGGCGAGTTCCAAGGGCAAGATCGAAGATGAGGACAAAGCGGTGGTCCGAGCGCGGGAGATTGGCTATCCCGTCATGATAAAGGCTGCGGCGGGTGGAGGCGGGCGCGGCATACGCGTGGCGCACAACGACATTTCTTTACGCAGTGGATTGGCCGCCGCTCGAGCCGAGGCCGAAGCCGCATTTGGAGACGGGGACATCTACCTCGAAAAATTCATTGAGCATGCTCGGCATGTAGAGGTGCAGGTGCTCGGGGACCGGAGCGGCAACATCGTACACCTGTTCGAACGTGACTGTACGATGCAGCGGCGCAAGCAGAAATTGATTGAAGAGTCACCGTGTCCGCTGCTCAAGGACGATGAGCGCCGACGGATCTGCCAGGCTGCGGTACGGCTATGCAAAGCTGCAGGATACTATTCTGCAGGCACCGTCGAGTTTCTGATGGACCAGGACAAAAACTTCTATCTCATGGAGGTCAATACTCGCGTACAGGTTGAGCATCCTGTCACCGAGATGGTAACCGGTATCGATATTGTCAAGCAGCAGATCCGTATCGCTTCGGGCGAAAACCTCTCCTTTAGCCAGCGCGACGTCAAGTTGACCGGGCATGCGATCGAGGCCCGCATCAATGCTGAAGACCCGGATCGCGGCTTTGCACCATGTGCGGGGGTAGTGGACGAGTTCTATCCGCCGGGCGGGTTCGGAGTGCGCTTGGACACGCATTGCCACTCCGGGTACCGAATTCCACCCCAGTATGATTCTCTGATCGCCAAGCTCATCGTACACCGACAGTCACGTGATGAAGCAATTGCAACACTGCATCAGGCGTTGCACGAGTTCCATGTGTACCCGACGAAGACCACGATTCCATTGCACGTGCGCCTGATGAAGAACGGAAATTTCCGAAAGGCAGAGGTCGATATTAATTTTGTGGAACGGCTGTTGTCTCTCTGATATTTATTTTATTTCCAGGCGAAGGCCAGCTGGTTTCAAGTGAACGTTGGCCATTGTCCGCGGAAGATCTCAACCGCCGGACCGGTCATGTGCACGTGATTATCGGATGGGCGCCAGTACAATTCCAGATCGCCGCCAGGCAGGTGGGCAAGGATCTGCCGCTCGCATCGCTGCCTGAGTGCTCCGGCAACGCAGACGGCACAGGCTCCAGTCCCACAGGCCTGGGTCAGGCCACTGCCACGTTCCCAGGTGCACATCGTGATCTGGCTTGGTGACTGGATCTGCACGAAGTGCGCGTTGACCCGTTGGGGGAACAGTCGATGGTGTTCAATCACAGGCCCGAGCCGCTCAAGAGGCACTTGGTCGACGTGATCGCAGAAGAAGACTACGTGGGGATTGCCCATTGAGATACACGACATGCGGGCATCGAGGCCACATCGCTGTTGCCAGTCGTCTGGCGGCGGCACCGCATCGAACAGGTCAGTGCAAGGGTGGTCGATGGCTCGCTGCTGTCCCGGCAGGTCTACGGGGATCCGAGCGATGTCGAGCACCGGCTGGCCCATGTCCACGGTGACAGAGTCGACCTTGCCATCGTCATTGAGGCGATAGTCCAGTAGGAGCACGTCGCTAGCGGTCTGAACTTTCATGGGTCGGGCTGTGCTGATACCATGATCATGGGCGAGCTTGGCGACGCAACGGATACCGTTGCCGCACATTTCAGCCTCGGTGCCGTCGGCATTGAACATTCTCATACGCACGTCAGCATCGACATCCGCGTCGGGAGGCAAGACAAGAATCAATCCATCGGCACCAATGCCGGTGTGGCGATCGCTGATGATGCGTGCCAATTCCGCAGGATCGTGAACGGTTTCTTCGAACGCATTGATGTATACGTAATCGTTGCCGATGCCGTGCATCTTAGTGAACCACATGCGATGATTATAGAGCACGGTCGGATTTTAGGCGGGCTAGAAATAGAATGTGGCCCCGAGGACAACCATGCCGGCAAGGGTGACTAGCTTGATTCGGTTCATCAAGCGGTCAATTTCGGGACGCTCCACGAGTTGGCCGACAAGCGTGCGCAGGTGGTTTTGTCGCCAAACGATTGAACCGTGGCGCCAGTTTCGGCGGCCAGTATGCATGTGATTCAGATCGGCCACCTGCTGCAGGGCACCGACCATGGTCTGTACCGCTTCGGCATCGATGGTGTCAAGGTTCCGCTGCCGGGCCAGATGTTGCACGGCAAAGGTATCAGCTTGCCGCTCGACTCGTCTTGAAACCCAGCCGAACACCACCGCCCAGATTGCCAAGGCCCCTCCGATCGCTAGAACCGATCGAGCCTTCTGTTCTGTCGCTCCAATTACCACGAAGCCGGTAGCGGCTGGGTTTGGCACGCCGTTGGGCGAACCAAAGTAGACGACGGGAAATGCCAGTAGCATCATCAATCCAAGTGTCGTCAGGGCCACGGCCAGTAGCCAGAACATATGGCGGCGACACACGTGGGCCAGTTCATGTGCCATAACTGCTTCAACCTGTTTCTGGGGTAATTGGTCAAGCAAACCATCACTGAGCAGGATGTAGCGTAGAGGGCGGATCAGCCCCATCACCGCGGCATTGATCATTCCTCCCGAGGTCGTTTGCCAGAGTAAGACGTCGCGTACCTGAACCCGGTAAGTGTGGCACATGGCCATCAACCGCTGGCGAATAGCTCCATCCGGTAGCGGCTTGGTGTCCCAGATGTATCTGATAATCGTTGGAGCGAATAGGAATATGACTGCGGCACCAACGAAGATCAAGATCGGGGCCAGATCCAGTTTCCAGACCAGCCAGGAGTCCGGTACAACCTCCACCCAGGCCATCACTAGCAACAGGGGAATCAGGATCAGCGCTGCTTCATGGCGAAGGTGTGTGATCACATACGACCATCGCCCTTTGATTGGGTAGACGGGCAGCCCCTGATCGAAGCGATGAATCAGTGATGCTTCACGCAGACGCCGCTCAATGGGGTAGTACACCAGCAGGCCGATACAAAACAACACCAAGGTGGGCGAGATTACCGCCACTTCGTCGATCAACACCGGATTGCGGGTCTGGGCTCGAATATAAACTAGGGCCCCCAGGCACAGGTCAACCAGGTAGAGCCCAGCCACACCCAGCCGAAACATTGTGGTGAATCGGTCCAGTCGGGAAAGTACCCGTGCAGGGCCTAGTGTTCCGTCGAGGTGGCGGTAGGCCCAACGGCAGATCAAGGTATACGCGCTTACCCATAGGACCTTCGGTAACAGTACTGCGGTCAGCATCAACATGGAGGAGGGGGCAATTGTTTCCGGCGCCACGAGTGTATCGTGGATAAATATGCTCAGTACCAGCACCATCAGGAGTACTTGCATGGATGTGATGATTGTAGGCTAATGCGCCCGGCGAGCCTCTTTTTTTGTTGTTGTATCGGCGAGTTTATCTGCTTCGCGAATCAGCGGATCTGAATCTTTTCGGGCCTCCTGAATCGCCTTCTGGGTCGCGAGGCGATTGCTGGAGGTTTCCGCGTAGAACTTCGCGATGCCTAGCTTGATGGTGGTTGCGATCCGGAACGTTGGATCTTGCTAGTATCTCGCCACGTTGATTAGGTCGCTGATTTGCGGTGATGATGTAGCGAACACGAGAAATTTCTGTTTCCAAGCTTCATCGATCGATTTAAGGGCATCGGACCATTTCCGGGTTTTCTCTGCCGGGAGCCACTTTTCTAGTTGGGCACAGGCATAGAGCATCATGCCGAGGGCTGCGTAGCGGGGATAGAGCCGTTGATTGTGCTCGAATCCCAGACGCCCCAGATCCAGATTGCCCCCGCTGCACCTGGCCGATCCCCAGCTCGGTCACGCCAATTGGCCTCGCTCAGACCGCCATACATCAGGCCATCTACTGCATCTGCAAATCGGGCCGTGGCGCTCAGATCCCAGGCGATCTGCTCGTCGAGAAACCCATGCCGGACATAACCTCCACCTCCTGTTTCGACCAGGAGGGCCATCAGTCCGGTCACCATGTCCGGGTCTGGTTCTTGCTTGCTGAGGTCGGCTCGGTGCTTGAGATAGAAATTAATCGAGCGGAGGTAGAGTTCAGTCACATCGGTTTTCGGTTTGGCCGGTGCTAGGAGAGTAGGTGCATTGGCGGGTAGCCTTTGCGCCTCAAGCTTATGGGGTGCCGTGGCGTCAGTTGGCCAATCGGGGGCATTTACAATTCCATAGATAAGCCAAACGACCAGCATGATCGTGACGGCGAGTCCGCCGATCAGCAAGGCAGGTTTCACGGCGGCCAATGATATCCCGTGTCTTTGGCCGATGTATGATCTTGGCGCAGCAACCCTGCGTTGTAAATGAAAAGGAGTGATACCAATGGCTGATCTTCCAACGAGTACCCCCCCCGGGTTGCCGGGTGCCGTGCTGCCGCCGATGACCCCGCCGGGGGACTCTTCATCAGAGCCAGCGAGGCCGAAACGGCAGGGTTTGACCAGCCGGTTGCTGGACAAGCTAATTCCGAGTGTGCTGCTGTTGTCGCTGGTCTTGAACCTCTATCTCGGATTTATCCTCTATTCGCAAACTCAAGGCCCAAGGGAGTCAACTTATGCCGAGGGTGATGCCCGACAGCGGATTGTGATTCTGCCTATCAAGGGTCTCGTGGATGAGGCGATGTACCAGTTCATGCGTCAGGCTTTGCAACGCCTGGAAAAAGAGCTTCCCAAGGCGATCATTCTCCGTGTCGACTCTGGGGGTGGTTACGTGGGTCCTTCCGATCGTATCTGGAATGAACTGTCGCAGTTCAAGAAGGAGCATCCCGACATCCCCATCATCGCCAGTTTCGCATCCACTGCCGCCAGCGGGGCCTACTACATCGCTGCAGCCTCGGATGTGATTGTGATGGAGCCGACTGGTTTGACCGGAAGTATCGGTGTCATCGCTCAGGCGTTTACAATGTCGGGGCTGATGAGCAAGATCGGTGTTACTCCGGAGACGATCACCTCGACAGATTCGGTAGACAAGGACGAGTTGAATCCGTTCCGTGACTGGACAGATGGGGATCGGCAACTATTGACGGGCATACTCAATAATGCCTACGAGAAGTTCGTTGACGTCGTATACGCAGGGCGTAAGCAGATCGATCACGGTGGGCAGAGCTATGGTCTGACGCGAGAGGAGGTTGCCGGGCTTGCCACGGGTGCAGTCTTCACCGCGGCAGAGGCGAAACAGAACAAACTTGTTGACGAAATCGGATATCTCCGTAAAGCGATTGAGATCGCTACGGAACGTGCGCAGATTGCAACGGATCCTAGGGTATCGATAATGAAGGCATCCAGGGGACTGTCGTTGTCGGGGATGTTGCGCGGTTCAGTTCCCGAGATCTCCAGCCCTACATCGCAGCAGCTACGAAGCTGGCTGATGGAACTGAGTACGCCGGAGCTTTTGTATCGAGTCAGCGTTCCCTGACCTGAGATCTAGTGATCTGGATATCCGGATTGCTATTCTCCGTTCGTTTGGGAAATTGAACGCATTGGAGTTTGGTATCGAGGGCATCTGTGACGTGGATGCGGCCCATGCCAGGCACTCACCGGTTTACTTCCTGCCCCTAGGACCCTGATTTAATGCACAACAACGCGAATGCGATGGCAGCGTCGATCAATGCCTGTGTTGGTGGGGGTGGAGATTGATCCAGCGGTAGGGGATTGGGGCAGTTGAACGTGTGGGAGGCATTCGGGATCAACAAGGTTGCACTATCCGGCGCGGCGGCCTGTAGTGTCTTCATGGAGGCCAAGGGAACGGTTGGATCCTTTTCGCCGTAGATCAACAACCGCGGTCGGCCCACTTTGGCAATGGCCGTTACGGGGTCACTGGCTGTCGGGTCACGTTCAATCTCGTCGAGCCAGGAACGGCCCACATAGAGTATTTGACCGGTTCTCGCCGATGGCGAGGGCAATCGGCCCTCGGTGCGTAGCAGTTGTTGCTGATCGGGGTCGAGGTGGCAGGCTTCATGCGGTGCGGCAGCGACGATGATACCTGCGACCGGATGAGTTGGTTGCGCTGCCGCTAATAGACAAGTGATCCCCCCACGGCTGTGACCGAAGAGTACGATTGGCGCTTCACTTTGGGAACCGACGTATGCCATTATGCGATGAAGATCCTCGACCTGCGTGGCCCAGGTATCCTGTTCGAACAGGTCGGGCCGTTCAAACGTTTCGATTTGTGGGGTCATGCCACTATGGCTGAAATTGAATCGGTGACTGGTCAATCCGGTCTGCGCGGCCGCTTGGGCTAGGTGAGGGAAGAATCCGTAATCCTTGTAGCCCTTGAATCCGTGGCAGATCACCAAGATCCCCCGTGGGGTTGTGGCGGTGTGTGTACTGGCGAAGATCGGTTGGTTTCTGGCACCGGGGAGGGTCCAATCGGTGATCTTCATCGGTCTGTATCTCCTTGGCAGCATGAGCAGGGGGAGATCTCATGCAAGCATTTTCAGAGCTGTGTCAGGGTTTTTATATCGACATGGGTATCTAGTCTGTAGTTCCATGCACTCCTTGGACTGCTTTCAGCTGGTACCCGATCGTTCCTGAATAGGCCTATTTCCGACTAATTCACCAACTGGCCCGGTTGCGTGGTGAGTGGTTGTGTTTTGGATAGTATCCGCCAGTGCAGCATCTCCTGCCCACAATACATTGGTGTCGTCGTCCAAATTGGACCGGGAAATTGTGTCGCGGGGAATGGATCTAGGGTTGTGGATGCAGCAGATTCTGATCAACACCGATAGTTTACTGGGCCTGCTGCGATGCCTGTTGATCGACGGCTCTTCCACGTAGAAGATCGATCATTCCCCGCACCTCGTTGGCCATCTTGGTATTGGGAAACTCCTGGATGATCTGTTCTCCTACTCGTACCGCCCGCAGCCATTCGTGGTCGTGTACTGCGATTTTGAACTGAACCCCGAGGTTGTCACGTTTCCGGCCGATGATGCCTCTTGCTGTCTCCCGAAACGGTTCAGCTTCAGATTCGGTCAGATAGCGGTCCAGTTCTTTGAGCAGTCCGATGGCGCGGTCCACATCGTCTTTCTCAGCCGCGAAGAGGAATTGCCTTTCCACCTCATGTTTGTATTGCTCACGGGTCTGTGCCACATTGCTGACGATTGCCTTGACGCGATCAGAATCTGGATATAAACGCTGAACTTTTTCTGCTTGCCGTTCTGCCAGGTCGAACTCGTGACGCTGTAAGGCGGCATCTATTTGGCTGAGGGCTTCAGTGATCTTTGCTTCCTGCTCTGCCGTCTGCGAAGCGGTGATCTGCTCTCGATATACTTCGGACTCTTCCCGATAGCCATAGGTTTGGCTCAGTTCGCCCACCAGTACCATGGCGGGATCGAAATCGTTTTTCGCGATGTCCTGACGGATTGTCTGACGGAGCATCTGTAGGCTCTGGTGTCGATGGGCGATCCGCTTGGTGGATTCGCTCAACAGCATCCGGTCATTGATGGAGTTCAGCAGAACGATGACATCGTTGTCTTGGAGGGCGTCGGTGGAGGGGCGATTGCCGTGAATGGCATATCGTACAGCTCCAACAATCAGCATCGTCATCCCGATTGAGGTGAGTATTACCGCCAGGACGAGGAATAGTACGGGTACGATTGTCTGTGTACGCTCGTCGGGAAACCAGGTATTCGTTCGGGCCCAGATATATGTAAAGAGGCAGGTAATCACCAGCAACTTCAGCAGAATAGCTCCAATGATCAGGCTTAATGGAGTTGAAAATAGCGAAGGTCCTTTTGTGTGGGGTTTGGCCTGTCTGATGGCTTCTGCCATGCGTACCTCTTTGGACTTGGTTAAAGCTCCGGCTGAATCCACCATCGGTTCCGGTGTGGATCAACGCAAGTCATGGGACACAATTTCAAGATCCAAGGGTAGTTTCAGTGGTACCGGATCCGCAATCAAATCGTGTCGGAACCAAGCAGGCGAACTTCAGCGGTTCAGGGCCAGGATTGCGGAATTGATGCATCTGGTTGGCGGGAATAAACAGTACCTGTCCTGGACCTATGAGCCGTAGGTTGGTCTTGGCGCCATCAACGACCTCGCCTTGCCCGGACAGGATCAGCACCTCGTGCTCGTAGTTGTGGGAGTGCTCGGGTGTGTGCCCGCCCGGTGCAACCTCGAATAGGCGCAGGGCGAAATTAGGTGCACCATCGTCCCGTCCCACCATCAGGCGCATTGTCACTCCGGCCGCTCCGGCCATCCGCATGGGCTGTGGTTCGACTTGATCGGGATGACGGATCAGCATGGGAGGGTTGACTCCGTGGCGAATTGCAATGACATTTTAGCTGGAATCATCCCGGGCACCAAGTGATCGGAGCGGGGTTGGGATCTGCTGAGGCAATGATGCGGTGCTTTGTACCGATTGAGGCATTCGTCTGCTACGATCAAAGCTATGGTCCAAAGAGCGAATTGGCGTGTCTTTCAGATGAGCGGGGTGGTTCTCGGATTGGTGCTACTGGGTGGTGCAATCAGTGTGGCACTGAACTCGGCCGATCTAAGTGCCTTAGCGGGGGCAAACCCAGCTGCTGTAGGGTGGCTGGTGCTGGCAGTTCTGGGAAACCTATTACTGACTGGGATGTTGTTTTGGCTTGTGACCCTGCCGTTTGTGGCTCGTTTGGCTCCTTCGCTGGGGACAATGATCTCACTCATTGCAATCAGTTCACTGCTGAACTACCTGCCGTTGGTTCGCCCGGGCCTCATGGGTCGTGCGGTGTACCTGAAGCTGTGCCACGGATTGTCCTTCCGACATTCATTTCTGATTCTGGCCATTGTGTTGATGTTATCGATCGTGGTTGTTGTCGTGACGGTGGGGTTGCTATTTGGACTGCCACGGTGGCAGCGCCCATGGGTGATTCCTGTGATCTTGGGCATATTGATTTTGTTGACGCGCCCAGTCGCCACCATGCTGTTGTGCCGCTCGGTCCGGTATAGCTGGCTCTGGATTCCAGTACGTATGGCGGATCTTTTGGTTACTGCGATACGACTCTGGCTTGCATTTCATATTTTGGGCCATCCATTGGCTTTTGACCAGGCACTGCTGGCAGCGTCGGGTTCACTGGTGGTCCGTCTTTTGGCCTTGACCCCCAATGGACTAGGACTAAGCGAGTGGGTGGTGGCCTCAATCGCCGCCACGACTATGGCGATGTCTACCGCCGAGGCCTTGGCCGCAGCACTAGTGGATCGGGCGGTGGAGGTAGGGGTGTTGAGTACTGTTGGGCTGCTCGCTGCCTGGCGGTTGCGGCGCGTACAGCATGCGTTGGGCAAGAGTACCTGATTCGGATTGTGGCGGAGCGAAATTACTAACTTTCAAAGTGTACGTCGTTTTGTGCATCTATTGCCCGGTTGGCGAGGTCGTCTGCGAGTTTGTTCTGCTCGCGGCACACGTGCTGTATCGTCCAGTGGGCAAAGTGGTTCAGCAGGGATTGAGCCTCATCGTGCAGGGGCCGTAGGTGTGCGGATTTGACTCGGTATTCTCCGTTGATCTGGCGAACCATTAGCTCAGAATCGCTATGGATCTGTACGGATTCGGCACCTAGATCGGCCGCATTTTTCAGCCCGTGCAGTAGTCCTTGGTATTCAGCCACGTTGTTGGTGGTTCGTCCCAGGAAGTAGCCGGCTTCATGCAGGTACTGGCTGTTCTGGGCATTTTGGATGACGACGCCAGCTGCGGCGGGTCCCGGGTTGCCCCGTGCACCCCCATCGATGTGGATGATCAGGCTTAATCGGTCAGGCATGGGGCATGATTGCAGAGGGATCACACGGATTGGAGGTTCGTCGTGGTGTGGCAGGTTACAGGCATGACGCGGCGGAGCCTAATTTGTCCACCTCGTGTCTACTTTGGTCCGATGGCGACCTTTAACTCGTCGGCCATGTGGATGAATCGGTGGCAGGAGGGGCATTGGACCGGCTCGTTCGGCTGGACCATGATGGTATTGATGTGTTCGAACGGTAATTGGATGTAGCATCCGCCGCAGCAGTACTCCCGGCGGCGCCTGTCCTGCTCTTCGACCAATGCTAAGGCCTCGCCGTCGTGGTGGAGGGAAATTCGCTCAAACGTATTGAGTACCGTGGGTCCCAGTTTGGCGGCGGCATCATTCCGCTCATTCTTCGCTTGGTTTAGTCGATCTCCGACTTCGGTACGGGCCGCGTCGATCTCCGTTTCGGCACCTTGGACGAGCTTCGTCTGGTCTGCGAGTTTTTCGGAAAGTTCTTCAATGCGCTGCTTGATTTCATCCACCTCGTCCAGTTGCGCGAGTGCTTCATCTTCGCGCTTGGATTTCTCAAGCTTCAAAGTATTCACTTCTACCAGTAGCGCGGAGTACTCCTTATTGGTCGTCACCGTATTCATCTGTTCGCGGTGCAACTCGACTTTTTGTTCCACGTCATCAGACTGATGTTCCAGGTCCGCGGCCCGAGCCTGCGCTTGCTTGAGCTGAGTCAGCAATTCACGATGCTGGCTTTCAAATTGTTCAGCCTTTCCCTGCAACAGTCCATGACGCCGTAGCCCTGAGTCCAGGCGGCGGCGCAGCCCGCGGACCTGCTGGTCGAGCAGAAACAACTGGTAGAGATCATCCTGAAGGGACAAATACTGTCTCCTGATTGTGGGGTTGCAGCAGGATGCTGCCATTGCTGTGATGGTCCCTCCCCAATTATACCAAAAATTCCGTATTAGATATTTTGTTGAACTGCTGCTGTTGGCGATGCCGCCCCGTGCTTGCTGGTGATGTCGGCCGGACCTATACTCCCGCTAGCAACGCGCTTGAATCGCAAGGTGGATTTGGACCACAGTCTGCGGGGCTGTAGCTCAGTTGGGAGAGCGCCTGCATGGCATGCAGGAGGTCAGGGGTTCAAGCCCCCTCAGCTCCATTGCCGCCGTTGCCTTGATTGCTTGGCGAGCCCCCTTTCGCTCGAGCTGCCGGTGCGTGGCCGGCAATCTGACCCAGAGCGAACCTCGATTCCATCGCTGTTCTGAGCGGTTCAACTGGCGGTCTGCGGATCAGATCCAGCGAATTGACCAGTGCTTCGTCAGCGTTGCTTGCAGCTGCCCGCGGGTGGCAAGGTGATGGGGTATTTGCCGGGTATCATTGCTGCAATGAGCTTCCTAACTCAGTTGTACGGCGTCACATAAAACACCTCACGCCATATCGGCACGCTTTGATTGCAGTGGGATCCTGCTTGCAATTGGGCATTGGGTATCCTTATGCTGTTTTGGCCGATAAAGACCGTTAGGATAGCGGCGAGATGATTTAGCCGACTTGGGTAACTGGCAGGGACTTTTTGGCTGTTTGGTCCAATATTATGGCGGTTGTAAAATTGAGAGGGGGTCGATCCCCGGACTCGTGGGTGGCGTACTGTATGTAGATGGTGGGATGTACCCAAGGAAGATGACAGGAAAATTCCATGTTTGAAAGATTCACAGATCGAGCACGGAAGGTAATGGCGCTGGCCAATCAAGAGGCACAGCGATTCAATCACGAATACATCGGGACAGAGCACATTCTCCTCGGACTTGTCAAAGAGGGTTCAGGGGTTGGCGCCAATGTTCTAAAGAACCTGGACGTGGACTTGCGCAAGGTCCGGCTTGAAGTGGAAAAACTAGTCAAGTCAGGTCCGGATATGGTCACAATGGGCAAATTGCCACAGACACCTCGTGCCAAGAAAGTAATTGAATACGCGATCGAAGAGGCACGTAATCTCAATCACAATTATGTGGGTACCGAGCACTTGCTGTTGGGATTGCTGCGCGAGCACGAAGGTGTTGCGGCCCAAGTCCTGTTGAATCTGAGCCTGAAACTGGAGGAAGTGCGCGAGGAGGTACTGAATCTGCTTGGGGCGGGGGTTGATCCGGAGGAAGCCACTGCGGGCGGGGAAACCAAGACCTCCGGCAA
>Ga0310123_10001813_pt1 | contig 17437 bp, 8 predicted proteins | sample CB6_AW_1057_MG_FD_203505 | JGI IMG/M metagenome (GOLD analysis project Ga0310123, IMG submission 203505) | Marine microbial communities from Western Arctic Ocean, Canada - CB6_AW_1057 | ecosystem: Environmental > Aquatic > Marine > Oceanic | place: Canada: Western Arctic Ocean | collected... | reverse complement strand
GCCAGTTCTCCGGCCACACGCAGTGCGTCCTCGTGTGAGTAGTTGTTCTCGACATCGTGCATGAAAGCTGTCTCGGGGAATCGTTCGCGTGCCGCCCGGCAGAGTTCGAGGTCCTTTTCGGGCAGGCACCAGCAGTGGAACTTGACGGCGGTGAATCCCATGTCGAGCCGCTGTCCGATCAGTTCAAGGTAGGCCGGCACGTCGTCCATCAACGGTGTGCTGGCGTAGGCCGGAATGCCGGTGCGGGTGGCCCCCAGCAGTTCGTGCACCGGCTTCTCGGCGAGCCGTCCGGCCAGGTCCCAGAGTGCGACATCGACGACGGCCAACGCGCCGGGTGAGAGCGGGAAGACTCGGGGGCGGAGGTCGTAGTAGATCTGGTCATGCTCGCGAGGGTCGCGGCCGATCAGCACCGGGGCCAGGTGGCGGATCGTCTCGGCCGTGTACCGGTCGAAGTCGTAGGAGGTGTAGTTGGACACGCCCGCCACGCCCTCGACCCCCGCGTCGGTCTCGATCCGCACGACCGTGTTGGTCATGAACTGTTCGGGGAGATCGAACGACCAGGTGAACCGCTGGACTTCGGGTGCTACGGTTCGGACTTCGATGCGGGTGATCTTCATGTCGGGAAACCAATCTGGCTCGAGATGGACCGCGTGATTATGAGACAGCCTCACGTTGCAGACAACGAACCGGCACCGGCATCGGCGTCGCATCTGCCGTGGAACGAGTGCCCGTGATGTGTCATTCTGGCGTGCAGCCGTTTCCCCGTGTGTCCAGGTGCTGGTGACCGTGAAGACCGTATTTCGGATCGTGGTTCTCCTGCTTGTCGCCGCGAGGCCGCTGGCCGCCGACGAGCCGCTCGGATTCTGGTCGTTCCAGCCGCTGCGGTTCACCGTTCCCGACGTGGCCAACAGCGACTGGCCGGACAACACGATCGACCGGTTCATCCTGAGACGGATCGAGCAGGGCAAGCAGCAGCCGGCAGACCGGGCGACCGCTGGAGTTCTGCTCCGCCGCATCTGTTTCGACGTGTTGGGGCTGCCGCCGACACCCGGGCAACGTGAACGCTTCCTGCCAGACCGTCGTCCGGACGCGTGGTCGCGGCTGGTCGACCGCCTGCTGGTCAATCCGCACCTGGGAGAGCGGTGGGGTCGTCACTGGCTGGACGTGGTGCGTTTTGCCGAAAGTTACGGATTTGAACACGACCTGGACAACGACAACGCCTACCACTTTCGCGATTTCGTGATCCGGGCGTTCAACGACGACATGCCGTTTGATCGCTTCGTCAGCTGGCAGTTGGCCGGTGACGAACTGGCTGCCGGCGACCCCCTGGCGAGGATGGCCACGGGATTCCTGGCCGCCGGTGTTCACAACGCCGACATCGCCAAGGTGCGGGTCGAGCAGGAGCGGTACGACGAACTCGACGACCTGGTCAACACGGTCGGCACCTCGCTGCTGGGACTCTCGGTCGGTTGTGCAAGATGCCACGACCACAAGTTCGATCCGATTTCGCAGGAAGAGTACTACCGGTTTGCGGCGATCTTCGAGCGGACCATCCGCGGCGAGGTGGAGCTTTCGACCGGGGCGACCAGCGCGGCGGGAGTCCGTACGGTGCTGGTGGCCGGTGAAGGCCTGAAACCGTTGCCCCGGCTCTACAACCCGGGTCCGGCCTTCTACACCAGGACCTGGTTCCTGCGTCGCGGTGACGTGAAGTTGAAGGACCACGAGGTTCGTCCCGGTTACCTGGACGTGTTGCTGTCCGAGGGTGTGACCGAACGGCAGTTTGCCGGTCCGAATCAGCCACCAGAAACCGGGAAGGACCGGCCGACGTTCCGACGATCGGGTCTGGCCCGCTGGATCACCGACAATCGCCGTGGGGCCGGTCACCTGCTGGCCCGGGTGATCGTCAACCGGGTCTGGCAGCATCACTTCGGCCGCGGGCTGGTGGCCACTCCCAACGACTTCGGTGACCAGGGCCAGAGGCCGACTCACCCCGGATTGCTCGACTGGCTGGCGTCCGAGTTGATCCGCAACGGCTGGCGATTGAAGCCGATTCACCGGTTGGTGCTCTCCAGCGCGACCTACCGCCAGGCGGTCCTGAACCGGGCGCAGACCGAGCAGGACCGGGCGCTGTTTCGTGGTCGGGCGGTACGACGGCTGGAGGCCGAGTCGATCCGCGACAGCCTGCTGGTGTTCGGTGACCGGTTCGACGGCCGGATGTTCGGTCCCGGTTCGCTCGATTCGGGCAACCCGCGACGGGCGGTGTACTTCCGGGTCAAGCGGAGCCGGCCGGACCCGTTGATGGCACTTTTCGACCTCCCCGACACCCTGCAGGGAACCGCCACCCGTTCGTCCACGATCGTCTCACCCCAGGCCCTGGCATTGCTCAACGGCCCGGTGGTTCGCCAGGCAGCGGCCTCGTTCGCACGCCAGCTGAGGCAGGATCGGCCACGGGCCGGTTCGGTGGACCTGGTCCGGGACCTCTTTGTCAGGGCGTTGGGACGCGAGGCCACGTCCGAGGAACTGGTTGTCTTGACCGAGTTCCTGCAGCAGCAGCGGGCCGGCTACCGGGCCATGACCCGCGAAGGAGCCGCCGAGCAACTGATTGCCGACGAAAATCAACTGGTGCTGGACCTGACCGCCGAGGGCCTGGACCCGGGCGAGGTGTCTCGCTGGGCAGATGCTCGATCTCAGCGGACCGGCATCGTATTTCGTCCGCGGGCCTCGGGACGGCCACGGTTGGTCGTGGCGGCGACACCGACTGGCCGACCGGCGGTTGCCTTCGGCCCCAAGCCGACGGTGTTGCAGGCCGACGACAATCCAAGCGTGGAATTCGGGACCGGAGAATTCACCGTGTCGGTCGTGTTTCGCATGGATCCGGCCAGCGTCAACGGGACCCAGATCCTGGGCAAGGATTCCTATCCCGGCAGCGGCACGTCCTACACCGGGTACTTCTTCCACGAGGAACGTGGCCACCTGCGGTTTTCGACCCGCAACCTCCGCAACGGCAAGGGGCCGGTCAACTACCTCGATTCGTACGGGACGATCCACAAGGGCCGTTGGCATCGGGCGACGGCTGTCCGTTCGAAGGGAACCGTAAAGCTGTATCTCGACCAGGCGGTTTCTCCGGACCGCATCCTGGCCGAACCCTCACCGACGAATGTCGACAATGACGTTCCGCTGAAGCTGGGGCTGATTGACGAGGATCCCTCGGGAGCGTTTCACGGTGCCCTGGCCGAGGTCCGTATCTATCGTCGAGCACTCTCTGACGAACAGGTCTGGTTGCTGCATGCTCGGCAGGGCCGGGTGTACCTGGGCCACCAGCCCATCGATCCACTCGACCTGGCCCTGGTCGATCTCTGCCAGGCCGTCTTCTGCCTCAACGAATTCCTGTACATCGAGTAATCCAAGTACCCTGCCGGAGCGGTGTGTTGCTCATGACCGAACTTCCCCTGGCCTACCGGATGACCGGCTACGGATCGCGTCGCGATTTCCTGTCGCGGGCAGGGGCCGGTTGCGGCACCTTGGCGCTGGCGAGCCTGCTGGCCGGCGAGACCACGGCGGGCCCCGATCCGCGGGCACCCCTGGTTCCGCGGGCGGGTCACCACACTCCGTCGGCGAGTTCGGTCATCTGGTTGTTCATGCACGGGGCCCCCAGCCAGGTGGACACGTGGGACTACAAGCCGGCCCTCGCCCGGCGGCACGGGCAGACGGTCAAGGACTTTGACCAATCGACGGGATTCTTTGCCGGGGCGGGCGGTCCGATCATGCGTTCACCGTTCTCGTTCCGACGGTACGGCGATTCGGGGACCTGGTGCTCGGAGCTCTTCACCCGCACCGCTCAACACAGCGACGACATGGCGTTCGTTCATTCGTGTTTTGCTCACGAGAACAACCACTCGCCGGCGCAGTTCCAGATGAATACCGGGATGGCCAGGATGGGCTTCCCCTGCGTGGGGTCGTGGGTGACGTACGGGCTGGGGACCGGGAACCGCAACCTGCCCGGGTTCATCGTGATGTACGATTCGCGTGGCCGCGGCACCCCCAAGTCGCGGGCGCCGGCCTGGGGTTCTGCGTTTCTGCCCGGCGTGTACCAGGGAACCCCCGTCGTCAGCCACGACACGCCGATCGACAACCTGAGGCGGCCCGGCCTGCTGACCGACACGATGCAGCGTCGGCAACTGGGGCTGATCACCAGGTTGAACCGCCAGCACAAGCGACGGTTGCCGGGCCGCGGGGAACTGGAAGCGAGGATCCGCAGCTTCGAGCTGGCCTACCGGATGCAGATGGCGGCTCCCGAAGCGCTGGACCTGTCTCAGGAGACACCGGCGACCCGCTCGCTGTACGGTCTCGACGATCCGCAATGCGGGCACTTCGGACGCCAGGCATTGCTGGCCCGGCGGTTGGTCGAGCGGGGGGTCCGGTTCGTCCAGCTCTACAGCGGGGGTTTCAACAACGACGATTGCTGGGACGGCCACAGCAACATCGACAAGAACCATCGCCAGTTTGCCGGTGAGACCGATCGGCCGATCTCGGGGTTGCTGACCGACCTGAAACAGAGAGGCCTGCTCGAATCGACGCTGGTGGTCTGCTGCGGCGAGTTCGGACGGCTGCCGCTGGTGCAGACCGGCGGCACCGGTCGCGACCACAACCCGTTGGCGTTCACCACCTGGATGGCCGGTGGGGGGATCCGGGGCGGAACGCACTACGGGGCGACCGACGAGATCGGGATGAAGGCTGTCGAGAATCGTGTCAGCGTGCACGACCTGCACGCAACCGTTCTGAACCAGCTGGGGTTGGACCACGAGCGACTGACCTTCCGCCACAACAGCCGCGACATCCGGTTGACCGATGTCTCGGGTCGAGTCGTTCGCGAGATCCTCTCGTAGGGCAGGTGGCGGCGGATCGTGGCCGGGTTCGCCTAGCGGTGCACCTCGAACCACTTCAGCACGTGGGCGACCTTGACCATCAGGCGGCTGGGCCGGGCGACGATGCCGTGGCCGGCCCCGGGCACGCGGACCATCATCGTGTCGACGCCTCGGAGCTTCAGGGCCTGGTAGAACTGCTCGGACTCGGAGATCGGCGTGCGGTGGTCGTCCTCGCCGGTCAGCAGCATCGTCGGCGTGGTGACCTTGCCGACCAGCGAGATCGGAGAACGGGCCAGGTACCGCTGGGGCTCCTCCCACGGCATGTGGTGGAACCAGTAGCGGGCGATGCCGGGGTAGGCGTCGGTGACACCGATGAAGCTGTGCCAGTTGATGACCGGCTTCTGGGCCACCGCGGCGCGGAACCGACCGGTCTTGCCGACGACCCAGGCGGTGAGGATGCCGCCCCCGCTGCCACCGGTGATGTACTGCTGCTTCGGATCGGCCCAGCCCCGCTCGATCAGCACGTCGAGGCCGGACATCATGTCCTGGAAATCGCCTTCGCAGGGGTAGTTGTGGTCGATCAGGTCGGCGAACTCCCGGCCGTAACCGGTGCTGCCGCGAGGATTGGTGTAGAGCACGATGTACCCGGCGGCTGCGTACAACTGGACTTCGAACGAGAACCGTTCGCCGTAGTTGGCAAACGGTCCCCCGTGGATTTCCAGCATCACCGGGTGTCGCTTGGACGTCTTGGTGCGGCCCCGGGGATCGAAGCCGGGGGGTGTGACGACCCAACCTTGGATCTCGCGACCGTCGAACGACGACTTGTAGCGGATCGACTCGGTATGGCCGAGTTGTCGCTGCGAGAAGAGGTCGTCGTTGAGCCGGGTGATCCGCCGGGCCGTCTTACCGCGAGCGGCGATCGCCACGTCGGCGGGATGTTCGGGGCGGGTCTGCGTGTAGGCGACGGTGCCCTTGTGCGAGACGCTGAAGGTGCCGCTGGCGTAGGGTCGTCCGATCGTGGTGCCCCCGATGTTGGTGGCAACCGGAATGACCCTGTCCGGCTTCTTCAACGAGACGAACCCGACTCTGGTCACTCCCTGGTCGTCGTATTGCACATACAGCCCGTCGCCGGCTTCGGCCCAGGTACAGCTCGACAGGTTTCGGTCCAGCAAGCGGGCCAGTCGTCGCGGGTCGGACGGCTTGTCGAGACGGGCCAGCGTCAGTTCATCGTCCTGGTAACTCTTGCCCATGTCCCGGAAACCCAGGTACGCGACCCATTCGCCGTCTGGTGAGACGGACGGGGCGTGGTCGGGACCGTCGCGGTCGGTCAACCGTGCAATCTTCCTGTTGTTGATCGTGACGGCGTAGAGGTCCGAACGGCGGGTCTCCAGTTCCCAGCCCTTGCGTCGGGTGGCCGAGAAGATGATGCGGGTTCCTTCGGCGGTCCAGGCGAGTTGACCCGAGTGGTTGTAGTCGCCGGAGGTGAGCTGTCGGGGACGTCCACCGTCGGCGGGGATGACAAAGACGTGCGAAAATCCCCGCTCCAGGTAGCCTCGGCCGTCGGCCCGGTAATGGACCCGGTCGATCGCCCGTGCCGGCTTGGCCCACTCGGCGCCCTTGGGTGCTGCCGGCAGCGTGACAAAGGGTTTGGGGGCCGAGGGGACGAACATCGTGAAGGCCAGTTGGTTGCCGTCGGGTGACCAGACCAGGTTGCCGGGCGAACGTTCCAGTTGGGCGATGCGGGCCGTTTCTCCGGAACCTGCCCACCGCACGACCAGCTCGCTGCCGCTCTTGCCGCTGACGACGTACGCCAATCGCCTGCCGTCGCGGGACCAGCGGGCTCCGGACGCCTTGACCGAGTCGTCCAGAAGCGGGCGGTGGTTCTTGCCGTCGGTGTCGATGGTCCACAACCGGCCACGGACCCGGTCGGTCATGATGTCCATCGCGTTGCGGGTGTAGACGACCCGTTTGCCGTCGGGAGAGATCTGCGGGTCCGAGGCGTATTCGAGAGCGAAGGCGTCGATCAATTCGAGGGGCCTGGCGGCGGTGGCCGGGACGGTGTTTGCGAGTGTCATCGCCAGGACGAGCAACAGTCGGATCATCGTGGTGTCTTCCCAGGGGAGTTGGTCGATGTGGATGTGGTGTCTTGCGAGATGAACTTGAGCATGGCGTCACCGATCAGGGAACAGCTTCCGGAATTGCCGAACCAGTGGTGGCCGGAACGTTGCGTGGCATCACGAGGTTCCACGATGGAGAGAGTGAGAAGGAACGGACACGAGGGAGCATTGGTGGGGTGCTTCAGGCACGCACCAGTCGCGCCGCGAGATTGTTCTGGCCGCCGACGTCAGTGAGGCGGCGGTAACGGCCTTCGAAGAGGTAGGTCAGCTCCTCGTGATCGATTCCCATCAGGCCGAGCATCGTGGCGTGCAGGTCGTTGACGTGGACCTTGTCCTCGACGGCGGCGAAGCCGAAGTCATCGGTTGCCCCGATCGTCTTGCCGCCACGGATGCCCCCCCCGGCCAGGAAGGCGCTGAACCCGTAGGGGTGGTGGTCGCGGCCATTGGTTCCCTGCTTGATCGGCGTGCGGCCGAATTCTCCGACCCAGACCAACAGCGTCGATTCGAGCAGGCCCCGTTGATCCAGGTCGCTGATCAGCCCGGAGATCGGCTGGTCGACCTTCTGTCCCTGCGTGGTGTGATTGCCGCGGGTATCGCCATGAGCGTCCCAGCCCCCGCAGATCAACTGCACGTAACGGACACCACGTTCGACCATCCGACGGCCCATCAGGCACATCTTGCCGTACCGGTCGGACGGTTTTCCTTCCCCGATCCCGTAGAGATCCTGGGTCTTGCGGGTTTCACTCGAGAGGTCGATCAACTCGGGCGCTGCCGATTGCATGCGGAAGGCGAGTTCGTAGTTGGAGATGCGTGCGTCGAGTCTCGAGTCGCCCGGGCGGGTCGAGCGATGGAGACGGTTCCAGGCGTTGATCTGGTCGAGCAACCGCCGTTGCTCGCCGGCCGAGATCGACTTGTGTCTCGAGAGGTTCTGGATCGGAGCCCCCTGGATCCTCATGTCGGTTCCCTGGTAGACGGCCGGCAGGAAGCCCGAACTGTACATCGAGGCACCGTTGCGGAAGATGCCATCGGTCATCGCGATGTAGGCCGGCAGGTTCTGAGTCTGGCAGCCCAGCCCGTAGACGACCCAGGCCCCGACGCTGGGATGCCCGAGCAACTGGGTGCCCGAGTGCATCATGATCATCGCCGAGCCGTGGATGAACAGTTCGTGATGCATCGACCGCACGATGGCGAGCTTGTCGGCGTGTTGCGAGAGCCGCGGGAAGATGCTGGAGATTTCCTGGCCGCTCTCGCCGTACTTCCTGAAGGGAAACCGCGGTGCCATCACGGTGGCATCGGCGGTGTTGATCTGGGCCAGGTCGTAGTCCTGCAGGTCCTTGGGCAGCAGCTTCCCGTCGAACTTCTGCATCACCGGCTTGGGGTCGAACGTTTCGAGCTGGCTGGGGCCGCCCTGCATGAACAGGAAGATCACGTTGCGGGCGGTGCCCGGCAGGTGAGGCGGTCGTTGAGCAAGAGGAGCGACGGCGGAGGGCGCGTCGGCCAGTGACTGCCGCCGAAGCAGGTCTCCCAGCGCCAGGGCCCCGAAGCCCAGCCCACCGGTTTCCAGAAAATCACGTCGTGTGGTCATCGGCTCAGTCGACAAATGCGAATTCGTTGAGATTGAACAGGGCCAGGCAGAGCTTGGCCAGTGCACGGCGGTGAGGGGGTGGCAGTTTCTTGAGCGTCTCGGGAGGGTTCTCGAGTTCGGTCTGGCTGGTTTTGGCCAACGAGTCGAGCAGGGCGAGAGCCGACGTGGACTCCTCGGGCGTGGGAGCCCTGGAGAGCACGATCTGCCAGGCCCGCTGGACTTGTGCGGGGGATTTCTGTCCCGCCTCCTTGACGACACGTCCGGCCAGTTGAATCGCCTGGCGAATGACCGAACTGTTGTTAAGGCTCCAGAGGGCCTGTGGAGCCACCGTGGTGACATCGCGAACCGGGCAACTGACCGAGGTGACCGGAGTGTCAAAGACCTCGAACATCGGGAACTTGAAGTTGCGGCGGACCATGATGTAGATCCCGCGGCGGGTGTGCTGGGCCGGATCGGTCGAGACGGTCCAGTGCCACTTGTTCCTCAGCGATGCGATCTCGTCGGCCGCCAGCGGCGGCACCACCGGGGGGCCGCCGAAGGTCCGGTTGAGTGTTCCGGCGGTGGTGTGCACCGCGTCCCACAACGCCTCGGCCTCGAGTCGACGCCGGTTCGCCCGCCACAGCAGACGGTTGTCCGGATCCTCGTCGAGGTGCTTTGCGGTGGCGAACCGGCTGGTACGCCGGTAGGCGTCCGAGTTCATGATCAGCCGGTGCAGGTTCTTGACCTTCCATCCGTCGGCGACGAACCCGGTGGCGAGCCAGTCGAGCAGCAGGGAATGGGAGGGGGGCTGGCCCATCTTGCCGAAGTCGTTGGAGGTCTCGACGATCCCGCGGCCGAAGTGCCATTGCCAGATGCGGTTGACCATCACCCGGGCCGTCAACGGGTGGTCGGGCCGTGTCAGCCACAGCGCCAGTTGCTTGCGGCTGCCGAAGGGCCGTTTCAATCCGGCGGGCGTGCCGGTGGTTCTGGCCAGCGTGGCCGGCAGCGCCGGCGGCATCAGCTTACCCGGCTTCTTGAGCTCTCCCCGTTCGAGCAGGTGGATGGGCGGAATCAGGGCGGGGTGCCGTCGTCCGAGCACCCTGGCTGTCGGCTGGTGCATCAACCCGGCGTAATCGACGGCGAACTGTCCGGCGGCACGCTCGGGAAGCGCGAGCACCGAGTTGGCGACCGCGTTGAGCAGGTTCTGCTTCTGCTTGGCCTGCTCGGGACTCAATGTCTTGCCCGAGTACTTGGCCTCGAACATCTTGTACGCCTTGCGGGTCCGTTCGACGGCGATCACCCGTGGGTAGGACTGACGCCAGTCGGCTTCCTCCATGGCCGTCCAAAGTGGCAACTCGACCACGCGAGCCGAGGCGAACACCGCGTGCAGCGAGAAGTAGTCGGCCTGGGTGAACGGGTCGAACTTGTGTTCGTGGCACCGGGCGCATCCAAGAGTCAGTCCCATGAAGGTCGACGCGGTGGTGTCGATCCAGTCGATCATCGTCTCGTAGTTGAGCCGCTTGGCATCGAGGGCCGATTCGTGGATCTGGGGTCCGAGCGTGTAGAACCCGGTGCCGATGCGAGCCTCGAGGTGACGTCGTTTTTCGGCCGAGACCTTGTAGACCTTCCGCGGGTCGAGATCGAGGTTGTCGGGCCAGATTTCGTCTCCGGCGATCTGCTCCTGGACGAACATGTTGTACGGCTTGTCGTCGTTGAAACTCTTCACCACGTAATCGCGGTACCGCCAGGCATTGCGGTAGTAGATGTCGGTCTCGTATCCCCCGCTGTCGGCGTAGCGGGCCACATCGAGCCAGTGACGTCCCCAGCGTTCTCCGTAGTGTCGGGATTGCAGCAACCGGTCGATCAAGCGGCTCCAGGCTCCCGGTTTCTTGTCGGCCAGGAAGGTGGCCATGTCTTCGGGGGATGGTGGGAGTCCCAGCAGGTCGAAATGGGCACGTCGGACCAGTGTCCGCCGATCGGCTTCACCAGCCGGTTCCAGTCGGGCTTTCTGCAGACGGTGGAACACGAACTGGTCGATGGGGTTGCGGACTCGGTTCCGGTGTTTCAACTGCCCGACGTCCGGCGGTGTGGTCCGCTGCGGCCGTTGGAAGGACCAGTGGGCCGCGGCGGGTTTCTGTGCTGCGGAGGAACGATCGGGGGAGTCGTCGGCGGGAGTCGGACGAGCCAGGCAGGCGATGGCGAGCATGGCAACAGCGACGACGAGACAATTGGGGATGGTCTGGCGCATGGGCTTAGTATGCCAGATTTCCTCATCGGGGATCGAGAGTCTCGCGGTCCGGGATCCCGTGTGGGATGTCCCGTGCCGGTGGTTTCCTGAACGCGGGGGCCTTGGTAAGCTGAGTGGGTTGGCGGGCACGGTTCAATCTGTTCACCTCGGTTTGCACCTCCGGTGTGAGAGTCTGTCATGTGGGGAGCGAGGCTTGGTTTCCGGAGTGTCCTGTGGTTCGGGATGGTGCCCGGGCTTTTGTTTCTGTCGGGGTGTGGTGACGGGGTGACGCCTGCTACGTCACCGGCCGTCGGGCAGGATGGCGGTGGAGATCCCGATCCGGGGCCGCCGCCGCTCGATTCCGACCCGGGACCCCCGCCGGTCGATCCCGACCCTGGGCCTCCGCCGGTCGAAGACGACCCGTCGGCCACGGCCCCGATGCCGTCTCGACCGACTCCGAACGTGTCGTCGAAGCCCAAGCCGGTCGTTCCCGCTCCACCTCCGGGAAAGGCGTTCCGGATCGAAACCGATCAGGGGCGAAACCGAGCGGTGGTGGCCGCGGGTGTCGTGTTGGACAGCAAGTTGATGTCGGCCCTGGCCGGTGCGGGCGGGCTGCACGAAGTGGACGTTGTTGCCACCGATGCTGCGTTGCTGAAGGTTGTACCGGTGATCCGGCGGTTTCCCCAGGTGAAGGTGCGTTTTGCCTGTGGAGAGTGGGAACCCGGCCACGTGACGCTCAACGAACGTGCCACCGGTGAAGATCTGCGAGCCGTGGCATCGATGCGTGACGTGCGGCGATTGGACCTGGCCGCCTGCCGGGTGGGTGACGCCGAGTTGGTCGAGTTGGACCGGATGGTCGGACTCGAGTCCCTGGCGCTGCCCCCGGCCACCTCGGACGGCATCGCGCCGACCCTGGTGCGGATGCGGTCTCTGAGGGACCTGTCCCTGGAAGCGACACGGGTGACGGCTGCCGGCCTGGCCACTCTGCCCCGCGGTCTCAAGTCCCTGAATCTCTCGGGAACCTCGATCGGCGATACCGGTGTCGAGCACCTCCGCCGCCTGCCCGGCCTGGAGCAGCTGTGGCTGGACGAGACGTCGGTGGGCGACAGGGCCCTGTCAGTGGTCTCGACGCGGACGACGATCGAGGTGCTGGGCCTGACCGGAACGGCGGTCACTTCCGAGGGACTCAAGCATCTCGCCGGTCTCGAGAAACTCACCTCACTTTATCTCGGCGAGACATCGATCGACGACCGCGCGTTGGGCCTGTTGATTGCCATGAAACAGCTGAAAATTCTCGACGTGACCGCCACCGATCTCAGCGTCGCTGCGCGGCAGCAGTTGGTCGACGCGTTGAGGACCTGCGATGTCCAGGTCGATCTCGACGCGTTGGTGAAGGCACTCGACGACAGCGGCGGTCGGATGGACGAGGCCCTGTCTCGCATCGCGCGGGTGACGCGGAATCCGAGCGGAGAAGTGAAGTCGCTGAATATCTTCGATCGCAACTTCAGTGACACCGGCATGGGGATTCTGCCCCGGTTCACGTCGTTGACGCGATTGAGCATCGAGGGGACCGCGGTGACCAACGCGGGGCTGAAGCATCTCGCATCGATGAATCAACTCGAGGAACTCTGGCTCAACGATACCGCGATCAGCGATCCGGGACTCGACGATCTGCGGCCGTTGCGGGCCCTGAAGCAACTGCATCTCCGCGGCACCCGCGCCACCGTTTCCGGAGTCCTGAACCTCTGGCCGGCGCTGCCACGAGCGCGAATGAGTTTTCCCGGTGGACACCTCTCACCCGGATCACTGTCGCTGGATCGCCAGGCCGGTCCGTTGGAGTTGATTCCTCTGGAAGGCCTTCGCGGACTCCGGCACCTGCAGCTGGAGGGTATTCGCCCGGGCGATGCGGGGTTGGAGCACATCAGGAGCCTGGTCGAACTCGAGACCCTGCGGCTTCGTCGCGGGGGGATTCGTGGCCCCGGGCTGGTGCACCTGCACAACATGGGCGGTCTGCAGGTCCTGGATCTCACCGGCAACCGGCTCGATCGCGTGACCAACGACTCGATCGCCGCCTGGGTCGAACTCAGCGAGTTGATCCTCGACCACACTGACATCAAGACCCTGGCTCCGATCATCACGGGTGGCCGGCCGTCGTTGAGGCGATTGAGCCTGGCGGGGACGCCCGTCGACGACGAGCAACTCGCGCTGCTCTCCAAGCTGACCGGGCTGGAATTGCTCGATCTCAGCGGCTGCCCGGTCACCGACCAGGGCATTGCGGCCCAGCTGCCCGGGTTGCCGAACCTGCAGGCCCTGGCCCTGAGAGGGACTTCGGTCAGCGACGTGGCGGTCGGAAAGCTGGCGGCGTGTTCGTCCTTGAGGATCCTGTGGCTTTCGGACACGGCGGTCACCTCCCAGGGCCTGTCGCCGCTGGCCCGGCTGCCTCAACTGGCCCGGCTCGATCTCTCGGGGTGTGCCGTCGATGCCAGTACCCTGGCCGCCGTGGGACGGTTCGTGAAACTGACCCGGCTCGATCTCCGTCGCACCGCGTTGCCGCCGACGGAGGTCGCCAGGTGGCGAGAGCTGCATGCCGAGTGCGAGGTGGTCCACGCGGTCGATCCTCTGCTGGAGGCGCTGTCGGGAGGAGCCGGCAAGACGGCGGTCATGCTGGACGCCGCGGTGCGGCAGGTGGCCGAAATCAAGGAATCGGATCGGCAGGGCGTTGAGGTCACCGTCACCGACATGGATTTGACCGACGTCGGCCTGGCCCAACTGTCCACTCTCAAGGGCCTGTCGCGGCTGGTGTTGACCGATGTGGCCGTGACCGATGCCGGCCTGGGACCACTGGCGGAATCGTCGACGCTTCGGGCGCTGGACCTGTCGGGGACCGCCATCACCGACCATGCCAGCATCAATCTTTCGCTGCTGGGCAACCTCACCGAGTTGTCCCTGGCCGACACCGCGTTCTCCGACCGTGGCCTGTCACGGCTCGAGGGCCTGGGGAAGCTCGAGAGTCTCGACCTGGCCGGGTTGTCGATATCGATCGACGGTCTGGCCGTCGCTTTGCCCAAACTCACCTCCCTTCAACACCTCAACCTCTCCCAGACCTGGATCGTCAACGCCGATCTTCGGGTGCTCGCCAGGCTCAGGAATCTGCGATCGCTGGCGATTCGTGATACGGTGATCGGTGACAAGGGCGTCGCGTTGATCGCAAAGCTGAAGTCCCTGAAACGGCTCTGGATCGAACGGACCCGGATCACCAAGATGGGGCTGGAGGAACTCAAGCGGGCCCTTCCCGAATGTGAGATCTTCGGACCATGAGAATTCGAGCCGGATGTTGTCTTCGAAGCGATTGTTCCGACACCCCGACGGTACCGAAAACCACCGAGGATGATTCGAGTCAGCCGGGGGGCGTCGAGCCGCCCGGCAAGGAGAATGACCAGATGCGGACGGTCTCGTTGTGGTTGCTGACAGTTGGGTTGGTGGTCTGTCCGGTTCCAGGCGGTGGCCCGGTGTGGGCGCAGGACGGTGAGGCCGTCGCCCGACCTCGCCCGTCGCCGAAGGTCGTCGGACAGCTCAGGCAGCGGTTGCTGCGGCGTTTCGACGAAAACGGCAACGGCCGACTCGACCGACGTGAATCGCAGCACGCGATGAGCACCGTTCTCGGCGTCCTGGCCAGAAACCGTGGCCGTGTGATCTCGATCTCGAAACTCCCCGCCGGATTGCGGCCGATCTTCTCACTGTTTGACCGCAACCGCGACGGTGTGCTCGGGCCGATCGAGCAGATCAATCTGTCTCGCGCGCTATCTCACGCCGTTCGTTCTCCGCAGCGACCGGGCGGTGGTTCCGGGCAACCCGGAGACGGAGACGGAAACGCCGACGAGGGTGGTGGGACCGGATCGCGACCACCTCATCCGCCGCGTCTGACACCCGAGCTTCTCCAGCGGTTGCGGGGCTTGCTGTTGAAGGCCTTCGACCGCAACCGCAACGGCCGGCTCGATCCCCCCGAACGCAGTCATGCCAGTCGTGTGCTGTTGGGTTTCCTGTCCCGCCACCGGGGTGAGGAGATCTTGCTCGAATCGGCAGCTCCGCGTTTGGGTCCAATCCTGGGCCTGTTCGATTTCAACGGCGACGGCACACTGGGCCTGGGCGAGAACCGGTTGCTGAGGCGGGCGTTGCTGATCGTGCTGCGACCGCGTCCTCGACCTGACTCGAACGAGCCGGGTGGCAAAAAACGTCCGCTGCGGCCCCGGCCCGATCGTCCGCTCGGCGAGGAGCTCGATGACTCACGGCCCGATCGACCGGCCGACGGTGGTTTCGAGGTGCGACCCGGCCGACCGCCGAGGCCCGACTTCTAGGACCCGGCAGCACGGATGCTGCATCACCGACGGCGATGTCGTGACCGATCCTAGACGATCGGTTCCCAGCCCTTCTGGTAGTCGCGGCTCCACAGCTTGGCGGCCTGCTGGTTGCCGAAGATGTGCCCGTCCTTGGGACGGCAGGTGATCGCCTGGCCGGTCCGCTGGGCGATGTTGCCCAGGTGGCACAGCAGGGTGCTCTTGTGCCCCTCGGCCACCTCACAGTTGAGCTTCGACGGCGTGTCGTTGCGGATGGCGGCGGTGAAGTTGTCGATGTGCTCGATGTCCCCACGGCTCTTGCCGACCACCTTCTCGACGACCTTGTCACCGCCGTCGTAGACCGTGTGGCCGCCGTCGCTGTCGAGTTCCATTGACCCCTTGTCGCCGTAGAAAGTGATGAAGCCGCCGCCGCGGTGACGGTTGCAGCTGAGTCCCTGCCAGGTGATCGCCCGGTTCCCGGTGAACTCGAACGAGACCTGGTGGGTGTCGGGGGTCTGCTGGTCGTCGTTCCAGTGATAGCGTCCACCGCTGGAGGTGACACGAATCGGGAAATCGACTCCCAGTCCCCAGCGACACAGGTCGAGCGTGTGGACACCGTTGTTGCCCAGTTCGCCGTTGCCCCAGTGCCAGAACCAGTGCCAGTTGTAGTGGACCCGGTTGTCGAGGTAGGGGGTGCGTGGAGCCGGTCCCTGCCAGAGGTCGTAATTGAGATGGCCGGGGACGGCGGCGGGCTTGCCGCGACCCAGCGAGCCGCGGGCGGAGTTGTAGTAGGCCCGGACCAGGTAGACCCGACCGATGGCTCCCTCGTGCAGCTTCTGCATCGCATCGATCGTCTGCGGTCCGCTGCGGCGCTGGGTGCCGACCTGGACGGCCCGCTTGTGGTTGTGGGCGGCCTGGACCATCCACTCGCCTTCCTGCGGATTGTGTGAGCAGGGCTTTTCGCAGTAGGCGTGCTTGCCGGCGTTGACGGCCATGATCGTGGCCGGAGCGTGCCAGTGGTTGGGCGCGGCGATGACCAGGGCGTCGACGGACTTGTCGTCGAGGATCTTGCGGAAATCCCCGATCGGCGTCGGGGCCTTGGCCCCGGTCCCTGCGACCAGCTTGGCACAGGCGGCGGCCCGGTTGGTGTCAACGTCACAGACGTACTTGACCTCGACATTGGGCCGCTTCGAGAAGCTGACCGAGAGGCTGCGGCCTCGGCTGAGACCCATCACGCCGACGACGACCTTGTCGTTGGCACCGGCGGCCCGGGCCGTGGTCGCCAGGGTGGTCGCCGCGGCTGCTGCGGTGCTGCCCAGGAACGTGCGTCGATTCACAGTCGAGGTCATCTGTCGGTCTCCTCGTTTTGGCTCTTTACACCGTCAACCCGCCCATCCTACTCCATCACGGCTGTCACGGCGACACCCCGACGTTGTCGGATCCGGGGCAGGACACGATCCCGCCCCGGAGCGATGGCCGCCGCGGGCCGGTTCCTAGTGATCGGTCACGGCTCCATCGGCGAACCGCATCCGTGGCCGGTTGGCCGGCACGTAGGGACGCTTGGCGGCGACCTTTTCGTCGAGCGTGGCTCCCAGGCCCGGCTTGTCGGGAACCAGGGCGTAGCCGTCCTTGAAGACGGGGCCGGCGCCCCGGAACAGGTCCTGGAAGAACTGGGTGGGCGGCCGACTGATTTCCTGGATCGCGAAGTTGGGAGCGGTGGTGTCGACGTGGAGCGAAGCGAGCGTGCTGACGCTGCTTTGCGGGTTGTGGGGCGCCAACTGGATCCGGTACGCCTCGGCGATCGTGGCGATCTTCTTCAGTTCCAGGATTCCCCCGCAGTGAACCACGTCGGGCTGGACGTAGTCGACCAGGTGGCGGGCGCAGATCGGGGCGAAGCCGTACTTGGTGAACAGCCGCTCGCCGGTCGCCAGCGGCACCCGGGTCTTGCTCCGCAGATGAGCCAACTCGTCGACGTCCTCGATCTGGGTGGCCTCCTCGACGAAGTACGGGTGGTACGGTTCGGCGCCCGCGCAGAATTCCACGGCCATCGGCGGTGTGGGGAACCCGTGGAGGTCGATGAGGATCCGGAAGTCGGGCCCCACGGCTTCCCGGACCGCCTTGAGCCGGGCGATCGCATCGCGGACGTCCCGCGAGGGATCGACGACGAGACCGCGTGGCCTGAGGAATCCTCCCTTGGCGGCGGTCCAGCCTTCGTCCTTGGCCTTGGCCCAGTTGCGGGCGTAGTCGGCGGGAGTCGTTCCGCCGGCGTGGACGTACATCTGCATCTTGCGGCGGGCTCGTCCACCCAGCAGCTTCCAGACCGGCTGGCC
>Ga0310123_10001812_pt1 | contig 17448 bp, 18 predicted proteins | sample CB6_AW_1057_MG_FD_203505 | JGI IMG/M metagenome (GOLD analysis project Ga0310123, IMG submission 203505) | Marine microbial communities from Western Arctic Ocean, Canada - CB6_AW_1057 | ecosystem: Environmental > Aquatic > Marine > Oceanic | place: Canada: Western Arctic Ocean | collected... | reverse complement strand
TGGCCCGCCGAAATTTACACGGCGACGATAGGTGGCAGCCCCGTTTCTCTTACGGATGCGAATGCGTGGCTTCGTGATGAAGCAGTTGGATTTGGGTCAGTTGAGACAGTACGTTGGAAAAATAGTGATGGTATGACGATAGAAGGAGTTGTGACCAAACCGGTCGATTTTCGGGAAGGAGTGCCTTATCCATTCATCCTTAATCCTCATGGTGGTCCCACTAGTGCTTCACTAGAAGCCTTTGACGCTACGAATCAGTTTTTCGCGGGAAACGGTTATGTTGTTTTACAGCCGAATTTCCGTGGGAGTACCAATTACGGACAGACTTTTGTAAACGCCAATATCGATGCATGGGGAATCGCCGATTACGACGATGTGATGACCGGTGTTGACTACATTTTAGATATGGGTTGGGTAGATGAAGACCGACTCATTTGTTTCGGTTGGAGTTACGGTGGTTACCTGGCTGCGTGGATCGCAACTCAAACTGATCGGTTCAAGGCTGTGTCACCGGGAGCTGGTCTCACGAATCTTTATAGCATGTACAGTACGAATGATCTCCAAGATTATCTGGCGTCGTTTTTCGGCGGGACTCCATGGACGAAAACCGAGAACTACCGTCGGCATTCACCGATGACTTATGTCGCCGATGTGATGAGCCCCGTCCTTTTGATGCACGGTGGCAGCGACACACGGGTCCCACCAGAACAGTCAATGGAATTTTTTCAGGCGCTAAAGGACCTCGATAAAGAAGTTACGTTTGTTCGCTTTCCAAGGGAAGGTCATGGAATCCGAGAGCCGTTGCATCGAATGGACCGTCTAAAACGTTACGCTGAATTTTTCGGGAAACACGTTGACAACCCACCGGTTAGTGAACGACAAGTGGACCTTGCTGATGCAGTTAGCGAAGAGGGGAAGCAATGACCAAGATGTCCCACTGGTTCCGTATACAGGCCATTGTGATGGCCGTACTTGTTATTGGGCCGGCGGAAAGAGTGCTAGGGCAAATCGATCAGCCAGGACTTCTACTCGATCTTGATGAGCTAACGCAGATCGCTAATCGTGTACGTGCTGGGCGGACTTTACAGCCTTCCTCATGGCCTGGGGGGAGCCGCGTTGCAGTTCTGCTATCGTTTGATGTCGACAATGAGACACTCACCCTTGCGCGGAATACTAATCCATCGATCGGTGCTTTGTCGCAAGGTGAATTTGGTGCTCGTGTTGGTTTGCGTCGTGTTGTTGAGTTGGTAGATCGACACTCTATTCCAGCATCATTTTTTATTCCAGCCGTCAGTTTGATCCTAAATCCAGATATGGTCGAGGTAATCCAGAAATCAGGACGTCACGAGTTTGGTGTACATGGGTGGGTGCATGAACTGAATAGTGCTCTTGATGCTGAAACAGAACGAGAACTTGTGCTCAGAGCGACAAACTATCTTGAAAAGGCAACTGGTCGTCGTCCGGTCGGTTATCGCGCTCCATCGTGGGATTTGAGTCCAAACACACTCGACATTATTAAGGGCCTTGGGTTTCTTTATGACAGTTCGTTAATGGCCGACGATCGACCTTATGAGTTGCTTCAGAACGGGAATCCAACTGGACTTGTCGAACTGCCGGTGGAATGGATCCTCGATGATGCGCCATTGATGAATCCTCTCGGTAACCGCTATACGCCGCCTCGAGAGTTACTGCAGGTCTACATTGACGAATTCGACAAGGCATACGAAGAGGGGACCATGTTTCTTTTGACGACCCATCCCCATATCATTGGCCATCGTTCTCGGATATTGATTCTCGAAGAATTGATTAATCACATTAAGACAAAAGAGGGCGTTTGGTTCGGCACACACGAACAGGCTGTTCGCTATGTGAAGGAACAGGCTGGTTGGTAAACGCTAGAGATAGTTTCGCTATGGTTGTGAGTAACGATTTTGTCGCGAGGGTGATGAGTGGCGCACGCGATGTGGCGGTCGTTAGGCGTTCTCGCAGATAGCACAAGGCTTATCTGTGTTTTGGTGTTTCCTGATATATCTGAAGATTTTCGGGTCGCCCACTTATTAAGACGGTTACGGTGCCCGTAAGTCTGATAAGGTCCATCACACTAGTTCGTGAGCGCTGCCGTTATGGCTGTAGTTCTCGCACGACGAAATCGTTCAGAGGTCTAGTACTGTCTTCCGACGCCGGCCGTGCTTGATCCAAAATGGCAGTGTGCCAGAGTCTGTGGCATGCGTGTGAAACCAATGCACTGCTAAGTGTGGGCTGATTTGATCCCCTCGTCATTCAATGACTAAATCCCTGGTTCCTTGGTATCGGCAAGTTAACAGAGAACAGTGGAGAGCATTTATGGCCACCTTTTTGGGGTGGCTTCTAGATGGGTTCGACTTCACGATCATGACGTTCATTTTGGTCGACATCCAGCAGAGTTTTACTGTCGACCGTGCGCTGGCTGGTGCACTTGGCACGGTGACTCTGCTGTTTCGTTTAGTAGGAGGACTTGGTGCAGGAATAATGGCCGATCGGTGGGGACGAAAACTGCCATTAATGTTGTCTATCCTCTGGTTTTCGATCTTTGCCTTCTTGAGTGGGTTTTCAACGTCGTACGCAATGTTATTCGCGTTTCGTGCACTGTTCGGAATTGGAATGGGCGGTGAGTGGGCTGCTGGAATGCCATTAGCACTTGAACATTGGCCTGCACGGTTGCGAGGCCTAGCGTCTGGGTTATTGCAAGGTGGCTGGTATTGGGGTTATATCCTTTCAGCGCTGACGTTTCACTATCTCTATCCGTTATTTTCGAATATACCTGATCCGTTTAGTGACGCTTCCGGTTCTACTCTCGGTTGGAGGGTGATGTTCTGGACTGGCGTTCTTCCAGCGTTGTTTGTTTTTTGGATCCGGTCAGGTGTAAGTGAAAGTCCAATATGGTTAGCGAGACAAAAGAATCTTGGATCATCTTCAGAAACGACAATAGCTGGTCGGGTGTCTTTCTTTCGATTATTTCAGAGTGATTTGATATGGCCGACCGTGCAGGCGTCGCTGCTAATGAGCATGTTTATGTTCTCGTACTATTCACTCAGCTTCTGGTACCCGACGTTTTTAATCGATTCGGGTAGAAGTACTCTTGGTTATTTGCTTGGTTTCAATCTTGGCGCGATCGTAGGAATGGCCCTGTGGGGGCGTGCTTCGGAAACCTCGCTTGGTCGGCGTGGTGCTGTTTCTCTGGCGGCTCTTATTGGTGTGGCTTCAGTCCCGGCGTTTTTGGCAGAATCGAACACGATAATACTCGGGATAGGAGCCGTGATCATGGGAGCATCTGGAGGTGGAATATGGGGTATGGCGCCCTCCTATTTGACCGAACGATTTCCAACTGCTGTACGGGGCGTTGGACCAGGTTTTTCGTATCACTTGGGAGCCGCGTTTGGTTCGATAACACCACTTGTGCTCGGCGCACTACAGGATGAAGGCATGACGACGGGTGCGGCAATGGCCCGTTGCATAGTGGTGTCTGGCGTTCTTGTTGCTGCAGTGATTTGGATGGGTCCTGAAACACGGGGACGTCGTTTCGAGGTCACTTAAACTCTGGTGACGTAGTAGTGAACGTGCAGTGGGTGGAGAACCAGCCAAAGCTAAGGAAGAGAGTAGAGATTTGAAGAATCGATATTTATGGAACTTCGGAGGAGTCCTATGTGCCTCAGTTTTAGGCGGAATTTTTGCCAGTTTTTTTATGACTGGTGGAGTTGGAGCGAAGACGCAAACTCAGGTGTTAACGGCGAGTCAATTAAATCTTGTTGACGATGACGGTCGTTTGCGAATGGTGATGGCAGGAAGTGACGACCGAGGGTTCGCATCAATCAGTATGTATGATCAGACTGGGCAAGTTCGAACTATTGTTGGCATTCAATCGGATGGGACACCGCTGATTGAACTTCGCGGAGAGGATGGAGATACGCATCTTCGTGCATCCGTGGAAGGCGACGGTGCAAGAATTGTGGTTGGTTCGCAGAATTCTAGCCACGGACTGTTCGGTGCGGTCCAGGGAAGGCCAATACTCACGCTCAGCGATGGAAATCAAAGTCGTTTGCAGCTTCATTTAAGTGAGGATGGCCTACCCAGACTTGCATTGTCTGATGATTCTGGGGTTGAGGCGGCCTCGATGAGTGTCGGCAGGGACGATATGCCACAACTTTCGATTTCCTCAGCAGGGCAGAGAAGAGCCGTACTGACGGTGGCCCAGGATGCCACCGTTTTTAACCTTTCTGACGTTAGTCGACCAAGACTGGTTATAGGTGTTGCTGAAAATGGTCGACCGAGTGTGAATTTTCTAGACGAGAGCGGTGAAATTATCTTTTCCGCTCCGCGCTGACGGTAGACCATTAAGAGGTCCTGAGAATTTCTAGTTGCTTGTTTGTTAGTGCGGTTGTGATTTAAGGAAAAACTTATGCAGTCCAATCAACGGTATCGAGTCCCTATGTGTTTTGCTGTTGTAGTCATCTTGGCTAGTGGGGCATTGGCTATTTCGTCTGATGATGGCGACCGTCCTCGGCGAATAGCACTCTGGGGTTCTTCCGTTCCGAATGGAACAGGCGATGAATTGAATCTTGGTGGTTATACTGGTCGACTGCGGAAACTGTTGGAGCCACGCGAATGGGATGTCGTAAATGTGTCCCGCGGTGGTGATAATACAGTGACGATTACCTCTCGCTTTGAACCCAGTGGTGGGCAGGATACCAATACGCGATACCTTACACCGGTTGACCCGGGCTATGTTGTAATCGCACTTTCGTTGGGAAACGAAGGAATCAAGCGATGCGCGCCTGGGCAGGAACCCCGAGGTTGTTCGTCGTCACGCACAATGGCAGACGCGGTCTTTCAGCAGTTTGCTGATGGCTTGCAACGGTTGGTCCAACGTGCACGCGAACACAAGATTGAACCGATCATTGGCCTGACGTACGCGCGTGGTGACTTTACTGAGGCCGAGTACTCTTATACGAGACGGATGAATCTACTAATTAACTCTTGGGACGTGCCGAGCATCAATTTCTTAGGAGCCATCGACGATGGATATGGTCGCTGGGCGCGTGGATTTTTTCCTGAACCTATTCATCCGAATGCGGCCGGCCATACGGAAATGTTTCATGCGGTTGTTCCTACTCTTTTTGATGCGATAGAGGCCGGAAAGCCGATTCCAGCTCACCTGATTTCGCCTGGTTATGCTCGCGTCAAAGGAAACAGCCGTTCACCATTGATGCTGTCTGTGGCCGACACTGTACGTTCATTTGGATTGACATTTCGTGTTCGCACCGATGGCGATGGCACTGTGGCTGGTGTCGGTGGCGAGACAGTCGACCATGCTGTGGATTGGGTCACTGTTCCATATCGGCGTAGCGACTTGGATTTTGAAGCGAGCACTCTTTCGAGAACCGGACGTCGTTTTCAAGCTACGGTTAGTATTGGGAATGGTCGGTGGGTGTATACATCAGCGAATGGCAACACGATAACGACACCGGCACCAGGAGCTGATGGGCAATGGCATTACGTTACTCTTACACATTATGTAGCTCGCGGTCAGACGCATTTATTTGTTGATGGTCGTTTTGTCGGTTCAATAAATGAACGGCTTCAACCGGATCGATTTGTTCTCGGTGGACCAGGCCCAGATTGGTCGACGGCGAAATCTTCGCGTGCAGACTATACGGATTGGATGGTGCATAGAGCTGGTTTGAATGCCGACGAGGTGAAGTTTCTGCATGAAGGCGGCTTGCTACAAGCCAGTCTTGAGCTGTATGCACCGTTGTCTGATGGCACATTCGAGAATCGTGCTCAGAGCCTATCTGTCATTACGCTGGATAATAATTCTGTAGAACAATTTAGAGAGTAGAAATGAGGAGTTCGTGCTAATGGGAGAGATGGTCGAATTTTCGACAACGGGCGAGAGTGTACACTCGGCTATCTGCCAGTTCCACCAACATATCCGGGGCTTGTCTACAACAACCCCAGTTTGGGACGTTTCAGATGTTTAGTTTGATTATTTTCCATGTACATGCGGTGAATTGGAGGATCGGCGATTTTTGCCTCAGACGTCTTGTTATTAGAACCAACGACTTTTGATCATGGCAGGAAACAGTTTTGGTCAGATTTTTCGCGTTACCACTGCCGGGGAATCGCACGGTCAAGGTTATATTGCCATCATCGATGGGTGCCCGCCAGGACTGCAGCTGAGCGAGGATGACTTGCGACCGGATTTGGCTAGACGTCGACCTGGACAGAGCTCGATCGTTAGTCAACGCGATGAGGCCGATGAGCCAGAAATCCTCTCGGGTGTGTTTGATGGCAGGACGACAGGGACGAGTATTGCCGTCGTTATCAGAAACCTGGACCAACGGAGTCGAGACTATACGGATATCCAGAATAAGTATCGACCGGGACATGCCGATTATGGCTATGACGCAAAATATGGGTTTCGTGATTATCGTGGCGGTGGGCGGTCGAGTGCCCGTGAGACGACCGTTCGTGTCGTTGCAGGGACGATCGCAAAGAAGCTCATTGCTGAAGCGTTTGGAGGGAGTATTGTTGGCTACGTTCGCCAGGTAGGCGATATCGTGGCTGAGATTCAGGACCCGGCGGTTGTGACGCAGAAGCAAGTAGAGATCCTGCCATCGGGTGAACCCAATATCGTGCGATGCCCAGACACGGAACAGGCGGCTCGAATGGTTGATTTGATCGAGAGGATGCGCTGTGATCAGAACTCAATTGGTGGCGTTGCAGAAGTGGTTGCTTCAAATGTTCCAGCGGGTCTTGGTGAACCCGTCTTTGACAAGTTAAAGGCAGATTTGGGAAAGGCACTCTTTAGTTTGCCGGCTGTCCTTGGAGTGGAATACGGAGTTGGTTTTGGGTGTGCGAAACTTAAGGGCACAGAAACTAATGACGCGTTCATAACAGAAAGCTCTCGAGCATCTGACGAACGTCGGATTCTTACTCGAACGAACCGTCACGGAGGGATGCTTGGCGGTATCTCAAGTGGAATGCCGATCGTTCTTCGGGCCGCGGTCAAAGCAACGAGTAGTTTGCCGCAAGCGCAAGAAACGGTCACTAGTGAGGGAGAGCCTACAACGATTAGCGTGAAGGGAAGGCACGATCCGTGCTTGTTACCACGTTTCGTGCCAATGGCAGAGGCGATGGTCGCGCTTGTAATCGCTGACCACTGGCTCCGTTGGCAATCGATTCGATTCTAGTTTGATAATTGCTTGAGAATATAACTAGTTACTGAATGCTAGAAGTGAAGCTAAAGGAAATCTCGAAGGAGACGAGTGATGAAGATGCCTCTAAAGATTGTGTCCTGTGCGGTTGTGTTACTTATAACTTTTGGTTTTGGATGGTTCTTGGCGGCCAGAGGGACTGGCCAAGAGGTAGATCCGGCTTCTCTGACCGATCTTGAGCGGGCCTTCACTGAACGCATGAAAAACGTTGTTCTGGAGGGGCACTTCACTCTGGATTCCCAAGATTCGAATACCCAGAGTGCTCAGATTCAAGGAGACCGAAACCCCGAGCTCTACGAGATCGAGAAGGTCACGAAATTGGATGGTAATCGTTGGCGTTTCGATGTGCACCTAGCTTACGCCAGTGTTGACGCTACATTACCGATTGTGGTTCCAATTGTCTGGGCGGGTGATACTCCAATGGTGTCTATTGCTGATTTCCAGATTCCCGGGTTAGGTGACGAGTTCGGCGCGCGCGTCATCTTCTACGACGAGCGGTACGCTGGAACTTGGGACCATGGGCCTTATGGGGGGTTGATGTACGGGAGTATTCGGTCGATGGGATCCAATTAGGGCCGCATTAGATCACCCGCGAATGTATTGAGTTGAAATGACACTGGTAGTTGTTACGTAGTGTCTTGTGCGTGAAAGTGGTGTCCAGCTACGTCAAGGGCTACGAGAGATACGGATTTCAGAAATTTCGCTCGTAGCTCCACCCAGACTGGATCATCCATAACCTATGTCGCGGTCCTTCTTGGTCGAGTCGACCGCTTTCGTAGGCTATGTCTTGGTGGTAGAGGGCTACGGTACCATCGTCCACCTTATGCAACCGGCCAAGTAGATATTCCTCAGGCCACTGTTCGATTCCTGCTACTGCGGAGTTGATGTCTTGAAATTCTGCTAGTCGTGTGGTGAGAGCAAAAGTTGGAGCAGCCAGCTTCATTTTACGATCGGTGTGAAGCTTCAGCGCATCGATTGGTTTTAACCACTGGTGGTCAAGAATTTCATTGCCGTCAATTCTGACGTGCTCCCCAGAATCGTGAGTGACAAAGAACCACGTAGAGAATCTGATCGGACTGGATTCCGGCGTGGTCCAGTGCACCGCGAATGTTAGCTTTTTTTCTGGCAGTGTGAGTCCTGCTTCCTCTTTCGCTTCTCTGACCGCTGCCCGGCGAGCCGCGGCTCGTTGGTTTTGTAGGTCTTGTTCATAGTCTTCAGGATCAATTCGTCCTCCCGGAAATACCCAGAAGTCACCATGAAACTTGAGAGACGGATTTCGACGGAGAAAGAGGATCTCAGGCCCAGTTTCTGATGGCCGAAGTATGATCACAGAGGCGGCAAACGTCGCAGTCGCAGGTGTTTCTCTCACGTCGTTCAGTGTAACCGGATAGAGCGTGGTTAGAAACTCCAATGCATAGTTGGCCTGAGAAAGGGTCTTTGGAGTGGATCTGAGGACTCAAAGAATCGTCAGATCGCCGAAAACGGATTGGGCTCAGTAACTCACATGTCGATGTCTTGGATTGAGATTGCCTTTACGACCCTTACCGTCATTATCGGAGCGGTCTTGCAGGGATCAATTGGCTTCGGAATGGGTTTGTTTGCATCTCCTATTCTCATTCTGATTGACTCTCGTTTTGTTCCCGGACCGATACTGCTTTCCACAATGGTGTTGGTGACTCTGCTCACCTACCGCGAGTGGGAAGCTATTGATGTTCACGGTCTCCAGTGGGCCGTAGTCGGTCGAGTCAGCGGAACGGTTGTCGCGGCAGTGGTCCTCACTCTTGTTCACCGTGAGAGTCTTGTACTTTTCTTCGGTGTGTTCCTATTGCTCGGCGTGGGAATGAGTGTCTCAGGCATTCGCTTGGTTCCCACCCGAGTCGTTCTCGTCGCCGCCGGTGTGTTGTCTGGAATAATGGGAACCATTGCTTCGATCGGGGGACCTCCGATGGCTTTGGTGTACCAGCATTCGCCCGGCGCAAGACTTCGAAGCACTGTTTCTGGTGTTTTTCTTTTCGGGACGATTCTCTCACTTATTGCTTTGAGAGTGACCGGGCATTTTGGGGTCTACGAGCTCCGATTGGCTTCTCTGATGATACCGGGTCTCTGTATTGGCTTTGTTCTATCACGCTGGACCGCTGGTCTAGTTGATGTTGGTCACACCAAACGTGCAGTACTTGGAGTGTCAGGGGTCGCCGCCGTGATCGTGATCGTACAACAATTGTTTTGAGTCTCAATCGCGAGGCAAAGCGACCGACGGACACATCGTGACGTTTTTGAGACGAAGAATTTGATGGTTTGTTCGACAGCAATAGATTTTGTGTGAGACACATTAGACTAAGTAGCGATTGGTCACGAGAATGACGAAGGAAATAGAAGTGAGGTACTGGAGGTTTGACATGTCCGTAAATTTGACCAGGAATGTTCTTTTGCTCGCCGTTCTGGTTTTCTCAGGGTCCGCTGGACTATATGCACAGATCATTACGACCCTGCCTGGAAATGGTCCTGTCGTTAGATTGAGTGAGCCTCGGATCACGCCATTACCGGAAGTTGAGTGGACAGCTGAACAGCGTGCTCTGGTTGAGAAATATGCTTCCCAGACCCGAATAGGTAATGGGTTTCTTACGATGCTTCGTGTTCCGGCGTTGGTCGATGCGGTGATGCCGTTCGTTCTTTTTACTTCCAGTGAGACCACACTTTCACCTCGCCATCGTGAGTTATTGATCCTTCGCACGGCATGGCTCTGTCAGGCGAGCTCCATATGGGCCGACCATGCGCCGCTTGCTCGAACGGTTGGCATTACGCCGTTGGAACTAGAACTGATCGCGAAGGGCCCGAATGCCGAAGGTTGGGACCCCTTTGAGTCCAGTTTGCTGAGTCTTGCTGATGAATTATTCCGGCATTCGTCTGTTCGAAACGTGACGTGGAGAGAACTTTCGGACCGCTATGACCTCTATCACCTTTTTGACGCTGTCATGGTTGTGAATGAATATACTTTGCTCGGGATGCTCTACAGTTCATGGGGCGTTCAGCCGGACGCGTCCGCGCGAGCGCGATTCCCAGAAACTGTGCAGTATCGGCTCGAACTTCCAGAGCCGGACCCACCGTTGACGATTCCCAGAATTGAGCCCGTTGAGGGTTCTGGTATTCGCGTCCGCCGAACCTTTGCTCGTTATCCTGAGCTACAAGAGGCCCGATCGGGTCAGTCTGGTTACGTGAATCGAGTATCACCGCTTACGCCTTACTTTCGAGAAATGTTGATTCTACGAATCGGTTGGAACTGCCAATCCGTTTACGAATGGGCGAAACACGTCGGCAGTGTTGGGCGCGCTCGGGATCATGGTCTTGACCCGAGACGTATTGCGATGGGCGCCAGTGCTGGTTGGAGTCCTTTTGAGGCCGCCCATATCCGTGCCGCGGATGAGATCTATCGAGATGGCATTATTTCTGACGCGACGTGGACTCTTTTGTCTGACCAGTACGATACGAGAGAGATGATGAGTGTTGTGATGACTGTTGCCAATTATCGACTTGTGTCGATGTCGCTCAATGCGTTAGGTGTGCAACCTCAGGATACCGACGAGCTGTTTCCTGATCTCGGAGATCAGCAATAGATATTGCTTTCAGTGAATTGATGATATGACACGTTTTGGTCTCAAACTAGGTGCTTGGTGAGGAGTAGATACAGTGCGATACATTTCATTGGTATTGGTTTGCTTGGCGTTTGTGGCTCCCGCTGAGAGTCAGCATCGGGATGCGACAGATGTGTTACACGGCGATATCGCCGACTTTATTGACGCTCTTCCACGTGACCAAGTTAGCGATCGTCCGATTCGGGTCGTTGATGTAGGGGGCTATCGCGTCGGTGTTTATGGTGTGTTTCGACCGAAGGAATTTCTAGGTGGGGCAAATCTCCATCGCGTTCAAACAACGGAAATCTATTACATATTGTCCGGAGCAGGGACACTTGTAACAGGCGGAGAACTTACCGATTCTGTTGCGGCGCCGAATAATCCAACCAGCCTGCGTGGGTCGGGTATTGACGGAGGTAGTCAACGCCGTATTGTGGCAGGGGATGTGGTGGTTATTCCTGGTTTTACTGCTCATTGGTGAAGTGAGATCGAGCAGGATATCGAATATTTGATCTTTCGACCGGATCCAGAGAATCGACTTCCACTGAAATAGAACTCGACCGTCGTGTTCGACGTTTGGCTATCGGGGTACCGAAAAAAATTGAATGAAAAAGCGATTGGAGTTGCTGATTCGATGAATTAATAGGGGTCTCATTTTGACCCAAAAGTCAGCGACGCGTACCCACGACTTCTGTTTGTACACGAAACAATGTTTTTCCAGACGTGACATAGAGTGTTTTGAGGTCGTTACCACCGAATGCCACGTTTGTGATGGTGTCTTCCTTAATAGGAATGTGCTCAAGAAGCTCCCCAGCTGGTGAAAAGATATGAACACCAGCAACGGTGTCCAGGGTTTCGCTGGTGCCGCGGAGTTGGTTGAGTCCGGCCGCGACGTAGAGGTTCCCTTCGCTGTCGATGGTCATGCCATCGCCGCTTCGACCGGGATAGAAGTCGTGAAAGATTCTCATGTTATCAACTGTGCCATCTTCGTCGAGGTCATAGGCTCTGATTAGCCGCGACCCGCCTTCCTGCTGCGCCGTTTCGATCAGATAGAGAATTTTGTCGTCGGGAGAGATCACGATTCCATTTGGGCGCTCGATTTCTGGTTCAGTCAGTATGCGTTCGACCGTACCGTCCGGGTCAATTCGGTAGACGCCATGGACACCTGTTTGTTCCGGTGTGATGTTTGGACCTGGACGGTCAGTAAAGTAGATGCGCCCCTGGTTATCGATCGTGAGGTCGTTTGGTTGATGAAATTGCTTTCCCTCGAACTGGTCGGCGACGACCTGAATTGCTCCCGTTTCTAGATCGGTCCGAGTGATGCGTGGAAGCATATCTCGACCGTTGCCTCCTTCACAGGCGAGGAGTCTCCACCGGTCATCAAAAATCAGGCCATTCGCGCGGTAACTGGGTGCACGAAACGTTGAAACAGTTCCGTTCGGCGTCATCTTCATGATGCGACCGTCGCCTCGAAGATCAGTGAAGTAGACTGTTCCATCTGCGTGCACTGTGGGACCTTCGGTGAAGGCGATTGTGGCGGCTATGTCAACAACCCTGTCAGTTGGCGAGTTGGTTTGGCCAAGCACGACTGCTTCTCGACCGATAATCAACAAGCATCCAAGAGTCAAGATCGAGAGCGTTCTGACGAAAAGTGTCATTACCAATCCCATGCGTTGATGTCCTCATCCCATAGAGCCCAGCATTCCTGCGCTAGGCCCGCCTCAAGGAATGCGTCAGGCAACCTGGACATTGAGCCAATCGCTTCAACGAGTTGACCATCCGCATACCATGAAGAAATGATATGACCTTGGGTCGGATCACTGTCATCAACACCAGCTCTAATAGTGCTCGAATTAATCCTGACCCGCCAGGAAATGTTCTCTCCTGTATCGTTGGTATGCGTGAAGAAAAGTTCTTCGTCTGAGCGTCTAACCGAGTGAACTGTCGCGATTTCTTCAAGCTGAGTTACAAACGATGATCTCAGGGTGATTTCGTCAGGTGCTATTTGACAGCCTGCCGTGAACGCGATCACGAAGAATGAAAGAAGAACGCGTCGAGTGTCGCTGGGAGGCGAAGTTCCTCGCCTCCAGCGACAAGAGTAATGTTCCATTTCTCGTTCACTAATCTAGTTCATCGAAGATAACTTGCACATAGGGCTGAAGTCGTTCACGTTGTACGCCGTAGCTGGAGAAGCGAGACGGAACCTGCCAATTGGCAGCCACATCTGCGGCCGATTGACCTGCGGCTTTTCCTTCTCTGGCTGCGCCGACAAAAGCATCGACAAAGTCAGCCATTTCTGAGAGGTCGTCACGCGTCATTTGCGTACTGTGGCCAGTGATGATCATGTCAACATCCGTGATGCTGGAATAGGCATTCCGGAGGGTTTGTGCATATTCAATTCCGCTGCCACCATTACTTGCATCCATGATTGGAACCTGTTTGCCAGGAAACATATCTCCTGCATGCATGACTCGAAGTGCGGGGAACACCACCCAGACGTCGCCGCCCGTATGCCCACGACCGAAATAGTGAAGGTCGATTTGGTCGTCACCTGTGCCGAGTGTCATGCGGTCACTAAACGTTAGTGTTGGAAGACCCCGTCCGTCATTTTCTTTGAAGACGTCTGGAAAATCACCGGGGAAACCAGTGACCGGGTTCCATTCATTTAGGAGCGGCTTTGTGTTCTCGTGAACTACAACATCGACCGATGGGGGGAACTCCACATTTCCACTCACGTGATCAAAATGAGTATGCGTGTTGATAATGGTTGTTACAGGGTTTGTTGTTAGTTCACTGATTCTGTCGAGTAGTGGCTGTCCCCAACCAGCCACCTTGGTGTCGATAAGTACGACTCCATCGCTGGTTACGAATGCGGCGGAATTTCCGCCACCACCGCGCAGCACGTAAAGGTTGTCTTTGAGTCGTTCAACTTCGACGACGCGCTCTCCTTGTGTTTGCGTTGTTGAAACGGCAAGGGACGCAATTCCGGCAGCCATGAGCATCGTCAGGAACCATACACGTGTCATGCTGTTTGTTTTTGTTCTGTTACTCATTCCATCCTCCCAAGAAGAAGATCTGATCGACAAGAACCCGTGTTTATTTGTTGAAATATTCTCGCCGTTTCAGCCGGGACTACTGTGACAACTCTTCATAGATCGCAGCTATGGCGGCCGCCATTCTGCCTGTGTCATAGCCTTGGTATCGAGTTGTTAGGTCGATTGCTTCTGCCGCCTGCTCCGCACTCAGGCCGTTGCTAATTGTTTCCCGAACCGCAGTGAGTAGGTCATCCGTGAACCGTTGATATTCTGCCAATGCTTCCGGTGTTGTTACTGGAATGTGTCCCGGGACCACTGTGTCAACATTATCGACAGCCGCAATCAATTTTTCGAGTGTTCTCGGAAATTCGACGCCACTGCCTCCATTACTCCTGTCAAGAAATGGCGCATCCTTCCATGGAAACATGTCCCCGGTTTGTAGGACTCCCAGTGCAGGGTATACGACAAAGGTATCGCCGTTTGTGTGGCCTGCGCCAAAGTAATATAGGTCGATCTGATCAGAGCCAGAATCAAGCGTCAATTGTGTCTCGTAGGTTCGATCTGGAAGTCCACTGGCCGCAGTTCCATCGAATGCATCCATCCGTTCCATGTTTGCTTGGGTATTTTCTTGGACCACAATTTCAACCGCTTCAGGGAAGAACGAGTTGCTGCCAACATGGTCACCATGTGTATGCGTGTTGATGATCCGGACGATCGGTTTGTCCGTGACAGTCCTGACGCGGTCCACGAGAGCTTGTCCCCAGCCCCCAAGTTTGGTATCCACCAACGTCACACCCTGGTTGCCAACTAATACACCAGTGTTTCCTCCACTAAATGCGTCTCGATTAGCTAAGGCCGAGCCGGTAATAACGTACAGATTCCCTTTGACAGGTTCGATAACCGTTGCGTCTAGTGCCGCTTGGGACAATGGTTGCTGCGAGTTCACAGCAGCAGTGAAGCTACCGGCCAGGGTGATTAAGCCTAGGGTCAATATGCGTCTCATGAGGTCCTTCCGTTATTCGCCGAATATTGATTGATCGTGAGACTGGACAACTCGAGGATGGTCACACTTGTCTTGACTTCAATCGCTACTATTCTAAGCCTAAAGTGATTGGTTGAGTCGATTATCCGATCATTGATCTCAGCTAATGCTTCGCAATTGTCGATATCTAGAACTCAAAGTAATTCTACTCACTGAGAATGACAGCGGTTCCATAAGCCAGCAGTTCGGCAGACCCTTGCGATATCATCGAAGTTTCAAAGCGAACGCTGATAATGGCATTTGCTCCAATTGAACGAGCGTGTTCCACCATTCGATCCAACGCTTGTTCACGAGACTCTGCGAGCAATTTCGTATATTCAGAGACTTCGCCTCCAACGATTCCACGGAAAGCGGCCATTATGTCTTTTCCGATATGACGTGCGCGAATGGTATTGCCACGGACCAGGCCGATCGTTTTGGTAATCTGTCTTCCTTCGATTGAATTTGACGTAACAACAATCATTTTTCCACCTTCCGGTATCGGTCGGATTTTCGTGTCTTTAGTCTGTCAAGTAGGACGCTGAGAAACAATGCGCCAAACCCAGTCCATCCACCAAACGCAATAAATTTGACGACCTGCGGTTCGTCAGACACTAGGAATTCCCATGCGCCATAGCAGGTTGCTGCGATAAACCAGAGGACGACGATGACCCATCCGCTACTCGTTGCGAGTTTGCTTGCTTTTCCGCTGGGTTCTTCCGACCACTGCTTGTCCTCAGGTAGTCCGTTGTTCATTGTTCTGATTCCCCTTCCGAGATTGATCTTGCGACATTTTTTCTTCTGAGGGAACCCAAAAAAGCACTTGTGGTCGGATTGTCACACCATTGTCTGCGTAAAGAATCGGTTGTCGTTGAGTAATGCTCGTTTCTGACAGTACTCGTCGTATTGTGGCCGGCTGTTTATGTCTTCTATTTGGGACAGAGGCGACAGTCTAGTGCGCTAGACGTGTGTCTAGACACTTACTAGTCTCACGTTTGGTGGCGAAGGAAATGGTGCACCGGTTCCTTATTCGATCTGGCCGGCAGCACTGAAACATAAACGGTCCAAAAAACTTGCTATTTCGGCAATTCCGGTTGCGGGGGAGAGGTTGCTCCAAGATTTAAAAGTATGATTTCCAACTCCGGAAACCTTCGTCCCAAATTCCCATAAAACACGCCCTGTGCAATGGTAAGCGGTGACCACCCTTGGACATTTACATGATTAAGTTCCGCCCCGCGGGCAAGTAAAAATTCAGTTAGTTCTCTAGAATCCCGCATGACAGACCCATGCAGAGCCGTGTCACCGTTCTCATTAACCGTGGTCACTTGATCCCCGAGTTCTATCAGGTACTCGACTGCGTCAACCGCTTCCTCGGCTGTGCCCGCGCTTTCATTCGGCCAGACAGAAATACCAGCGGCGACGAGTAGAGCTGTTGTCCCGTCCTCGTTCGTCAGGAGCGGATCCGCTCCCAAATCAACAAGAAGACGCATCAATTCGAGGTCGACCACTTTCGCCGCCAAGAGGAAAGGCGTTGCACCGACCCGATTCAGCATATTCCGATAGCCGTCTCGCGGTTCCTTGGTTTGACGTGCATTAACGTCCGCACCATGCGCAACAAGCGCCTCAACCAACTCGAGGTCTGTCACCCGGCCACTTTGTCGTGGAGATGGATTGTGCTGGTTGCGGTTCGTATTCGGTCGCCGTGTCCATACAAGTTGGTGGAGCGCCGTCCACCCCTGCTCGGAAGCAGTAGGGTCAGCCCCACGCTCCAGCAATCGAACTGCAAGGTCATAGTGTGCGTTAATGACGGCTACAACAAGCGGACTAGTACCATCTGGAAGTGTCTGATGTATGGCCGCACCCGCGTCCAGTAACGCATCCACTGTCTCAATATGTCCGAGCCTCGTGGCAAACATTAGTGGCGTAAAGCCTGCTGTGGACCGGCTATCGACCTCCGCCCCACCAGCAACGAGCGGCGCAACAACACCCGCGTGCCGCTCGGCAGCGGCCCACATCAATGCCGTCTGCCCCAGCCAATGCTCACGGGACAACGGGTTCGCACCCCGTTCTAGCAAAGCCACCACGCTCTTAATGACGCCAGTTCTTGCGGCAACCATCAACGGCGTTTCGCCAGACGGCGATGCCTGATTTGGATTGGCTCCTCTCTCTAGCAGCAGCTCAACCGCCGCGAAGTGTCCACCCTCAGAAGCCAACGCCAGTGGTGTGACACCAAAACGATTTACGCTATTCGGATCAGCTTCTTTATCAAGTTGATGTCGAAGCGCCACAACATCACCACGATGCGCCGCACGGTGCAATGCCACATCTACTTCAACACCATCTCCAGTTCGTAACTGAGCGTTAGATGTACCGACCGCCCCGAGTACGACGGCAATAGCCAACAGACTAGTTGTAGAAAGAATCGCGCCGGCACGCACATCCAACAACGGTCGACGGGCATTTACAGCTTGCACTCTGTTTAGCTCCCGCATACAACCTGGCTAGACATT
>Ga0310123_10001811_pt1 | contig 17464 bp, 15 predicted proteins | sample CB6_AW_1057_MG_FD_203505 | JGI IMG/M metagenome (GOLD analysis project Ga0310123, IMG submission 203505) | Marine microbial communities from Western Arctic Ocean, Canada - CB6_AW_1057 | ecosystem: Environmental > Aquatic > Marine > Oceanic | place: Canada: Western Arctic Ocean | collected... | reverse complement strand
GCAGTGTCTGCACGTTGCGATGGCATTTTTCATCGGCAGTAAAGATGTAGTGATCTGGGATGATGACCACACGGTCCGGATCCCAGACCTTTGCATCGGATCCAAACCTCTCGTGGAAGATACCGATTGTGCCTGGTCCGCAGACATCATGGGTCATGAGGATATCGACCTTGACCCAGACATTCTCATCGGGCCGCACAGATGCGCAGTTTCCAGATGCGACATGGGCAGCAATAATCTTCTCGGTCATGGTCATCGGGTGTGACATCGATTCGGTCCCCTTATGAATCGGAAGCGGCTCTCTCTATAGTAGGGCCTGTCGCGGTCTATGGCTGGATGACGTCAGTTTTCTCCACCTAGCGTCTGTCCTGCAGGCGGGCAGGCCAGGGGAACCAGTTGCCCTCCAGTTTCTTGGGGGGGGTTGGTGATTCCCCTAACTAACGGGTCTTGGTCCCAGTTTTTCCCCGCGGCCATTGTGGTCGGAGGGTTACTCGCCTGCGAGTATACCCGTTGTTTGCAGGTTATAGGACTGGCTGCAGACAACTGAACAAGGCTACAGCAAATTGGAGCAGATTGCAGGTTTAAGACGACATATGCAATCCACGCTGGCGCGATTTTTACAGATCTGGGTTACGAAGCGATGTTGGTGTAAAAATCAAACATTCTCCCATTGTACTCGATATGAAATATAAATTGCCACTTCTAATCGCGGTGTTCCTGATGGGTGGTTGTGCCGATCCGTTGTATCGCACAACTGAGCAGGAACTGCACAACCAGATGATCCGGTATTACGAGCGTAAGGTGCGCGGCATGGCCGATGGCCAGATCGTCGAGTTGCAGTGGCAGGCCAATGATGTGGAAGCAGACTTGACCGCAGAACGCCTCGAAGAGCTGAATGCTATGAGTGGCTTTGAGGCTTATGTGGACGATCCTTTGGAACTTGGCCCGAATCTCTTAAACGAGGCTGAAACTAAGGCCGTGCAGATGACCCTGCAGCAGGCCATCGAATTGGCCGTCGAACACAATCTGTCTTTACAGGCAGCACGCTTGACACCAGCGATCCAACAGACCCAGGTAACTGCAGCATTTTCTGGGTTTGATATGGCGTTTTTCAGCAGCGCTGACTGGGCCAAGGGTCATACATTTCAGCCGAATATGTTGGTAGTTCCAGCATCTATAATCCCCACCGAAATGGAGACGTACACGCTTCTTACCGGATTACGGAAGCGACTGGTATCCGGTGGGAATATTGAGATACAGACGCAACTGCAGTATGCGGATATTTCAGTTCCCGGTTCCAACTTCGATTACTACGAAACTGATTTGGCACTGAATTTGACTCAGCCCCTGTTGCGTGGATTTGGATCCGATGTGAATCGAGCAAACATCGTGCTGGCCAAGAATGCCCATCGTAGCGAAGTTCAGAGGCTGAGGCAGAGTTTGAGTCAGTTGTGTGCCAGTGTTGAGGCTGCGTATTGGAACGTGGTTTTTAGTCGTCAGGAGTTGCTGATCAGGACCCGCCTTCTGAATCGGACAATTGATGATCGGGATCGGTTGAAGGCACGAGAGGATTTTGACGTTAATCCGGTACGCCTGACCGAGGCCAATAGCTTCGTGGAGTTGCGGCGGTCGGATGTCATCCGGGCCCGGCAACTGGTACGCAATGCGTCTGATGCACTCAAACGCTTGATCAACTCACCGGATCTGACGGTCGGTACCGAAACATTGGTCGCCCCACTGGATCGGCCAGCTCAGGCGCCAGTGACATTTGACCTGCTAGATGCGGTGACAATTGCGATGCAGAATCGCCCGGAGCTTCAGCTCGCCCTGTTGCAGATTAAGGATGCAAGTATTCGTCATCGTGTTGCCGACAACTCCCGTCTGCCAGAGCTCAATCTGAATGCTTCGATCAACTTTAATGGGGTTAGTACCAGAGACGCTGGTAACGCGTATGATTCGCTTGGGCAGGATGATTTTATTGATTATCTAATTGGGGGACAGTTTGAGGTGCCGATTGGAAATCGTGGTCCTGAGGCGCAATACTCTCAGCGGCGACTAGAGCGTCGTCAGGCTACCATTGTCTACCAAGACATGGCCCAAGAGATTGTACTTGAGGTTAAGCAGGCATTGAGAGATTTATTGACCTCATACCAACTGATGGGTTCGACTCGATCGGCGCGTTTGGCCGCGGCAGACAACTTGCGGGCGATCGAAGTTCAAGAAGAGGCGGGTGTCGCCCTGACCCCCGAGTTCTTGGTTGACCTGAAGCTTCGGGCTCAAGAGCGGTTGGCCGATGCCGAAACTCAGGAGAACCGATCACTGGCTGCTTACAATAACGCCCTGGCATCGCTCTATCAGGCCATGGGAACCTTGCTAGATCGCAATCACATTGCATTCAATGACAAGCCCGCGATTTAAGCTTAGGGGATGGTTTGGCCACATCAGGATTTTCGAGCCGATGGATTCGGCTGGTAAGAGGGCTAGTTGATGTGAATATGGACGGAACTGTAATCAATTGTCGGATAGCGTCTGTTCATGCTGAGACGGATTTGATTGGTCTCATGCAGCCAGCAGGTTTTGAATCCATCATACGATCCTGCGAAAGCCAAGGATTATCTTGGATGCGATACTGATCCGTCGCGAGACCTTGAACTGATCGCGCCAAGCCGCATTCGAGGCTGCTCTGTATGTTCGGCGTGCAATTCAAGGGCACTCGAAGCGATTATCGAATGCCGAGGTGATATGGCCGCGATTGGGCAGAATCAGACCCGGCATGGCATTACTGCCGAACCGATCCAATTGCCAAAGGCGAGCGTCAATTCACGGCCCGGTTATCTTGGAGGTATGGGAAATAGGCGAACGCGTTGGGTGGTTGGTTGCATGACGGGCACCAGTTTGGATGGCCTAGATGTTGCACTGGTTGAAATCATTGGAGAGGGTTTGGAGATGATTGCCCGTTGCAGGTCGGTAGTGCATGCGCCTTTGGGTGAGCTGGTTCACGATCTTGGTTCAATGACGGGCGGTGCTCCACGAGTGCCGCTCGACTATTTGCGGGTTGCACGGCGCCTCGGCGAGCAGCATGCAGAAGCAATCGACCGCCTGTTAAAGGGCTTTTCAATACCCACCTTGTCCGGAGTCTGTGGCCGCATGCCTGATTTTGTTGTTGCACATGGCCAGACCATCTGGCACGCTCCTCGCGATAACCTAGGGCCCCTATCGTGGCAGTTGTTTGATCCCTACCCAATTGTGCGTCGCCTGCGGTTGCCGGTGTGTTTCAATCTGCGACAGGCGGATTTGGTGGCGGGTGGTCAGGGCGCTCCAGTTACGCCATTGGCCGACTGGGTCCTTTATCGGGATTGCCACCAGTCACGGATCCTGATCAATCTAGGTGGTATTGCCAATATCACTCTGCTGCCAGCTGGTGTCGGGCCTGATCGAATCGAGGCTCGTGATGTTTGCCCCTGCAACCTTCTGATCGACGGACTGGTAAACGAATTATTTGCGAACCTGACGTTTGACCGAGACGGACAGATCGCCCGACAGGGGTCTTTTTCGGCAGCGATTCACGCGGCGGTTGGGCGGTGCCCGGTGGCGGAGGGTTCCACTGGGCGGGAGGAATTCCACACTGACTGGATTCGCTGGCTCGTGCGGGACGTTTGCGCCGGGATGGCTGCAGAAGAAGTGGTGTCAGCTGGTGTTGAAGCGGTGGCCAGGTGGCTCGCGAATGCAGTTATAACTTCCGGCCACATTGAAGCGGTGATCGCTGGTGGCGGATCATACAACCGAACTCTGGTCGATTGTCTTGCGCGAAAGCTGCCAAACCACGTGCGCCTGAGACGTTCAGACGAATGGGGCATCGCGTGCGAAGCCCGAGAGGCCGTAGCCTTTGCGGTTTTGGGAGCAATGAGTCAGGATGGCGTACCAATTACGTTGGAGCAGGTGACTGGGGCAAGTGATCCTGGTGTGGCTGGTGTGTGGGTGCACCCATGAGTGCAACGATTCCTGATCGTGGACGTCTTCTGACCGAACAGCGCAACACGGCTTCGCGCCAGATCGATGTGATGCCGATCGAACAAGCCTTGCGGATTATGGCAGACGAAGATGCCAAGGCCGTGGCGGCCGTGCGCACAGCGTCGGCAGATCTGGCACCGGTGATTGAGTCGGTGGTGGCAGGCATGCGTCGTGGCGGAAGGCTGGTTTACGTCGGGGCTGGAACATCAGGCCGACTGGGTGTACTGGATGCCAGCGAGTGCCCACCAACCTTTTTCACCGAGCCGAGGCAGGTTGTAGGTGTGATCGCGGGTGGTGATGCGGCGCTACGTACCAGCAGCGAAGCAATGGAAGACGACCCCGAGGCGGCGGCAGCCGATTTGAAGCGACTGGGAATCGGCCAGGCCGATACCGTCGTGGGTATCGCGGCCGGAGGCACGACTCCCTATGTGCTAGGTGCGTTTACGGGGGCAAAGCAGTGCGGCGCGGTAACGGCGATGTTGTGCTGTGTGGAACGGGCGAAGCCCGTAGCCGTGGATCACCTCGTGATTCTGCGCGTGGGGCCTGAAGTCATCACGGGGTCGACTCGCATGAAGGCCGGTACGGCGACTAAGCTCGCGTTGAACATGATTTCCACCGTGACCATGGTGCGCCTGGGCAAGACATGGGGAAATCTGATGGTTGATCTGCGGGCAACGAACAGCAAACTGCGGGATCGGGCCATTCGCATCTTGTGCGATCAGTGCCAGATGTCACGTCGGAACGCCGAATTGATACTCGACCAGGCCAATGGGAGGGTTAAACTGGCATTGGTGATGGCGAGATTAGATCTAGATGCCGTGGCAGCGCAGCGACAGATCGATGAGCATGAGGGCCGACTCTACCCATTACTCGGTGCGCCTCTTGAGTAAGAAGACTGTTGTATGGCCCGTCGGTATGTCTCCACCTGGAGATCGACTTAGGTCATCACTATTGTTGCGGCAATTTTGATGTGGTGGCATTTGGATCAGCGAAACAATGCGCCTACACGGAACGTGCGCGACAGCAACCGGGTGCAGTAGACCATACGGATTGGGACCAGTAGTGGCTGATTTACCAGTGATGAAAGGTCAATCCAGAGCGATTCGTGTTCTGATGGGTCGCGATCGACCAGCATCCCCAGGCCCACGTCTGATATGTCCGTCACCCAGGCAGCATAGACCGGTTTGAATCTTCCAGTGTCTTCGGGTGCAGTCGGTCCAATCGATGTAATCACAGGTTGGCATGGAACAATTCCCAGATTTGCCGGGGCCTGTACAGCCAGGCGATATTCATCGCGCTCATAGGGCTCATGGGGGCTTGCTTGGTTATTGAGGCGATCTAGCACCTCTGAGATCGTAGGGTTTGAGCCGTTCAGGTTTGTCAAGGATAGGCTGCTCATGTACCAAGTATCGGCCCTCGCACCCTGCTACTTTCCCTTGGACTGACCGAGGAGCAGACGCATAAGTTGCCGATCACGCAAGACAGATCAACCGGCCCAAACACCGCCGGTAGAGTCTGTGGGTAGTGTGGTGAGTGTGGATCCTTATGGATGGCAACGTTTGTATGGGTCGCTGGGTAAACTCTTGCCCGATGGAACTGCGATTTCCTGATCGACCCGAGCTGAAACTTAACCAAGCCCTTCGTCCGCGGCTGATGGGGATTCTCAACATCACCCCGGACAGTTTTTCGGATGGGGGGCGATTTGCCTCAGTAGAGGCTGCGGTGGACCATGCTCGGAAGATGGTTGATGATGGAGCGGACCTGATCGACGTTGGGGGAGAGTCAACCCGACCCGGTGCCCCGAATGTGGATCCGGCCGAGCAGATTGAACGAGTACTGCCGGTGATTAGCGCAATTGCCGCCGGGTTGCCTGAACTTCCCATTAGCATTGACACCACATCCGCTGGGGTTGCAGCGGCGGCGTTAGACGGTGGAGCGTCGATGATCAATGATATTTCTGCGGGGCGGCATGATCCGGAAATACTTCGTCTCGCGGCCGAACATGAGGTGCCCATCGTTCTGATGCACATGCAAGGGCAGCCGGCGACGATGCAGCAGGCACCGGTCTATCGTGATGTGGTGGACGAAGTTGAAATGTTTCTTCGGCAGCGGGTTGGCGCAGCCGAGGCTGCTGGCGTGGCACCATCGCAGGTGGTCATTGACCCAGGGATTGGGTTTGGTAAAGACTTGGATCACAACCTTCAACTGCTGGCCTCGCTTGCTCGTTTTGTCGCGATAGGGTGCCCGGTGCTGTTGGGAGCAAGCCGAAAACGATTCATTGCTTCGCTGGGCCATGGGGGCGAAGATCCGAATGATCGTGTTGGTGGAACGTGTGCAACCACGGCACTGGCAATGCAAGCGGGCGTTCAGTTGGTTCGTGTTCACGATGTTGATATTCACCACCAGTTTTGCAATGTCTTGAACCACGTTCATGACAAAAATAAAAAATTATCTAAGTGCCCAAATTGGTAGTTAGGGTTGGATAAGCTGTGGAAAACTCAACAGTTCCATCGCGATTGCCCAGTACAGATCACCCCCTAATTACCGGACCTTTTTTACCCGACATCTATATAAATGAATTTATAATATGATTTTATGAATTGATCAATCCTCGCCCCATAAATTCAGGGTTGACTCGGCGCATGGGCGATACTTTCTATGATGCTGTGATTGGGGTGGTCAGAGGCCGCAGGTGGGCGGCTAGAGCTCATTCGGCATCAGGAGTTAACAACAATGAGTAATATTGTCCCGGTCGGCCAACCAAGTTCGGCAAGTCTTGGGTCTATGCTGCAAACTGAGCGCACGGGTCCGGTGCAGCTAGAAGCGGCCAGCCGGTCGGTGGATCGAGTGGAGCTATCTTCTGCAGCCCAATTGCTCAGCAAAATTGCCGAATTACCTGATGTGCGTCAGGATCTGGTCGATCGTGTGCAGACAGAAATCGAATTGGGTATTTACGAGACCCCTGAGAAGTTCAGCACGGCGATCGACGCCTTCATAGCGGAGTTCTAATCAGCCAAGCCCAAGATCACGGCCCCAGCACGTGGTTTTGATAGGACATTGCTTCAGTCAGTGCTCGCATCTGAACCGGAGGTTGCTGCTGTCAGTTCCGGCCAGTGCAGCTCAATACGTTCACGCATTGCCTCGAAACTGGCAATCTGGTTTCGGCTGAGCGCAAATCGAATGTTCTTGATTGCGACTTGTACCGCCGTGGCCCAAGAGATTCGATCCAGAAGCGGTTTATCCACATCTATTATTAGGGTCTCATCGTCCCGATTGGCACGCCGTCTGCCGGCGATACTGGATTGGCGTTTTTCCCCCAGTGGTAGTCCACGATAGCGAGGATTACCTCTTCACCATCAATCCGTAGTCGCAGTTGGGGCTCGTTCTGATAGGCGCCACCGGAAAATATTGACTGAATATGCCATCGCAGAGTTGGGGCGGGACCGGTTGGTTCACGGCCGGGGTACGAATAACCCAGTGTCATTGAATGGAACTTGCGCGACCCATGGATCTTCGTCACGTCATCTGGTTTAGAACGAACGATCGTTTGATCCTGGTGATTATCGTACCACTGTTCAATCATGGCATGGCGTGAGCGGACCAATTCACCAGTGGGAGTCATGCCCGCTAATTGGATTAGGCGATGCTGCTGCTTCCGCAGGTGCGCATTCTCCGTGCGCAGTTGAGTGAGTTCGTTTCGGTCTCGTGCAGTCGTTGTTGCAGACGTCCCAATTGCTGACGCAATTCGTAGTTTTCCCCAGTGCGATGGGTTGGCGACATTTGGTCGGAGGTTGTGGCAAACAGATTTATACATGGGGCGAACAGCAACCCAATCATGCTGGCTGCTTTCATCATTGGGTGGTCCTTGGCCTGGAGGTATAGGCGGGATTTTTGCGCCATGGCCTAGTGTTCTTCTTGCTTCGAGACATGGGTGCCAATAGGTCTGTAGAGAAATCGCCGGGAACGGAAACATTGCCGCTGAGCACGCGCGCGCCGAGCTGAATTGTCAGGGATGGCGCGCGCAACTCTCCGCGGACTCTACACTTAGGTCCCAAAGAAACAGGTGATCCAGACACGATCTTCTTGGCGTCAATGATGCCTTCACAGTGGATCTCGCCGTGGGCCTCAACGAGCCTGGCTACCATCAGCCGACCCCGTTTCTTCACGTCAATTCTCCCACAGGTACGTAACTCAATCAGTCCGGCGCGCAAGCGGTCAACCACGATGTCGTGGACTATTAACAGCTTGTTGCAGCCGGGACAGGATGTGGACTGAGCCATGCCGCCGACTTCAAACTGGTGCCGGCAGTGATAGCACTGCACCGTCCGTGGGCCTAATTGTCGCGCCATCATCCTTGACGAATATTACACCCGGTCGTGATCATTTCTTGCCGGCTACAGCGGCTGTGGATGGGGGGGCAGTTGTGACTGTCGGTGTAGGCTTGGTGGGGGCGACCGCGGGTTTGCCGGAGGCCGCCGTCGAGGGTTTATTGACCGCGCCGTCGGGGCCAATGGCACACTTGCCGTAGAACGCAGCACCTTCGGTCATCACCATCTTGGCTGCAGTGATATTACCCTGAACCACACCATCGGCGTTGAGTTGCACCACTTCCAAGGCCTTAAGGTTGCCTTGGATCATGCCATCGATCAGGGCAGACCCGACCGCGACATCGGCTTTGTATTGGGCGCCATTGGCGACCTGTAGTTCTCCTTTACCACTAATCTGGCCTTCAAACCGGCCTTTGATCTTTGCCGCGGCATTGAAGTTCAGTTCACCTCTGAAGTAGCTGTCAGCCCCGATGACCGTTGCTTCGCCATTTTCTGTCATCTTCTTACTCCTTTCAAAAACGGGTTCCAGCTCCAAGAAAGTTATACCCGCCACACCGCATATTGTGGTTTTGAACTAGCAGCGATGTGCAGTTTGCCCGACGGTTGGTTGGGCTGCTCAAGGAAAGACTGCACTACCTGGCGGTGTTGGTGGAGTGTGGCGTATGAGTTGATACAGACTCAAGTTATGCTGGACTGTACGGCGGTGACTGCAACTCGGGTCAACCAATAGTCGCGGCTCGCTAACGTTATTCTGTTGTTTGACAGCGAGTTCCGGGATGGTTCGATCGCCAAGCTACAGCAGACCGCCCCCTTGGCGCACTCATCCCATCCTTTCGGTCAATAATCACGATTTGTCATCTGCGAGTGGAGGCGGTCACGGGGCCAAGTTCATTATTGCCCGTAGGTGTGTGGGCTAAGCATCGGCCACCATCTTCTCTGCTTTGGCGTGGGCATCATCAATGGTCCCCACGTACATGAACGCACCCTCAGGCAGGTCATCCGCTTCACCGGCGCACAGGCGTCGGAAGCTGTCGATCGTGTCTTTCAGGGGAGTGTAAATACCGGGGTACCCGGTGAAAATTTCGGCCACAAAGCAGGGTTGGCTCAAGAATCGTTCGATCTTTCGGGCCCGACCTACGACCAGTTTGTCCTGCTCGCTCAGTTCCTCCACGCCGAGAATTGCAATAATGTCTTGAAGGCTCTTGTACCGCTGAAGAATGGATTGCACTTGGCGTGCCACCTGGTAGTGTTCGTCTCCAACGGTGTTGGGATCAAGGATTCGGCTGGTCGATCCAAGTGGATCCACTGCAGGATAGATACCTTTCTCTGTGATGGATCGCTGCAGCATCACAAACGCGTCTAGGTGACTGAAGGTGGTTGCCGGTGCTGGGTCTGTGTAGTCGTCAGCCGGCACGTAAATCGCCTGCACCGACGTGATAGCTCCCTTTTCAGTGGAGGTGATCCGTTCCTGCAGTTGCCCCATCTCAGTTCCCAATGTCGGCTGGTAACCCACCGCCGATGGCATGCGTCCTAGCAAAGCGGAAACCTCCGATCCCGCCTGTGTGAATCGAAAGATGTTGTCGATAAAAAGGAGCGTCTCTTTGCCCGAAGCGTCGCGGAACTCCTCGCACATTGTCAGTCCTGAGAGGCCGACACGCAGTCGAGCCCCTGGCGGCTCATTCATTTGCCCAAAGACCATGGCCACTTTGTCGATAACATGTGCCGTCTGGCCGTTCTCATCGGTGTATTGTGCCTCGGACATCTCCCGCCACAGGTCGTTGCCTTCTCGCGTGCGTTCACCGACACCGGCAAAGACCGAATAGCCGCCAAACTCACGGGCTACACGGGCGATCATTTCTTGAATGATGACAGTTTTTCCGACACCGGCTCCACCAAACAGCCCAATCTTGCCGCCTCGCACGAATGGACACAGCAGATCAATTACCTTGATGCCGGTTTCGAGGATCTGCGTCTTGGCTTCTAGGGCCGTAAATTTTGGCGGATCGGCGTGGATCGGCCGGCGCTTGGTTGCGGCCACAGGCCCCTTTTTGTCGATTGGATCACCCAGCAGATTGAAGACTCGTCCGAGGACCGCTTCACCGACGGGGACCGATACCGGCTGGCCCGTGTCGGTGACCGGGGTGCCACGGGTCAGCCCATCCGTTGAGCCTAGCGCCACGGCACGGATCTGGCCGCCACCAAGATGCTGTTGTACCTCTCCGGTCAGCGACTGGCTGGTACCTGCGACATCGAAGTGGAGCTCGACTGCGTTGTAGATTTCTGGTAGGTCCGCGTTGGGAAACTGTGCGTCGAACGTAGAACCAATAACCTGTGATACGGTGCCTGTGGTCGCCATGGCGGATGAATTCCTTTGCCGCAGGGTAGGAACGGTTCGTGCGGAGCGCCGCAGAATAGCGGGATGCGGTGTATTTGCCAATTACCGGGAGAGGCTGCTGTGAGCTTGCATAGCTTAACAATAAATTATTAGGCGATCGATGGGGCAGGGCTGGGATCCATCATTGTACGGCCGTCAGCACAGTCGGTGGCGGGGTGGCTGGGATCGAACGCGGCGAATGAATTGGGGCGAACCTGTGGTATACTGCCCCGGCTTTCGAAGGCAGAGTCGCTGGACGCATGGAGGCGTCGCATTGTCCCAAGCCCATCTTGAATCAACCAAGGCGCAATCGATTACCCGGTCCAACACCTCTGGTATGCCAAGAGTTCACGTCAGCGCTCCCGAACCGCCGGTTCCAGCGGCACAATATCCTCGTGGTGCGGTCCGTGTTATTGCGCTAATGAATCAAAAAGGTGGTGTTGGTAAGACGACTACATGTGTCAACTTAGGTGCTGCACTGGCCCACATGGGGCAACGCGTGCTTCTTATCGATCTGGATCCACAAGCTCACTTATCGCTGCATCTTGGTGTTGAATCCGATTCGCTCCAGAAGAGCATGTATCACCTGTTGGTCGATCCGATGACGACGGCAGCTGAGATTCTCCAGCGAACAGAATCCGCGGTGGACTTGCTTCCGGCGCAGGTTAGCTTGGCTGGCGTTGAGTCGGAGTTAGCTGATCAAGTGGTAACCGGTGCCGCCCAAACCGTTCTCAGGCAGAAGATCATGGCTCTTCTGTCTCAAGCCTCGTTGCCGGATCATAATGTTGTGGTTCGGGGTCAGGAGCCACGAGGAGACTTCTGCCCGACTCAACCGGACGGATTGGGGGGCGAGGTTCGGACCCCGGATTCCACTACTGTGAACACAGCTGCCGCCTACGATTACGTGATGATCGACTGTCCGCCTTCCTTGGGGCTGCTGACCATCAACGCATTGACATTTGCTCAGGAGGTCATTGTGCCCATGCAGGCACACTTCCTTGCCTTGCAGGGGCTGGGGAAGCTTCTAGAAACCATCATGATGCTCCGTCAGGGAGTCAATCATGACTTGCGCGTTTCTGGAGTTGTGTTGTGCATGCACGAGAAGCAGACAATTCTTGCTGGCGAGGTGATCGCGGATTTACAGAAATTTTTGGAATCGGCACGAGGTACCGACGTCCCATGGTGCGATGCGGTCGTCTTGGCGCCACCAATCCGTCGGAATATCAAGCTGGCCGAGAGCCCAAGCTTTGGCCGCTCAATTTTCGAATACGCGCCTGAATGCCACGGCGCGCTGGATTACGGCCGCTTGGCTAAGTCGGTCATGTCCCATGCAGTTGCAGCATCCCATTGACCCAGATTCGGAGGGACTGGGGCACGTCCGGTTAGTCCTGGGGATCTCAATCGCGGGTTGATTGGAGCCATTTGTCCAGGGTTGCTTTCGTCATGCAATTGATCACATTTTTTGCAGAAGTTCCAGCCCGCCGCGCTGTCAAAACACCGAATTGCAACTGATCCAGGTCGCCCGGTCCATGGGCATCAGTGTTAATCGCAAGTTTGACTTTTGCGTCTATCGCGGCGTGGGCGTGCAGATCTCTTAGGTCCAGGCGCCATGAGTTGGCATTGATCTCCATCGCGATGCCACGTTGTTGTGCGGCCTCTATCAAGGTGCCAATGTCAGGGCGCAGTCCTTCGCGGCGCCCAATCAGTCGCCCGGTTGGGTGGCCTAGAATAGTTACATACGGATTTTCAATCGCTCGCAGTAGCCGACATGTTGCTTTCTCCGGGGATTGGGAGAGGCCCGCGTGGGGGGAAGCTATGACAATGTCAAGTTCAGCGAGCAGGTTATTGGGGTAATCCAGCTTGCCGTCGGCAAGGATATCCACTTCGCTGCCAGCTAAAATCGTGATCGATGATTTTAACTCGTCGGCAATCTTGCGTACCTGTTTGATGTGTTTGCTTAGTTGCCGATGGTTCAGACCATTGGCTTGAATCTGGCCTTTGGAGTGATCAGTGACTGCAACTGTATGAAATCCACGTTCGATACACGCCTGGGCGAGTTTGGTGATCGACCAGAGGCCATCGCTAGCCGTGGTGTGCGCATGCAATTCTGCGCGAATATCTTGAATCTGAATCAGTCGGGGCAGGACACCGCTTTCAGCTGCCGTGATTTCACCACGATCTTCACGCAGCTCCGGAGGGATCCAGTCTAGCTGCAGTGCCTTATAGATCTGCTGTTCAGTGTGGTTTGCCGCCACCTGCTTAGTTTTCTTGTGCTCAAGTCGGTATTCGTTCAGTGTCATGTTCATGGATTGCGCTCGCTCTCGCAGCCGCACATTGTGCTCCTTTGAGCCCGTGAAATACATCATTGCTGCGCCATAGCTCTCCATTGGAACCAGGCGCAAATCGATCTGTAATCCATTGCTCGTGCGGATGGAACTCTTGGTCGTCCCTTGAACGATTACGGAATCTACCAGATCCAACCCGACAAATAACTTCATGATCGACGAGGCATCTTTTTGCGAAGCAGCCACGAGCAGATCAATATCTCCAATGGTCTCGCATCCTCGCCGCAGACTTCCGGCGTGGTCGATCTTCTTGACCCCGGGTGCTTGGGATAAGGTATCGATGATTGAACGTGCCAAGGGTAGAGCTACGCCGAGGTTCGTCCGTTTGCGAGCCGATTCAGCGAAGGCGATATTTTTTTGGATGTTCTCTAGCTTTTTAGCGCCCAGACCGGGCAGAAGTTCTAGTTCGCCGGTTGCCAAGCGGCTCTTGAGGCTGTCGAGGTCAACCACTGCGGCTTGAGTCCAGAGCAGTGAAACCGTCTTGGCTCCCATGCCAGGAATATCCAGTAGCGACAGCAGTCCAACGGGCACCTGTTCGAGCAACTTTTCGTTATCGATGATGCGTTCGGTCTTCAGAAATTCGGCGATACGTTTGGCTGTACCCTTACCGATGCCATCAATCTTTTTAAGTTCAGAAGGCTCGATTTCAGCCACGTCACGGGGCAGTTCCCTCATCACCCGCGAGGCTTTCTGAAAGGCAATTACTTTGAAGTGGTTCGCATCCAAAATCTGCAGAACCTCCGCCATGGTATGGAAGATTTCTGAGATCTTGTGATTGTTGCGGGTCATGCGGAAGACGGTAGTTTACTAAGCGGGATTGCCCTCCGGGAGAGGTGATTCTAGACTGCCAAGATGACAATGACCCAAGCCGAGGTACCCGGGAGTAGTGATTTGACGAAACGATCACCATGCCCGGACGATTCTTTTGTGCGTCGCCACATCGGTCCAAGCGACGACGATGTCCAAGCAATGTTGGCCGTGGTGGGATACGAGACGCTTGATGCCCTGATCGATGCCACCGTGCCTGAAGACATTCGACTGAGCAGGCCGTTGCATCTGCCACCAGCACGGTCGGAAGCGGAAATGCTCAAAGAACTGGCCGAGATTGCTTCGGAGAATCACGTTATGTGTTCGATGATCGGAATGGGGTATCACGGTTGTATCACCCCGCCCGTTATTCAGCGCAACATTCTTGAGAATCCACTGTGGTACACAGCCTACACTCCGTATCAAGCGGAGATCGCTCAGGGGCGTCTCGAAGCGTTGCTTAATTTTCAGACCATGGTGGCAGATTTGTGCGCACTGCCATTGGCCAATGCCTCGTTACTCGATGAAGCTACTGCAGCCGCTGAGGCCATGGCGATGTGTCACTCGGTTGCCCGCGGCACTCGACCGACGTTTTTGGTTGGGAACAACTGCCACCCCCAAACGGTCAGCGTAGTTCGTACCCGTGCCTGGTCTATGGGGCTCTCACTGAAAATCGTTGATCCGGCGGTGCTGAGTCAGTCGGTACTGGACGAGGCTTGCGGTGTGCTTGTGCAGTATCCAGCCACAGATGGAGGCCTGGAGAATTATTCGCAACTATGCGAATGGGTACATCAGGCCGGCGGTTTGGTGGTGGCCGCATGCGACATTCTTGCGCTGGTGCTGCTGAAGCCGCCCGGGCATTGGGGCGCAGATATTGCGGTTGGCAGCACGCAGAGATTTGGCGTTCCTATGGGATTTGGCGGGCCGCACGCGGGGTTTCTTGCTACCCATGAGCCGTTCGGCCGCAAGATGCCAGGGCGAATCGTAGGTGTATCGCGTGATAGCGAAGGGAGGCGAGCTTATCGCTTGGCAATACAGACGCGAGAGCAGCACATTAAGCGCGACCGGGCCACGAGCAACATCTGCACCGCTCAGGTACTGTTGGCCATTATTGCCGGCATGTATGCGGTGTGGCATGGTCCCGGCGGACTGCAACGCATAGCACAGCGCGTACACGGGCTTGCGACGGTGTTTGCTCACTCGATGCGCCAAGCGAGTTTCCGGGTGTGCCATGAGGCGTTCTTTGACACCGTCGCGGTAGTGGTAGATGACGCCGATGCGGTGATCTCAGAGGCCCTGAATCATGGCATTAATCTACGCCGGCTCGATGCGATGACCGTGGCCGTTTCATTTGACGAGACAACTACTGAAGAGGATTTGCAGTCGGTTGTGGCCGCATTCCATGGGTCGATGCCGAACGATCTCAGTCCGATCGACTGCATCATCGCAACTCCCCACGCGCGTGAGGGTGATCTTTTGGCGCATCCGGTGTTCAATTCCTATCACAGTGAACATGAATTTCTGCGATACATCACACGTTTACAGTCGTGCGACGTATCCCTAGGCCACTCGATGATACCACTGGGTTCGTGCACGATGAAGTTGAACGCAGCAGCGGAGATGCAGGCGGTGACATGGCCTGGTTTTGCGGAGTTGCATCCATATGCACCGCCGGCGCAGGTCACAGGCTACGAACGTGTGTCTGCCGACTTGCGCCAGTGGCTCTGCGAAATAACGGGATTTGTCGCGGTGTCACTGCAGCCGAATGCCGGCTCACAGGGTGAGTATGCCGGGTTGCTAGCGATCCGCCGCCATCATATCCAAGCGGGTCAGGAGCAACGCCGGATCTGTTTGATCCCCACTTCATCGCACGGAACCAATCCTGCTTCCGCGGTAATCTCTGGTTTTGAGGTGGTCCCAATCACCTGTGATGAGCAGGGCAATATTGATCTGAACGAATTTGAGGCCCAGATTCAGCAGGCGGGGGACCGTCTGGGGGCTCTAATGGTCACTTATCCATCGACACATGGGGTGTTCGAACAATCTATCCGTCAGTTGTGCCAGCAGGTGCATACCGCCGGTGGCCAAGTGTACATGGATGGGGCTAATATGAACGCGCAGGTGGGGTTATGCCGACCGGCCGATATTGGTGCGGACGTCTGCCACCTGAACCTGCACAAGACTTTCTGCATTCCCCACGGAGGCGGGGGGCCAGGCATGGGGCCAATTGCCGTAGCCAAACACCTGGAGCCGTTTCTGCCCGGACACCCGTTGGAAGACGTTTGTTCGGGTGACTTGGAATCTGAGGATACCAGGGAACTTCCAGTTCCCGGGCACTGTCCAATTAGTGCCGCACCTGAAGGCAGCCCGCTTTTGCTGCCCATCTCATGGATGTACATCGCGATGATGGGGGCTGGGGGTCTGACTCGGGCGAGTGAGATTGCCATCTTGAATGCCAACTACGTGGCTTGCCGGTTGTCGGAACACTACGACGTGCTGTACCGCGGTCACAATGGCACCGTGGGTCATGAAGGCATAATCGATTGCCGGGTATTCGATCGCAGTGCAGACGTGCGAGTCGAGGATATTGCTAAACGGCTGATGGATTTCAGCTTTCATGCGCCAACAATTTCATGGCCCGTGGCTGGGACGATGATGATCGAACCAACTGAGAGTGAATCCAAGGCAGAACTGGATAGATTCTGCGACGCAATGATTACGATTCGGCGGGAGATCGCAGAGATCGAGGAAGGCCGACTTGATCGTCGTGACAACCCACTCAAGAATGCACCGCACACCGCATCAATGGTTTGTGCTGATGTTTGGATTCACGGTTATTCACGATCGCAGGCGGCCTTTCCAGTTGATTGGCTTACAGAGTCGGGCCGCAAATTCTGGCCTGCGGCGGCCCGTATCGACAATGCATACGGGGACCGCAATCTGGTCTGCACGTGCCCTTCATTGGCGGAAATGCTTGAATCCTGAAAGTAGAGGACCAGTAGGAGTTGTGGTCAGATGAGGGGCCTGCAGGTCGTACAGCGGCCACCACGCTGGCCAGATCCAACCAAGGGTCGTTGTGGGTCTTCTCGCACATATAGGCAGATTGTTTCACATATTCCACAGTTTCGTCGTGACCGGACGTGTGTGGGCCAGCAAGGCGGGCGCGGCGCCTGGGGCTAGATTTGCCCTCGCATCTGGTAGCGAAGTCCGAGACTGATGATCCGGTGGAGCAGTTGTTCGTATCCGATGCCCGAGACCTCGGCTGATTCGGCGAAGTCTTCGCCGTAGGCTAGTTCAGGATTAGGATTGGCTTCGAGCAGGTAAACCTGTCCAGCATTCGTTAGACGGAGGTCCATGCGGGCATATCCAGACAGCGAAAGGGCCTTGTAGACTCTCTTACACAACCGGGGGATCTGATTGTCAAGGCCATGGGGCAGATTGGTAGCGGGCCGTGTTTGGACACCGGCCTTTTCCCGGTATTTCAGGTCCCACTTGATTTTACCGGTGGCAATGCGTGGCGCTTCTTCGCGCAGCTTATCAAAGTGCAGTTCCCAGATTGGCAGCGTCTGCAATCGATCGTTGCCGATCACACCCACGTA
>Ga0310123_10001810_pt1 | contig 17471 bp, 15 predicted proteins | sample CB6_AW_1057_MG_FD_203505 | JGI IMG/M metagenome (GOLD analysis project Ga0310123, IMG submission 203505) | Marine microbial communities from Western Arctic Ocean, Canada - CB6_AW_1057 | ecosystem: Environmental > Aquatic > Marine > Oceanic | place: Canada: Western Arctic Ocean | collected... | reverse complement strand
ATAAAAGACTTGTGCTGGCAATCGAGCAGGATGCCAAAGTCGACGTCTTGCATGCCTGCGGTGGCAACGCACGATGTACAACCTGCCGCGTGGAGTTCATCGACGGAGAACCGACAAAGATAACAGGCGCTGAAAAATCTCGGCTTGAGGCTAGGGGCCTGACCGGCGTGCGTCTGTCGTGCCAGATACTCTGCGACCAGGACATGACCATCCGGGCGGTCAGCCGACTCGAAGGCAGTGGCCGACCCGACCCCGGAGGTGCTCCAGCCGAGATGATCACCCCGCCGCCGGACTGGCAGTAAACCGCGACTCACCACTGGGGCCACCCTGCGTGTCCCACCGCGCACCCGCGTGATTGAACCCCGTTGAACCGTTGTCGATTCGAGATGGTTTCGCGCAGTATTACGATGACGCGACTTGAGGAGAGGTTGGTGCCGCGGCCGGCCGAGCCGACGTCCCCTTGGGATGTTGAGATGGCGAGCTACGCCCAGCTCGGGGTGACGATGGGTTCTGATTGACGGTATAAGTACAGATCCACCTATTCGACTCGGCATCTCCAGTTGCCTGCTCGGAGAAGCGGTCCGTTACGACGGAGGTCACAAGTGTGACCCGTTTCTCGTTCAGACGCTCGGGCCGATGGTTGAATGGGTTCCGGTGTGTCCAGAGGTCGAGGTCGACCTCGGCACGCCGCGCGAGACGATCCGACTGATCCGTGACCCGAAGGAGCTCGACGGGGTCCGGCTCGTCACGGGAAAAACAGGGGTCGATCTCACGAAGCGTATGCGCCGGTATTCGCGGCAACGCGTGCGTGTGCTCGCGAAGGAGAACCTGAACGGTTACATCCTCAAGAAAGATTCACCGAGCTGTGGCATGGAGCGGGTCAAGGTATGGCACGAGCAGGGGGGCAACGAACGGAACGGTCTCGGTTTGTTTGCCGCCGAGCTTCGTCGGCAGTTTCCAAACATGCCGGTCGAGGAAGAAGGCCGCCTCCATGATCCTCGACTGCGCGAGAACTTTATCGATCGGGTATTCATGTATCGCCGTCTCCGCGTACTGTTTTGTGGTCGGTGGACCGTCGGGGACCTTGTGAGCTTCCACACCGCGTACAACCTGGTGCTGATGGCGCACTCACCGTAGGGCTATCGGGAGCTCGGTCGGCTGGTCGCCGAGGCCAAGGGCCTGCCCCGGGCGGAGCTGGTGCGGTGCTATGAGGACGAGCTGATGGCCGCGATGGCGAAGCCGGCCACGCGCCCGCGCCACGCTAATACATTGCAACACACCGCCGGCCATTTTAAGCAGACGCTCGACCAGGTATCACGCCGCGAGCTGGCATCAGTCATCGAAGACTACCGCCAGGGACTGATTCCACTTATCGTCCCACTGACCTTGATTCGCCACCACGCCCGGCGTCTCAATGTGTCTTATCTTCTCGGGCAGCGCTATCTCGATCCGGAGTTGAAAGAGCTGATGTTGCGGAATCATGTGTAGCCTCGGTCCCGTCGCTCGCCTGGAGCAAAACGCTGGCCACCCGTGAGATCGGCGCCCGTACGGGTCTAGCGCTAGCGCCCGGCGACAGCGGCTCCGGTGCGGGACGCAGCGATAGGGTGATTCTCGTAGCTGGCGCCACTGGTTACATCGGTGGTCAGCTACTGAAGGCGCTTGAGCAGGCTGGCCAGCGCGTGCGGTGCCTCGCTCGTCGCCCGGAATATTTGGCGTCGCGCGTGGCGGGCAGCACGGTGGTTGTGCGGGGCGATTGCCTTGACGCGGTGTCCCTGGGCCCTGCGCTGGACGGCGTTGACGTTGCTTACTATCTCGTGCACTCGATGGAATCTGGAGTTAACTTCGAGCAGCAGGACCGCGAGGCGGCTCGCAACTTTGGCACGGCTGCGAAAGCGGCCGGTGTGCGGCGGATCGTGTTTCTCGGCGGGTTGGGCAGTTCTGGCGATACGCTCTCGCCGCATCTCCGGAGCCGGCACGAGACCGGCCAAATCCTTCTCGCATCGGGTGTCCCCGTGATCGAGTTCCGCGCCGGGATCGTCCTCGGCACGGGCAGTCTCTCCTACGAGCTCATCCGTGCGCTGGTCGAGCGACTTCCGGTCATGATCTGCCCCCGGTGGGTGGCGACCCACACGCAGCCGATTGGGGTAGATGATCTTATCGCGTATTTGTTCGCCGCCCTGGAGCTGCCGGGGTCGAACAGTTGCATTTTTGAGGTCGGGGCCGACCAGAGCGTGTCTTACGGCGAAATCATGATGGAGTATGCGCGTCAGCGTGGTCTCCGCCGCCACCTGATTCCCGTCCCTCTGCTCACGCCATCCCTCTCGAGCCTGTGGCTGGGCTTGACGACCCCCGTATATGCGGGGGTCGGCCGCAAGCTGATCGAAAGCCTGAAGAATCCGACGGTTGTCCAGGATACGTCGGCCCGCCAGACGTTCGCGGTCAGACCCATCTCGATGTCGAAGGCGATCTGGAGGTGCAGGGAACACGAAGACGAGACGTTTACAGCAATCCGTTGGTCAGATGCGGTTTCCTCGGCGAGGGCCACCCGGCAGTGGGCCGGCGTGCGATTCGGCTCTCGCCTCGTCGACTGGCGCAGCATTGACGTGCAGGCTCCTGCGGCGCAGGCGTTCGCGCCGATCCGTCGGATTGGCGGGACCCAGGGCTGGTATCACCTGACCTGGCTCTGGACCCTTCGAGGGTGGATCGAGTTGCTGCTTGGTGGGGTGGGGATGCGCCGAGGTCGTCCCGACCCGGATCAGGTCAGAATCGGCGACACCGTGGACTTCTGGCGGGTTGAGTCCTACGAGCCTGATGTTCGGCTACGGCTCGAGGCCGAGATGAAGCTACCCGGACGTGCCTGGCTGGAGTTTGAGGTGTACGCTCAGGACGAGAACACGTCGACGATTCGCCAGACTGCGACGTTCGATCCGGTCGGACTGGTCGGTCTCGTCTACTGGCATGGCATTTACCCGCTGCATAGGTTGATTTTCAACGGGATGCTCACTGCGATCGCGCGGCTGGCACGCTCTGCGAAGGCTGTTTCTGGCATCCGCTCGTCGTGACTCCATGGGTCTGGGCGAGCGGAGCGGCCCCCACCAGTAACGCGACCATCCCGGTCAGTCTACGCCTCATATAGGTTCGCGTCATCCACCTCGTAGCGCAGGATCCGTGCATCTATCCTTCTACTCTGCGACGATTTCGATCACCTACGAGCCAATCATGTCGCCGAAAGCAGCCATTACCCGCGCATGGCCAACAACTACAGCGTCCAACGATGCCGGGGCATCCGCGAGCAACGATGCGTTGTCAGGTGGAATCGGCAGCACGCGAGCCTCGCCTGCAATGTTCTCCACACTGAGCACGCCATCGACAACGACCCACTCGTCAGAATCACTAACCCGAGCGCACAGCGCCAGCGCCGGGCCAGCCACACGGTCTACCCGACCGACCAACCAGGTCGTATCGGATCGCGGCGACGAACCGAGCTAGAATGCTGTCAACATGTCCGATTCAATCCTCGACTGGCTGCTTCAGCAAGGGCTCGGCGCCCAGACCGCTGCCCTTGCGACCACGGCAGCCGAAATCATCTTCGCTATCGCTCTCGCGGTCATCGCAGACGTAATCGCCAAACGGGTCGTCGTCCGAGGACTCGAAACCTTAGTCGGACGAACGACCACCACGGTGGACGACGTCATCATCCAGCACCGCCTGTTTCACCGTCTTTCGCACCTGGCCCCCGCGCTCGTCATCTATGTCTTCACGCCGTCGGTGCTCGAAGGCTACAGCCTTGGGGTTGTTGTCGTCAGACGAACAACCCTCATCTACATGCTCCTTATCGTTGCGTTTTCCATCGACAGCGTGTTGAACGCGCTGGTCGACATCTTGCGGTCGTCGAGGTTCTCGCGCGAGCTACCGGTCAAGAGCGTCGTGCAGGTACTCAAGCTCCTTCTCTACGGCCTTTCCGCGATCGGCCTGGTGTCGCTGGTCATCGGTCAGTCGCCGAGCCTGCTCCTCGGGGGTCTCGGTGCCATGACAGCCGTGATCATGTTGATCTTCAAGGACGCGATCCTCGGTCTGGTCGCCGGCATCCAGCTCTCAGCGAATCAGATGGTGGGCCGGGGTGATTGGATCGAGATGCCGAAGTACGGCGCGGACGGCGACGTGGTCGATGTTGCGCTGACCACGGTCAAGGTGCAGAACTGGGACAAGACGATTACCACCATTCCAAGCTACGCATTGATCACGGAGTCCTTCAAGAACTGGCGTGGGATGTCCGAGTCGGGCGGACGACGAATTAAGCGTGCGATCAACATCGATGTGGGCTCGATTCGCTTTTGTGACGAGGACATGCTTGAACGCTTCTCAAGGATTCAGTACCTTGCAGAGTATCTGGCGGACACACGTCGAGCGATCTCCACCGGGAATTCTGCTCGAAGCGTCGAAGCGTTGCACCCGCTCAACAGTCGACAACTGACGAACGTCGGGACGTTCAGGGCGTACGTTGTGGCGTATCTCCGCCACCATCCAATGATCCACCAGGAGATGACTTCCCTTATCCGACAGCTCGCGCCGACCGAGCATGGATTGCCGATCGAAATCTACGTATTCAGCCGCGACCAGGAGTGGAGCAATTACGAGGCAATTCAAGCCGACATCTTCGACCATCTGCTGGCGATCGCGCCCGCGTTTGACCTGCGCGTCTACCAGAGCCCGTCGGGGGGTGACGTCCGGCACGCGCTGGATCGTGTCGGTGCCAGCTCTTCTACTTGAGCGGTGGACCGTCCGCGCCCGGACTGGCGACGCCGTCGCGCGATGCTATCGCTACCACAGCAGCGTGTAACGAGGCGATCTGGGAAGCAGGCTTCGGCCATTTCACCGCACCGCGTATGTGTAGGTCGAAGGACCCGCGCGAGTGCCGACCAGATAGCGAATCGCCCCTAATTAGCTGTAGGCTAAGGTGTCCGTGATGTTTCTCGTGATTAGAGGAAGTCTATGAATAGCCGCTATTTTCCTTTCGTCGCCGTTCACGTTACGTTGCTTGTGATCCTGGCGACGACCGGGTTCGCGCAAGAGTCAACGGCTGGTCAGTCAGCCGCCTATAACCAAGTAATATCGGCGAACCCGTTTGGGTGGATCTTGCTGCCATGGTACAACGCCGAGTACGAACGTAAGGTTGCGGGGAGAGCTACCCTAACCCTTTCTGGCTCAGCATTTGATTGGGGTGATGGAGACGGATTCTCCAGCGCCACCACTGCGTTTCGGTATTACCCTAGGGGTACACCTTTCAGAGGATTTTATTTAGGTCCGAGGATCGGACTATTTTGGCTATCACGGGGCCAGGACGATGTGAATTTCGACGAAGATTCCGGACAGGGCCAGGACGATGTGAATTTCGACGAAGATTCCGGATTACACGTGGGTCTTGGCCTTGAAATGGGATATGCCTGGCTCCTTGGCTCGGAGGGACACCTCAGCATTAGCATCGGCGGTGGCGCGACAAGGGTGTTTAATCACGCGCCAATCCCTGTGCTTCGACTCGTCAATGTCGGTTGGGCCTTCTAGTACAGCTAACAATTTCCAAAGCCGGCACCCGTGTAACTAAACCCCGTGCCCATTGAGCTGCTACTTTTGGCGCGGGCGGCAAAAGTCGGTAGCCACCCCCGCACTGCACCCTCCGTCTTCGAACGGGAAGGTGAGTCCTCGTCCTCTACGGGGTGCATCCACCCGTCACGTTCACGAAAACGATTAACCACCTACACAACACGTCGCGAGAGGAGTAGACCGACCGGCATGGCTTCTTCAACGCTCCGTCGGTTGACACTCGCCGGGATAGTCGCGTTACTGATGGGGGCCGCTCCGCTCGCCAAGACACCCGAACCTGCTCAAGACGACAGTGTCGAGGCGGTCCGAACCCGTGCAAATGCCGGGGACGCGCAGGCGTAGTTCACCCTTGGTGTGATGTACGGCACCGGCCGGGGCGTGGCGCAGGACGCCGTCGAAGCATACAAATGGTTCAAGCTCGCGACGACCTATGTCGACGCAGAGCAACGAGAACAAATCGCCGAGGGGCGTGACGTCGTCGCTGAACTTCTCACCCCGGAGCAACGCGCCGAAAGTCAGAAGCGGTCGCGTGAGTGGCACGCCGCGCACCCGCGGGACTAGCCGCCCGTCACCGGTGCGCTACGAGGCGGATGACGCGCCCAGGTCCGCGTCAGAGGCGGAGACGGCTCCCAGGGGCCAGTAATTGGACCAAGTCCCGTGATTTGGCCGGTCGCAACAAGAACTCGAGCTGGTCACCGTGAACAGTCCCCGGGAACTCGGCGTCGATGAGGTCCAACCTGCCGGACTCGGTGCGGGCTACATGGGGGAGCTTGAAGCTTCCTTTGAGTGTGCGGCCAGCCACAAGATCACCTCCAGTACCGAGACGAGTTTCCCACTCGCGTCTTTTATTTGTTACCAAAGAATTCAGCTTTGGCAAACAAAAGCTGGTCTACTAACTCATCGATAACGCCATCCTTGTTCTCTCCGTTCTTGATTCTCTTTCTCGCTTCCTCTGCCTGTGCATCACTTGGAAGAAGCCCTGCAATCCGTGTCCAACTAGCGGGTTGCGTATAGTATTCCTCTAGTTCTTCCGCTGGTCTTTTTTTAGACTTTGGGACAGCCATCTGCAGCCTCCCACTGAACAACTGTTCGTTTTGTTTTTACTTTCCTAATTCGCCGGGTCTGTCTAATGGTTGAGCCCATGTCGGCAGGCTAATCCTGACTATTGATTCGAACAAATGCGAGCGCGTAGTTGCTGTTCAAAGGAATAACCAGCTGGTTCTGAGTTGAGTCGTAGCACATGGACGCCGCGCTTGGTATGCCCGAGGCGATGACCTCTGCCTCTTGACCCGGGCGGATACGGGACACACTGCCATAACGCACGCTGCTCGCGTACTTCGTCCCGTCGGCGGTTATCACGATGCCATCGTTCCCGCCTTCGACGCTATGCTCTATCCGAATGACCGCGCCGTCTTGATTGTAGGTGATAATGGCATTGTCACCGACGTTGACCACCACAATGTTGCCGTCTTGGTCGATCGCCACGCCGTTGGGGGCAGCGAGTGGAGCGTCCTCTGCGAAGACCGACACCTCACCGTCTGCGGTGACCTTCCAGATCTGCTCCGGGTTCCGGGTGTTGGAGGCGTACACGGTGCCGTCATCCGCAACGGCAATGCCATTCAGTCTCGTAGATTCAGGAACAGGAATGGACCGCAGGGGTCGCCCTGTTTCCAGATCAAATAGACGAACGTATCCCACATCAACGGTGTAGAGCACGCTATTGCTGATGGCGCTGCCCAAGGGATCATAGAGTTCCAATCCGTCCCGCGTGGCGCCGATCCACTTGGGCGTATGCACACTCCCATCAGGATTGATGAGGGAGACAAAGCCATCATTTTCGCTGCTGTCTCCTCGGTTACCGGTGTTCATGGCCAGAATCAGGTTCTTGTTGGAATCAAACGTGCAGCTTTCAGAGAAATGAAAGCTGCCATAGACTGTGACGTTGTCCGACATCGGTTGCCATACTCCGGCCTCATTGAGCGCGCCGATGGGCTCACCAGCCGCAAACTCCTGAGCGGCAGCTGGCACCGCCAAGACAACGGCGATGAGAATTGCGGGGACGATTCGCCGACTCGCTGAATGCATCATCACTGCGTACATCATCAATGACCTCTCCGTTTTCTGCAGGGCGTCGTCGAGTTCAGGAAACTCGACGACGCGGGTTCACCGCGACCGTAGATCGTGCGTCAGATCTCGAACGGAAGGTTCGCCGATGGCTCGGGATGTTGACGTCGCGCCAGCCATTGTATCCCGTAGTGTGCCGTAATCCGGCCGACCGCTCATGCGCAATGTTCTCTTTGCGGTGACTCATGACCCTTGCCCAGATCGCCGAAGCCCAACGCCTTACCCGCGAGTGGGAGGCCGCGCACCCGTGTGACGAACCCCCGTCGCTGTTGAACCACTCGTCGCGCCGCGCTAGGCTAGACGCCTGACCGTGATTATTTGGACGCACAGACGCCGATGTCTAAGTAGAGCAGCGCGACTAGCGTCGCCGAGGCTTTATATACGCAACAGAGTTGTTGGAGTGCGTCGAGTCGTGCGGGCGCTACTTCTCTTGCTGACGGTACACCTAGGGTCTGGCGTCGCAAGTGCTCAACCCCCTGAGCTGGCAACCGATCGCCCAGGTCAGTCTAATTCGGCCACAATTGTGCTGAGAGGCATGGTGCAGGTAGAGGCGGGATATCTGTTCTCCAGCGCCGGCGATGTGGACCGCTATGAGGTGCCAAGTGCCTTGGTCCGTGTCGGTCTTGGAGGCCGGACAGAACTCCGCATTGGCCACGCGGGCATGGGCTGGGTAGAGGAAAGGCACGGTACGGGCGATAGTGAGCTTGGCGTCAAGGTTAATCTCATCGAGCGTGCGGATTCCTGGCGGCCAGAGCTCGCAATTCTGGGCGGAATATCACTCCCGACGGGAGACGACGGGTTCTCGAGTGACGGCATTGACCCGTCGTTCCTTGTTTCATTCGCCTACGAACTCTCACCGAGGCTGTCGCTTGGCTCCAACATCGGGGCGGCTTGGGAATCCTCCTCAGAGGAGTCGACTCGTGATGCAGCGATTGTGTATTCGTTGGCGCTGAGCGGGGAGCTAACGGACGGCGTGGGTGCGTTTCTTGAACTGTTTGGCGATCGACAAACCAAGGGTACCAGCGCGTCCGTGGACGGCGGACTCACGTTTTTGCTGACAGACCTCGTCCAACTGGATGTCTACGTCGGTAGGGGTCTACGGGGACTGACGGACGATTTATTCCTCGGCACTGGATTAAGTTTCAGAGTACCGAGATGAGTGCCGGCGGGCTGCTGATGACACCGAACGACCGTCCAGAGGATGCACCATCGCTCAGCCTCGCCGCAGTTGATTCATGATGGACGTGTGGAAGCCCCACAGGTGCAAGCCCGGCTGCTGGCGGATGCGCGGGCAGGCAAACTCCATCCATCAGTTCTAACGGTGTTGATGGCCTACGCCTATGGGCGTCCGAACCTTCGGGACGTGCCGGAACCGGAGACGTCCATCACCATTGAGGTGAGCATTCCCAAGCCACCGGGTGTGATACATACCGACTCGACGGGCGAACACCGACACTGTCTTCTACGCGGTGCATCCGACCCGGCCCCGTTGAACCGCCTGCCGTCACGCGCTAGGCTAGAGACCGCGCGTTTTAATTACAAACAACATGTTCCACAGCGACACATGAGCAAGTCCCTCGACGAACGCCCCACTCGTGCTGAGCAGGACCAAGCTGAGGCGACCCAGTTGTACCGGCTCGCAGCAGAGCAAGGTGTCGCGGGTGCGCAGTCCCGACTCGGTGTCATGTATGCCGAGGGTCGGGGGGTAGCACAGGACGACCGGGAATCGGTGCGATGGTTTCGGCTGGCGGCTGAGCAGGGCGATGCGGAGGCGCAGGCCGGCCTCGGACTGGCCTACGGCACTGGGCGCGGTGTCCTGCAGGACTTCGTCGCCTCGCATATGTGGATGACTCTCGCTGCCGCACAGCTAACTGGTGTGACGCTAACCGGCGCTCTGAAGTTTCGCGATACTATTGCGGCGGCGATGACCCCCGAGCAAATCGCCGAGGCCCAACGCCTCGCCTGCGAATGGGACGCCGTGCACCCGCGTGACTCACCCCTTTCCCGTTGAACCGCCCGCCGCGCCGCGGTAGGCTTTGGGTGGCAAGCCGACGACGAACGCACTGAACGCGATTACACGAGGTCCGATCGATGCCGCGATTTCCGCTGAAGACCCCGACACTAATTCTTGCGCTCTTTCTCTTCCCACTGGCCGCGGTCGCACAGGAAGAGTTCCACCTCGAGGAAGCGACGATCGCCGACATTCAGGACGCGATCCGCGCCGGTGATCTGACGGCCGAGCAGCTCGTCGAACTCTATCTCGCGCGCATCAGGGCCTATAACGGCAGCTGCGTCAGGCAGCCCGAAGGCATTCTCGGACCGATTACGACGATACCGGACGCCGGACAGATTAATGCGCTCGCGACGCTGAACCTCAGGCCCTCGACGCGCGTGCGCTGGGGATTCGACTCCCGCAAGGCCAGGAGCATGACGGACGACGACGACGACGATCCCGCGATGCCGGACGCGCTCGAAACGGCACGCGCACTCGACGCGCACTTCGCGGCGACGGGCGAGTTCGTAGGTCCTCTGCACGGCGTCGTCACGGCGATCAAGGACCAGTACGACACGTTCGACATGCGCACGACGTCGGGCGCCGACGCCTTCTACGCCAACGATCGGCCGCCCGACGATGCGACGTTCGTGCGCCGGCTGCGTGAGGCCGGCGCGATCATTATCGCCAAGTCGAATCTCGGCGAGTTCGCCTCGGCCATTCCGCGGAGCGCTTTTGGTGGAACCTTCTGCAATCCCTACGATACGGAGCGCAGTCCCGGCGGCTCGAGCTCGGGATCGGGATCGGCCGTGGGCGCAAACCTCGTAACCTGTGCCATTGCAGAGGAAACGGGCTCGTCGATCCGGAGCCCGGCCCGCGCGAACAACAGCGTCGGCATCTCGCCGACGCAGGAACTCGTGAGCCGGGACGGCATGATCCAGCAGGGTATCAACACGCGCGTCGGCCCGATCTGCCGCACGGTCGAGGACGCCGCGCACGTTCTCGACGTCATTGCGGGCTACGATCCGAAGGACGAGCTCACGGCGTTCAGCGTGGGGCGCCTGCCTGCAGACGGCTATGCGAGCCATGCAGAGCCGGGCCGGCTCGAGGGGCTACGCATCGGCGTCGTCCGAGAATACATGGATAAGGAGGCCTTCACGAAAGAGGACGAGGAGACGATAGATCTCGTCAGCACGGCCGCCGCCGAGCTCGGACGTCTCGGCGCGACGCTCGTCGACCCAGGTCAGGGCGGGGCGCTCTTTGATCAGTGCGTGCGCCGCTGGCATCCGCTGCTGCACGACAAGCAGTTCACGGCCGAGTATCCCGACCGTTTTTCGTTCGAGGCCGACGGCACGCCTTACGGGAATCACATCGCAACACTGATCGAGCTTGCGGCCGATCCCGATCTTGTGCCCGAGGAGATCGACTTCCGCACGCTCGACAATCCGCCGACGCCGGGGCAGGGCCGCTACTGGCTCGACCGTTATCTGAGCGAGCGCGGCGACGCCAACATTCGCTCGACCGGTGATTTGCTCGAGAAGGCTAACTTCTACGAGGATCCGAACTTTCCCGACCACCGGACGCGGCACGAGCGCGCGCTCGAAGAGCACGAGCTCGACATGGTCGCGCGCATGCAGAGCCGGTTCGCCGTGCAGACGATGGTCATGGCCTGCATGGCCGAGCTTGCCCTCGACGCGGTCGTCTACCCGACGAGCAACATTCCACCGGTCAAGCTTGGCTCGCTGCGCGGGCCCGAAATCAACGGCCGTGCGGGCGACGGCGTCTGGCGCTTCCTCGGCCGCAACGGCTTTCCCGCGATCACGGTGCCGGTTGGGTTCACGACCGTGATGTACGATCGAATTCGTGTGCCGTCGACGTCTGAGTCTGGCTCGGGCGATGAGGATAGCGAGACCGAGATCGTCAGTCCCGTGCCGGCGCGTCTGCCCGTAGGCATGGACATCGTCGCGCGGCCTTTCGGCGAGCCGACGATCCTCAGAATCGCGGCTGCCTACGAGGCTGCGACACGGCATCGCGAGCCGCCCGCCGATTTCGGCCCGCTGTACGGACGCTGACGGTCAACAGGTGCAAGCCGGGTCGCTGGCGGATGCGCGGATGTGCGGGCAGGACGGCTGTACCCATCGGTCCTAACGGTGTTGATGACCTGTGCTTATGGGCGTCCGAACCTTCGGGATGTGCCGGAATGGGTGACACCCATCGCCATCGAACTGAACATTCCCAAGCCAGCGGGCGCGATGCGTACGGACTCGACGCGCCTAGGCCCATCCCCGTTAAACCGCCAGACAATGAAATAATCGGGCGAAAACGGAAGTCTGTAGTGGTATGGAAAGGATGCCATCGCAACGGTTGCAGATAATTGTCTTCGTGTCAGTCCTAATCTGTGGATGCGGTTCAACTTCGAACAGCCCTCCGAGTCCTAGCAACATCTCACTCAACTCTCCAACATTGTCCACCCCGACGGCTTCACAGATTCAGGGGATGTACGCGCAGTTTGCCAATGGTGTCCAGGTGACAGTCGGCGATCAGAGTGTCACTCTGCGCTCGAACGGTATGCTGGACCACACGAGTCCCTACTTCGGAGCGGGACATCCGCTCTACGAAGCACCACACGCTGGGATGGTCATCAATCCAAACACCATTAGCGAACAGAATTATGAATTTCAAGTACCGACGACCCCTGGCTACGCGAACCCCAGTGACACTCCAATGAGCCCGATTGGCATGGCGGTTAACGGGGTGGCCATTTTTGATCAGTACGCTGCAATGCAACAACCACTAACTTTCGAGATAGAGAGCTTTGATCGTTTCAATGGACACCCCGCACCGAGAGGCGAATACCACTATCACCTCGAGCCGTTGTGGCTCACTGCCACATCTCGAAGTCGTTTGGTCGGGGTTCTGCTTGACGGCTTTCGCGTCTATGGGCCTGACGACAGCGGCGGTCAAGTTCCGACCGATCTCGACGCGTGCCACGGTCATGTGTCAGCCACGGTGGATTTTCCATTAGGGATGTATCACTACCACGCTAACGAGACGGCCCCTTATATTGCCGGCTGTTTCCGTGGCACACTCGGCACGGCTGGCTGAGGACGAACAATGCGAATCCTGATGTTGCTATTCATGACGGTATTGACACTTAGTAACGGTGCATCTTGGGGAGCGGGCGTTGATATACGCATTGCTCGTGATTGGTGGCCAGGTGGCACTCTGCAACGTGAAGCTCGGTACGCTGGTGTGGCCCTAGACGGTGTCTATCGCACTTGATATCAGGATGGGCGGCCCTACGAGGTCCGACACTACGTGGACGGACGTGAGCAAGGGCTGCAACAGGCATGGACACCTAACGGCGATCTCTACCTGAACTATGAAATGAGGAATGGACGACGCTACGGCTACGTAAACGCCCAGCCATGTCTCCCTGTTGTGGAAGAAAACGTGATGCCATGAGACAAGAAGCCAGATGCGTGCTTACTATGCTCATAACGTTGTCCGCAGGGCTCGGTTGCGCAAGCAACACTGAATGGTGGCCAGGAAAAGGGCTTCCTTTCTATGACAGCGTGGAGTTCACCCCACGATGGAGCAGCACGGTCGAGCATACGATTGGCGATTTCTCACTCGTCACGCAGACGGGAGATGCGATCACACGGGACGACCTACGCGGCCGTCTCCATGTTGCGTCATTCATCTTCACCAGCTGTAACGTGATCTGTCCAACGCTCGTGACACAACTGTCGAAAGTACAAGACGCTGTAGCACACCGTGATGACGTGCTGCTTGTGTCTTATAGCGTCGCGCCACCGTATGACAGTGTCGCAGTGCTTAATGAATTTGGTTCGGACCGTGGCATCAATCCTGATCGCTGGAAGTTGGTGACTGGAGACGAACAGACGATCCATCGTCTGGCTCGCAACTCGTACTTTGCGGACGACGGCCGACTTGATGGCAGCCAAACGTCTGCCGACTTGTTCTTGCATACGGAAGAAGTCCTGCTTGTAGACGAGAATGGGCGGCTCCGTGGTGTTTATAATGGCTCGCTCTCTTTCGAAATTGAGAAGCTGATCGCTGACATCGTATTGCTGACGATGTAGTGGAACGGAAGGCGTTACATTTGCCCGCGTGAGTCGTAACCCCCGTCCCCGTCGAACTGTCCGCGGGTCTGCAGTAGGGTGGAAGTCGTGGTGTGGAGTTGTTGGAAGGTGTGGTGATGAGCGAAAAAATAGTGACAAAGAAAAACGCGTTGTGTTTTTTTATTGGGCTGGTGGTTGGTGTGCTGGGATTGGTATTGCTCAGTCCAGAGACGAGAATCGAAATTCGTTTAGGCGGGTCAACTCATGCAAGTGATTCGGTTACTGAGTAGCGCATAAGACTCATAATGATGTAGTAATTCGAAGACAAAATGCATCGAAGATCTGTCGTTTGAAGATATGCTTGGCGTCTAAGGGGGGTGCACGGCCAGTTTTCAGAAACGGCGTGGCAGTCTCGTTCAACCGCCAGCCCGGTAGTGAATCATGGACAGAGGAATGACCGTGACATAGCCGGATGGTCACCGGATCGAAAACAATGCTGGTTTGCCGACTGAGTGGTTCTCGTCCACCAGAAATACAACCTGACGATTGATCACCGTGAGCCAACACCTTGGGCCAGGCGCGGGCATCCTGCGCGTCCTAAGCGCGATTGAAGAGCAGGCAAAACGGATTCTGCATTAAGAAGATGACGCGCACCTACATGAGGCGTAACCGGTGCCGGCGTTGAGCCAATACTTTTGTACGGGGTGACGTTGATAGCCGCCATCACATTGCACCTTCCAAGAACATTGACCACGCTGCCTGGCTGTGTCACCGGTTCTGCCTGAACTTCCGAGATGTGGAAGATCTCCTCGCGCAGCAGGGCGTCACGGTCTCGTACGAAAACATTCGCCAGTGGCGTCAGGCGTTCAGACTCAACTACGCCCGGAAGTTTCGTGAGATATTGTAAATAGTTTCGGATCAGAGATCGGCGTGATCAGGTTGCCTCCTTGCCTCTGTGGCCAGAGGGAGAGTAGAGTTCCATGCCGCTAGGCGGTAACAACGATCCCAGGCACCGAACGAGGACCTCACAGACAGTATTCAGGCACGACCGCCCCGATGTAACCTTGGCACGTCGGGGCGATTGCCCAAGGAGGCAGAGCGATGATCGGACTTGTATTCGGGATAGTCTTGCCCGTCATTGGGCTCTGGGTCACAAAGAGCGCACTTTCGGCGGCGACCGAGACCAGCGACGACCCCCAACCCTGAGCCCTCGATACCCTACTTGCTTAGGCATGCCTTGAGCAGGGAAAAGAGTTCCAGACCGCTCTCGCTTGGTTGACACCGCCAACCGAAATTGGTACCGGCTTCCTGTTTGATTCCCAAGACCAGTGCGTGAGTAGCATTAGGGTCGATCTTTCTTCTTTGCGTTCTCGCGTGCAACCACAAGCCATAGCTCTAGACCCATCTTCGGGAAATTAATATTGGTATATAGCATCAGAATGAATGGTTCTTGTCGTAATAACGACTGACAACGCATCAAGGATGATGCCTTCGACTACGTCGAGGAGATCGCGTTGAACATCCGGATCGCCAATCAATGATGCGTCAGACCGACAATTTTGGACTATAAATGTCGGTCGTATATATCCAGATGAAGAAGATCTCATCGGCGGGAGCCAACCGGTCTTGTAGGGAGCTCAGGGCTCCTTGCATTGTTTCATCTTCGCACTACAAAGTGTCATGCCGTCAAACACAATCTCGCAGCTGCCCGACACGCGGGCTGGAACACCCCCGGGAGAACTGCCCCAAGGGGAATCGCACTTATGTGGACGCTGCAACTCCATGGAAAAGCGCTGATTTCCGCCTGACCTGGCCTTTAGACAGCGAGCCGTAACACCCGTCTCAGTTGAACCGCCGGCCGAGCCGCGGTAGGCTAGACATCCTACCGTTTGTTCTTGTGATCGGAGGACGATATGACCTGTGCGGTTGGGTGCAGCATCAAGAAACATTTCAATGCCAAATACAGACACTCAAGACCTGATTGTGAAATTGAAGATCGCCGCCGCAGTAGCTCTTAATTCGCGTCACGAATGGATCATCTGGTGAAACTCTCTATCTTAAGCTTCCTCTCGTATGAGAACCGGACCAAACACCAAGCGGCGATCCTCTGGTTCGCGATATTTATCGCGCTGCAGCTTGTCGCGCTATTTGCGGTTGTGCGGTACTTCTTCAGATCGACCTGGGACCAACATGTGTCATCGGGAATCTGGGCGATCGTCCTCACTTGCCTCGTCTGTAATCTTGTTATCTGCTTTGGAGAATATTTCTTCCACCGCTATTTGCTTCATCTCGAGACCGTGAGGTTTCTCCGCGTCTTCACCAGGAGTCACCGCACGCACCACAAGCTGACCTCGATCGGCTTTGATAAGGAAAAAAACCTCATCCGCAATGCGTATTCGATTTCCAGTCTGGCCCAAGACGATCAAAGCACGTTTCCTCCCTGGGCGCTGGTCCCGACCTTCGCAGCCTTCACGCCGTTCTTTGCGCCCATCGCATTCTCATTCCCAGAAATCCCGATTCTCATTAGCGGATACACCTCTCTTGCTATCGCTCTGTTTCTGTACGAAACGATCCACGTCGCGCATCACCAGCCATACGAGACCTGGTGGAAGCCAAAGCTGAACAGCCGCGTATTCGGTGAGCTGTGGCGCAAGCTGTACGGATTTCATCAGGCACATCACGCGAACTACTTCTGCAACATGAACATCTGCGGATTCTTCGGTGTCCCGGTCGCGGATTTGGTATTTGGTACGTACAGCCAACCGGACGAACTCCTCCTGGATGGCGCGCCAGGTACAAAAGAAATAGCCCGAAGACTTACCCCTGAACCCAGCTGGTTGATCGCCTGGCTCGACCGAGTGGCATTTAAGAGACGGCGATGGATGGTAAAAATAAACTGAAAGCGGCTCAAGGCCCCAAGCTGCGATTTTTCCTGCGTTTGGGCTTCTAGAAAATTGCGACTCTCCCTCTGGACGTTACTTGCCCACGTGAGACATAAACCCCGTCCCCGTTAAACGGCGACTTTTGTACCGGGAGAAAAAATGGGAATCTCGCACATCGCTAGGAAAGTGGTGCCCCCAGGGAGAATTGCACTTATGTGGACGCCCAAGCTCCAAGGAAAAGCATTGATTGAGGCCTGAACACTTCGAGTGTGAGCCGTAAGCTCCGTCCCAGTTGAACCGCGCGCCGTGCGGCGCGATGTTGAGGGCTCGGTGTTCAGAACGGGACCACCGCTGATTTTGTCCAGGTGAGGATCTGGTCGACTTGCTGGTCCCATATCTCCAGCGCACGTAAGTTCTCGCCGGCGCATCTATGTTTGTCGTAGGTATTCGTAGCCCGCGGAGAGCCGTCGATATGTTTCAGTACGCGAGCGATGACATGCACCGGAAGCCCGCTCTCGACCATAGCGCTGGTAACAGTGCGTCGGAGATTGTGGCGTTATCTTTGTCTGTCCTGCGGTAAGAACTTCATGGGTGTCTGATAGGCGGTGGAGCACAACGATCATGGACAGTCGTCCTGACAAAAACGTGTATTGCAAATGATCTGCGCGTCCCGCGTGAACTTGGACTGCATCGCCGGAGGAATGAAGGCTGGATCAGAGTGACTGCCGAGGAAGATATCCAGATGGTACTGCACGCCCCATGCCCCCAACTGGGCTATTGTGTCGT